>OGGU01000963.1_pt1 | contig 19538 bp, 19 predicted proteins | sample 1571241 | NCBI WGS metagenome assembly OGGU01 (sample SAMEA2581934, study PRJEB24529) | metagenome | biome: Human gut stool | place: China | collected 2011
TAATTGTTTTCCCCTTGTTGATTGAGTTGCCGAAAAGTCCGCCGAATGAAACAATGTAGCCGTGAATTGTGTCCCACGCATCTGTCGGGCAAGCCTTGAAGCATCTGCCGCAGTAGTTACACTTTGAATTGTCAACGGAAATTTTTCCGTCCTCAAGAGTGATTGCACCCTGACGGCAGGCCTTTACGCAGACTCCGCAGCCGATACAAGCGTCCTCTTTCCATGAAACCTTGATTCCGCCCTTGATACCGACATCGTTTTCCTCAGCTTTAAGGCAGTTGTTCTGACAGCCTGTTATGCCGAACTTGAACTTGTGCGGAAGTTCCTTTGCAAAATATCTGTCGTCAAGCTCCTTTGCAAGAGCGTATGTATCAATACAACCGCTGGGACAGATTGCCTGTCCCTGACATGCTGTAATTGTTCTTACTCTCGGACCGCAAACGCCCGGCTCAACATCGCCCTCGGCAAGTGCGTCCTTAACTGCCTCAACATCATCAAGCTTTACAAAAGGAATTTCAACACTTTGTCTTGATGTGAGGTGAACATAACCGTCACCGTAGTTTTCCGAAACCTCGGCAATTTTCGCAAGCTGTTTAGCTGTGAGGTTGCCGCCTACAACTCTGAGCCTGAGCGAAAAATTATTTTTCTGTTTTTGACGCATAAAGCCGCCCTTTTTAAGCGTAGCATAATCAACTGCCATTTCTCTTACTCCTCCGATTCATTCACATTTATACTGTCTACAGCCTGTTTGAAGTCAGACTTTAAATCCTCAATATCTTCAATGCCGACGCTGATTCTTATTGTATCATCAAACACGCCTGCGTTTCTTTTTTGTTCTTCTGTTCCGTGAGCGTAAATTGTGCTTGACGGATGAATTACAAGTGTTCTTGTGTCGCCTATATTTGTTGCATTTGTTGCATACTTCAAATTGTTGATAAGCTTAAACGCTCTTTCTTTACTTCCTGCCCTGATTGTGAGGATTGCACCGCCTTTTCCCTTCAACAGCTTTTTACAAAGGCTGTAATAAGGAGAAGCTTCAAGAGCCGGATAGTTGACTTCGATTCCGTCCTGTGTTTCAAAGAACTTTGCAAGCTCAAGAGCGTTGTAACAAAGACGCTCCATACGAAGTCCGAGTGTTTCAAGTCCGACAGAGTTCATAAAAGCATTAAACGGTGCAAGGCAACAGCCTATGTTTCGCCAGATACCGTTTCTCAGCTTTGCAACATATGCAAGCCGACCGAATTTTTTGTCCTCTGCAAGACCTTTGTATCTTTCCGTATTCCATTCAAAATTGCCGCTGTCAACGATTATTCCGCTGATTGAATTTCCGCCGCCGTTAATGTACTTTGACGAGGAATGAACAACGATGTCGGCACCGTGTTCAAACGGCTGAATAAGATACGGAGTTGCCGTTGTGCTGTCGATAATGAGCGGAACACCGTGTGAATGAACAAGCTCCGATACAGCGTCAAGATCGGCAATTTCAAGTCCTCGGCAAAGACTGCTTTTGTTTTTTCGTTTATGAGCGGTTCAATCTCCTTGGCTGTCACCTTGTTGACATATCGTGTAACAATCCCGAAAGGCTCAAGATCTCCAAACAAATCAATTGTTCCGCCAAAAAGACCTGCGCTTGCGATTACTTCGTCACCTGATTCAAGAACGTTCAGGAGTGCCATCGTAACGGCTGCCATACCTGACGAACACGCAACCGCACCGACACCGTTTTCAATGGAAGCAATTCTGTTCTCAAAAGATGTTACCGTGGGATTGCCTATTCGAGAGTAGGCGTAGCCGGGAGCTCTGTTGTTGAACACCTTTTCAAGCTGTTCGGCAGAGCTGTGCGAAAATGCACTGACCTGATAAATGGGAGTTAAGGTTGAGCCAAAAACCTTTTCACCGTTAAACCCCTTGTGAAGTAATGCGGTGTTAAACTCCATAATATCACCAACCCCTTAATTTCATACAACCAACCCTTTTGTGTAAGACCGTCGTAGGAATTTGTCTGACGGCTTCGATTGATATAGGTAGATTATACTCCATTAATCATAGTATTTCAATAGGTTTAATAAGATTTTACCTGTTGCACAATTTTTCTTTAAAATTTGCCGTAATTCCATTATTTCCTACAATGCATATTTGTTTAGTAGGTATTGATTTTTAAATTAAAAACTGTTACCATTATTATATACTTTTTCAGCAAACAAAACGCACGGAAAGGAGATGCTAAAATTGAAGATTTCAACAAAGGTGGAATTCGGAATCATCGCTGTTATTGACATTGCGTCACACTCACTAAACGGCAATGCGGTAACAACTCCCGAAATTGCCAAACGGCAAAATATATCTAAAAAGTATCTTGAACAGATTCTCTCGTCACTCAGCTCGGCAGGACTTGTGCGAGGTCAGAAGGGTTCAAACGGCGGTTATGTTATTGCAAAAGGCCTTAAAGAGATTACATTCAAGGATATCATAAACGCACTTGACGCAAATGTTCTGAGCAATGTTTATTTTAACGCTCGGGGCGATGATGATGTTATGATAAGACTTATCGACAACAGTCTTTGGTCGAAGATGTCGTCATATCTTCAGGAATATGCCGAAAGCATTACACTTGCACAGCTTTGCGATGAGTATATCAAAAACAATGAAATTGAACACAACATTCCGATGTACTACATCTGATAGATTACAAACAAAAAGCCACCGATTTTTATGTCGGTGGCTTTTCTTGTTTTTATCGGATTTTATTTAAAGCTTTCAATAACCTGACAGGTTTTTTCAATGTCCTCATCCGTGTGTGCAAATGAAACAAACATCGCCTCAAACTGTGACGGTGCGGCATAGATTCCGTTTTCAAGCAGATGATTGTAATACTCGGCATATCTCTTTGTGTCGGCTGTGGTTGCCGTGTCATAGTCAACAACCTTTTTGTCGGTAAAAAATGCCGTCATAATTGAACCCACACGGTTCACATTAAGTCCTGCGTTCTTCATTGCATTTTCAATCTTTGCAGACTTGCGTTCAAGCTCGGGATATATCGAATCTTTATTTTTTTCAAGAATTTTAAGCGTTGCAATGCCTGCACTTACCGCTACCGGATTTCCCGAAAGTGTGCCTGCCTGATAAACAGAACCGAGAGGAGCAACACACTCCATAATCTCTTTTCGTCCTCCGTAAACTGCAAGCGGCATTCCGCCGCCGACAATTTTTCCGAGGGTTGTAAGGTCGGGTTTTACTCCGTAAAGCTTTTGAGCACCGCCGAGTGAAAGTCTGAAACCTGTGATTACTTCATCAAAAATAAGAAGTGAATCATGCTTTTCAGTGATTTCACGCAAGAATTTTAAAAATCCTTTTTTGGGCGGAACAACACCCATATTTGCGGCACAAGGCTCAACGATTACACAGGCAATTTCATCACCGCAGTTATCAAAAAGCTGTTGCACGGATTCTTCATCGTTATACTTTGCAAGGAGAGTTGTGTCTGTGTAGCCTTTCGGCACACCTGCGCTGTTCGGAATTGAATTTGTCAGAAGTCCCGAACCACCCTTTACAAGCAAGCCGTCGGAATGGCCGTGGTAACAGCCCTCGAATTTTACAATTTTATCCCTTTTTGTAAAGCCTCTTGCGGCACGGATTGCGCTCATAACCGCCTCTGTGCCTGAATTTACAAGTCGGAGCATTTCAATTGACGGCATATTTTTGCGGATAAGCTCGGCAAGTTCAATTTCTCCGCTGTGGCACGCACCGAATGTAAGTCCGTTCTGACAGGCAGAAGTCACAGCTTTGATAACATCGGGCTGTTTGTGACCGAGGATATTCGGTCCCCATGAGCAGATATAGTCAATGAACTCGTTTCCGTCAACATCATAAATTTTTGAACCCTCTGCACGGTCGATAAAAAGCGGAGTTCTTCCGACCGAACGACACGCACGGACAGGACTGTTCACACCGCCGGGCATAAAGTCAAGCGCCTGTGCGTATAGCTTTTCGCTTTGAGTTGTATTCATAAAAGCACTTCCCTATTTGTAAAATTCGTCAATCCATTTTGCAACATCAAGTGCGTGGTATGTGATTATGATATCCGCACCCGCCCTCTTGATTGCAATCATATTTTCGCACACAATTTTCTTTTCGTCAATCCAGCCTTTTTCGGCAGCCGCCTTGACCATTGCATATTCACCGCTTACATTATAGGCAACAAGCGGAAGGTCAAAGCGTTCGCTTGCGGCTTTTACGATATCGAGATATGCAAGTGCAGGCTTGACCATAACCATATCCGCACCCTCGTCAATATCATCTGCAATTTCACGCAGAGCCTCTTTGCCGTTTGCGTAATCCATCTGATAGCTTTTTCTGTCGCCAAATTCGGGGGCAGATTCTGCGGCGTCACGGAACGGTGAATAGTAGCCTGAGGCAAATTTTGCACTGTATGACATAATCGGAGTGTTGATAAGTCCGTTTTCGTCAAGTGCGTTTCTGATTGCAGACACTCTGCCGTCCATCATATCCGAAGGAGCGATGATATCCGCACCTGCTTTTGCAAGGCTGACAGCCATTTTAGAGAGGAGCGGAAGTGTTTCGTCATTGAGAATTTCGTGACCGCAAACAACACCGCAATGACCGTGACTTGTGTATTCACAAAGACAGACATCGGCAATAATAAGGAGTGACGGATAATTTTTCTTTATGTATCTGATTGCGTTCTGAGTTACACCGTTATCGTCATAGGCTGATGTTGCAAGCTCGTCTTTATGCTTTGGAATTCCGAAAATAAGAAGTCCTGCAATGCCGCTGTTTTCAATTTCTTTAAGGATCTCGTCTGCTCTGTCAAGCGAATACTGATAGACATTCGGCATTGAATCAACAGGCTTTTTAATATTTTCACCCTCTGCAATAAAAATCGGGTAAATCAAATCGCCCTTGTCAATTCTTGTTTCACGAACAAGACTGCGAATCTGCTCGCCTGCTCTTAATCTTCTGAATCTTCTCATATATTTATCCTTCTTTCAAAGTTACTTCCTTGATTATAGTTTCCAAAATTCCGTCTGTGTCCTTCGTTTTTGCAATCTTGAACGAATTTACGCCGTGACTTTCAAGTGCCTCGGCGGTAATTTCACCTATACAGACAACGGAAGTTCTGTCGGAAATAATTGCTCCGCCGTCAAAAAATGTGTTCACACCCGACGCACTCGCAAAAGTGATGAAGTCGGTATCAACAACGGAATTATCCTGTTTTTTCTCAAGCTGAATGTCATAGGTTTTGACATCGTCAAAGTCAATGTTGTTATCAGCCAAAATCCGAGTGAGTTCGGGCGAACCGTTTTCGGCACGCAGAATCAATACTTTTTCGCCGCTTTTCACCGTTTTTGCAAGCAAAATTCCAAGTTCACGGGTTGTGTAGACATTCGGAATACAGTCGGCAAAAATTCCGTACTTTTCCAGTACAGCCGCTGTCCCCGAACCAATCACCGCAAACTTAATATTTGCAAAACTGCGGATATCCTTTTTCAGCTTACGCAGTCGGCTCATAAAAATTTCTGCACCATTCATACTTGTAAGCACCACATAATCGTAGCCGTCAATGCCGTTTATTGCATTGTCAAAAGCTTCGTTGTCATGATATTCAATCACCTTTAAAAGGTCATGCCTTTTGACCTCCGCACCCGAAAGAGTAAGCATTTTGCCGAGCTTGTCGGAGAGCTTTCTCGTACCTGTAACAGTAACCGAAACATTTTTCAAAGGTCTTGTAATTGTGGGGGCAAAGTCAAATTTTGCGGTTTCGCCAACCACTATAACGGCAGGCGGTACAACCTCTGCTGATTTAACATTTTCGCAGATTGTCGAGAGAGTTCCCCTCACGGTCTGATTTTTTGCACAAGCGCCGTTTGACACAACTGCAACGGGAGTATCCTCCGATTTACCGTTACGAATGAGATTTTCCGCAATGTCGGGGAGGTTTCTCAAGCCCATAAGAAAGACAAGTGTTCCGTCGGTTTCGGCACACTTCTTTATATTTTCGGGCAGGGTGTCCTGTGCCGTATGTCCCGTGATTATATGAACACTTCGGCTCAGATTTCTGTGTGTAACAGGAATTCCCGCAAGCTCGGGAACGGCAATCGAGGAAGAAATTCCGGGTACAATGTCAAACGGAATATCGGCGCTTTTGAGGGTTTCAATCTCCTCTCCGCCTCTGCCGAACACGAACGGATCGCCGCCTTTGAGACGGACAACCGTTTTGCCCTCTCTCGCCTTTTCAACAAGGATTTCGTTAATATTTTCCTGTTTTTCGCTGTGTCTGCCCGAACGCTTTCCAACGCAGATTTTTTCAGCCGTTTCGGGTGCAAAACCGAGCAATGACACATCTATAAGGCTGTCGTAAACAAGCACATCGCAATGTCTGATATACTCCGCACCACGCATTGTTATCAGGTCAAAATCGCCGCATCCCGCACCGACAATATACACTCTTCCGTTACTCAATTTCGCTCACCAGCCTTTTTGCAAGTTTGATTCTGTTTGAAATTTCATCTGTTCCGCTGACTGTTTTTTTACAGTCGGCAGACAGAGAAAGCGTTATCCTGTCGTTTTCAACCTTTGAAATTGCACCGACAGGAGTTGAACAATCGGCATTGAGGCTGTGCAGAACCTGTCTTTCGGTTTCAAACGAAAGCATTGTATTTTTGTCGCTGATTTCAGCGAGCATTTTGGAAACCTCGCTGTTTTTTCTGCTTTCAATCGCAACTATTCCCTGACACGGTGCAGGGAGAAATTCATCGGTATCAAACGGAGTTACCGTGTAATCCTCACCGTTGCAAAGGTCAAGTCTTTCAAGCCCTGCCTTTGCAAGCACAAGAGCATCGTACTCACCGTTCAAGAGCTTTTTAAGTCGGGTGTCAACATTGCCCCTTATATCCTTGAATTTTGCATTAGGATAGATTTTCTCCGCAAAAAGCTTTCGCCTTAAACTGCCTGTTCCGATGACAAAGCCGTCCTTAATTTCAAAATTGTTGCGTGTAACAAAAACATCGCCATAGCTGCCCCTTGGCAACACGGCGGAAATTTCAAGTCCGTCTGCAATTTTTGTCGGCAAATCCTTTGCGCTGTGAACGGCAACATCTGTTTCTCCGCTCAAAAGCGACATTTCAAGCTCCTTGATGAACACACCTTTTCCGCCCAAAGCTGTAAGCGGTTTGTCAAGGGTTTTGTCACCTGTTGTCGAAATGTAAACCGTTTCAATTTTAACATTCGGAAAACGGTTTTTCAGCGTTTTTATTAACATTTCGGTTTGTGCACGGGCAAGCCTGCTTTTTCGTGTTCCGATTTTTATCGTCATTGTTCGTATTCCTCAATCAAATTTTCAACAGTTTTTTCATCGGGTTCAAGTCCCGAAAGGCAAAGCGAAAGAAGCTGTTCAAAAATCTTCCTTCTGTCATCTTCCTTTTCAACTTTCTCCTTAATTATCGGGCGATATTTCCACAAAACCTCGGTTGTATTTTCGTTCATACTTTCAAGGATTCCCACAAAAAGCTCTTTAAGATATTTTGCGTAAATCGGACTTTTGCCCGATGTTGTAATTCCTGCCGTTATGCCGTTTTTGCTTGCAATTGCAGGAAAAATAAATCCGCATTTTTCCTTATCGTCAACTGTGTTGACAAGAATATTTTTCTCGTTGCAAAGCTGAAAAATTCTGCCGTTGAGCGTTTCATCATCGGTTGCGCTGATAACGCAAAATGCACCGTCAAGGTCGCTGTCACAAAATCTGCGGTCAATGATTTTTACATTCAAAGCCTTGATTTCATCGCAGATTTTCGGGGCAACAACGGTTATGTCCGGCGAAAACGGCGTCAGCTTTTCAATCTTTCTGAGTGCAACCGTACCGCCGCCGACTACGAGTATTTTTTTGTTTTCAATGTCAATATAAAACGGGAAATATGCCATTAGTTATTCTCTCCGCACTTTCTGTAGATTTCAAGAATTCTTGCAAATTCTTCTGCCGAAACATCGTTTTTCAGCTTATAAATGAATTTTTCCGAAAAATCTGACGGCATTGCGTTTTTCACAGACTGCATACACGGAAGAAATTCGTGAAAAGCAAGGTCTTTTTTGAGAACTTCAATTTCCTCAAAAATTATTTCTTTTGCACTTTCAACACTGTCGAGTTTGAGAGCATTGTTCTCGTTTGCAAGCTGTTTTATGCAGTCAATGTTAATGAGCCTTACACCGCTTATTTTGGGGATATTTTCGTCAATGTCGGGCGGTACGGCAAGGTCAATAAACAGCCTTGATTTTTCGGTTTTTATATTGTTTTTTAAATCATAATATGTAACCGTGTAATGCGGTCCGCTTGTGGCACTGATTACGCAGTCTGCAAAGTCAAACGCTTTGTATCTTTTGTCATAATCAATCACATTCGCACCCGTATTTTCAAAAACAGTTTCTGCTTTATGTTTTCGTGAAGTCACGGTAACGCTTATACTTTTGTGTGACAAGAGATTTTTCACAACAGTTGAGCCGACCTTGCCTGTTGCACCGATTACAAGGACATTCAGTTCACCGTCTTTGAATTTTGCCGCCTCGTTTGACGCAAGAGTTGCAACTGAAACCGATGTTTTTGAAATGGCGGTTTCGGTCTTGATTTTTTTTGCACAGGCAACAGCCGCCTGAACGCACATATTAAGCTCATAGGCAACCGTGCCGTTATCCTTTGCAAAGGCATAGGCTCGCTTTAACTGACCGAGTATTTCATCTTCACCGATAACCATTGATTCAATTCCGCCTGCCACCCTGAAAAGATGAAGCAAAGCCCTGTCACCGTAGAAAAGACAGATGTACTTTTTTAGTTCGTCAAAATCAATTCCCGAAAAATCCGAAAGAACGGTTTCAACCGTTTTCACAGATGATTCGTCACCGCAAAAATAAACCTCGGTTCTGTTGCAGGTGCAGAGAATCAAACACTCGCTGATATTTTCAGAATAATAAAGTTCATCAAGAAATGTCTTTTTTTGCTCATCGGGAAAGGCAAGCTTCTTTCTCACAACCACATTTGAAGTTTTGTGACTTACGCTCAGGCAGTACATAAAAAATTCGCTCCGTTACAAATAAAATCCGACAGTAAAATACACTTTTAAAGTTATTTTATTACTGCCGACAGCTATTGTCAATTAAAGTTAGTCAGTCGCTTTACTACTAAACCTATCTGTTTGGTATGTTTTGATTATACTACATTCTCCGTTCCATGTCAATAAATTTCGGGTTTTGCTTGACAAAAACAGTGATTACAATATAAACTATACAAAGATATCTCCCGTCAGCAAACAGCGGGAGTTTTATTCCGATGTAAATACTTATTGTACCGATAGGAATACTAAATGATTTGAATATGTATTAAGGAGCGTTTTTATGCTTAATCAGTTTTCAAGAACACAGCTTTTGATTGGCAAAGAAGCTATGGACAGGCTTTCAAAAACAAGAGTTGCAATTTTCGGAATCGGCGGTGTAGGCGGATACACGGCGGAGGCTCTTGCAAGAAGCGGAGGCGGCGAGCTTGACCTTATTGACGATGACAAGGTGTGCCTTACAAACATCAATCGCCAGATTTTTGCAACAAGAAAAACAGTAGGCAAATACAAGGTTGATGTTGCAGAGGAAAGGCTCAAGGACATCAATCCCGACATAGTCATTAACAAGCATCAGACCTTCTACACTCCCGAAACCTCGGAAAAATTCGACTTTTCAAAATACGACTATGTAGTTGACGCAATTGACACGGTAACAGGCAAAATTGAGCTTGTTATACAAGCCGACAAAGCCAAGACGCCTATCATCTGTTCAATGGGAGCAGGTAACAAGCTTGATCCTACAGCGTTTGAGGTTGCCGACATTTACAAAACCTCGGTCTGTCCTCTTGCAAGGGTTATGAGACACGAACTCAAAAAGAGAGGTATCAAAAAGCTGAAGGTTGTTTATTCAAAAGAAAAGCCTATCACACCCGTTGACGATATGGCAATAAGCTGTAAAACAAATTGCATATGTCCTCCCGGGGCTGAAAGGAAATGCACCCAACGCAGACAGGTTCCCGGCAGTACCGCATTTGTTCCGTCGGTTGCAGGTCTTATCATAGCCGGCGAAGTTATCAAGGACTTGATTAAGTAAATATAATTTTTAACAAAGCAAAGCACCGAGAGAAATTACCCTCGGTGCTTTGCTTGTTTTTATAGGATTTTTTACAGTTGATATCGTGATTAAACAGATTAGATGATAACCGATTCTTCCTGAAGTGATTTGTTACGGAGAATCTGAACCTCATCGCCTTTGGTAATGAAAAGCCGATAAAGAAATACATTGACCTTTTCTCCGACGGTAATCGGAGTTTCGTCAAGTCCTCTGTACGCATAAACCGTGCCTCCGTCACATTTTACGGCAATTTCGATATTGTCGCCTCTGAACGAAGTCTTTGTAACCTCGCCGACGGATACAGACGCTTTTTGTGCGGTTGTTTCGCTGAGCTTTGTCACCTTTACAAATTCGGGACGGATAACTGCACGGTCAACATTATCGACAACATCAAAGGTCTTGAACTTTGTATAATCGTCAAGCGTAGTAGTCTGACCGAAAAATAATGCGGAAAATGCGGTTTGGGGATGCTGATAAATGTCAATCGGCGAGCCTATCTGCTCAATTCTGCCCTTGTTTGTAATTATGATTTCATCGGCAACCTCAATAGCCTCGCTCTGATCGTGGGTTACAAATATACTTGTAACGCCGAGCCTTTCAATCATATCCTTAAGCCATGAGCGAAGCTCCTGCCTAACCTTTGCGTCAATTGCGGCAAATGGTTCGTCAAGCAGAAGAAGATTCGGGTTTGGCGCAAGCGCTCTTGCAAAGGCAACACGCTGTTTTTGACCGCCCGAAAGCTGGCTTGGATAACGCTTTTCAAGTCCTTCAAGACCGATAAGCTTTACAAGCTCATTTACTCTCTCTTTGATAAATTTCTTGCTTTTTTTCTGAATTTTCAGACCGAAAGCAATATTATCAAAAACTGTCATATATCTGAAAAGAGCGTAGTTTTGGAATACAAAGCCTATGCCTCTTTTGCTTGCGGGAATATCGTTGACAACCTTTCCGCCAATTACAATTTCGCCGCTGTCGGGATTTTCAAGTCCTGCAATCATACGAAGAATTGTTGTTTTGCCGCTGCCCGAAGGACCGAGAAGTCCGATAAGCCTGCCCTTTTCAATACCAAAGTTTACATTGTCGGATGCCTTGTAGTCACCGAAAGTTTTATTTATATTTTTAAGCTCAACATACATTACGCATCCTTCTTTCCTTTGTATTCAACCACACTTCTGATAATCAAAATCGCAATCGCCATAAGCACAAGTATTGATGAAACCGCAAATGCGGGAACATACTTGAACTCGTTGAACAAAATTTCAACATGGAGTGGAAGTGTGTTTGTTTTTCCTCTTAAATGTCCCGAAATTACCGAAACTGCACCGAATTCACCCATTGCTCTTGCGGCGCAGAGTACAACTCCGTAAAGGAATGCCCATTTTATGTGCGGAAATGTTATTTTTCTGAAAATAGTTGTGCCTTTTGCACCCATAAGTGCGGCGGCTTCTTCCTCATCCGTACCCTCGGATTCAAGCACGGGAATAAGCTCCCTTGAGATGAACGGGAATGTTACAAACACGGTTGCAAGGATAATTCCCGGAACGGCAAAGATAACCTTGATTCCAAGTTCGCTTAAAAGCGGATATATCGGGCTTTGTATGCCGAATGTGAGTACAAATATAAGACCTGCGATTATGGGCGAAACCGTTACGGGGAGGTCGATGAGTGTTGTAAGAAGTTTTTTGCCCTTGAATCTGAACTTTGTAATTAACCAGGCGGCAAAAATTCCGAATACCGTATTGAACAGTACCGCAAACACGGTTGCCTCGACAGTAAGCACAATTGCCTTTACCGTGTAATCATCGCTGACAGCCTGCCAGAACACCTCTGCACCGCTTTTGAAAGCCTCGCAGATTACCGTAACAAGAGGAAGAACGAGCATTACGAATACAAATAAAAGTGCAATGCCTATGAGTATGTACTTTACAACCTTTGAACGCTTTGTTTCTTCGTACATTTTATCTTCCTCCTTTCAGAATTTTTGCATTTCTGTGCTGAACCATATTTACAAGGAAGAGAATCAAAAAAGACGCGGCAAGCATTACAAGTGCGATTGCCGTTGCACTTTTGTAGTCATATTCCTGCAGCTCCGACATAATGATAAGCGGAGTGATTTCTGTTTCAAACGGCTTGTTGCCTGCAATAAAAACAACCGAACCGTACTCACCAAGACATCTTCCGAATGCAAGACCAAAGCCTGTGAGAACCGAGGGAAGAATTTCGGGAAGAATAATTTTTCTGAAAATCCTGAATCTGCCTGCACCCATAACTCCTGCCGCCTCTTCATAAACAGGATCAAGCTTTTCAAGAACAGGCTGAACTGCTCTTGTTACAAAAGGTATTCCCACAAATACAAGTGCAACCGTAATACCAACTCTTGTGTAGGCAATGCTTATGCCGAACTTTGCAAAAAATCCACCGATAAGACCTGTGTCGGCAGTCAGAGAAGTAAGTGCAATACCTGCAACCGCTGTCGGAAGGGCAAACGGCACTTCAATCATACCGTCAAGAATTCTTTTGCCCGGGAATTTGTAACGAACAAGCACCCACGCAAGAATTACACCCATAACGGCATTGATGAGAGATGCAATAAATGCGGTTATAAAACTAACCTTGTAGCTTGCAAGCACCCTTTCACGGGTGATTGCCTCCCAAAATTCAGAGGGGCTCATCTGTGCCGTATAAATAACGAGAGCGGCAAGAGGAATCAGCACAACAAGGCTTAATAATGTAATTGTTACACCCAAAGAAAGACCAAAGCCCGGAATTACTCTTTTTGCTTTTTTTGACTTTTTTGCCTGAACCATCATCACACCTGTTTCCCCTGTAAAATATCATCCGACATCAGACAGAATTGCCTATAAACTGCCTGATGTCATTTTTTAATCGGTTTTATTTTTTCTCGTAAATCTTATCGAAGATACCGCCGTCTGCAAAGTGCTTTTTCTGAGTCTCGTCCCAACCGCCGAAATCTTTGATTGTTACAAGATTAATGTTGAGGTCAAACACATCGGAGTATTCCTTCAAAATTTCCTTATTATAAGGGCGGTAATAGTTATCGCCTGCAATACGCTGAGCCTCATCGCTGTAAAGATAATTTAAATACTCTGTTGCAACCTTTCGAGTACCTCTTTGGTCAACCACTTCATCAACAACAGCAATAGACGGCTGTGCAAGAATGCTGACGCTCGGAGTTACGATTTCGTACTCGTCGGGATTGTCCTTGATTGAAAGGTACGCCTCATTCTCCCAAGCAAGAAGAACATCGCCCTGTCCGTTTTCTACAAATGAAGTTGTAGCACCTCTTGCGCCTGAGTCAAGCACAAGCACATTTTGATAAAGCTTTTTAATGAAATCTTCAATTTTTGCCTCATCACCGTTATATTTCTTGTCTGCATATGCCCAAGCGGCAAGGTAGTTCCATCTTGCACCGCCCGAAGTTTTCGGGTTTGGAGTGATAACGCCCACACCGTCTTTTGCAACATCGTCCCAATCCTTGATATTTTTCGGATTACCTTTGCGAACAAGGAATACAATTGTTGAAGTGTATGGTGAAGAGTCATTGTCAAACTCATTTACCCAACCGTCCTCAATCAGACCTGCGTCACGAATTGCGTTTACATCGTATTCAAGTGCGAGTGTTACAACATCCGCCTCAAGACCGTTTGCAACCTCAAGAGCCTGTTTGCCCGAACCGCCGTGTGACTGGGTAACTTCAACATCCTGTCCTGTTTCTTCTTTCCAATGCTTTGCAAAGATTTTGTTATATGATTCGTAAAGCTCTCGTGTAGGGTCATACGAAACATTTGTTAATGTTACTTTTGAATCGTTTGTTGTATCTTTATTTCCGCATCCTGTAAAAGCAACCGCTGACGCACCCAATACTGAAACTGCCAATACTGCCGATAATACTTTTGTTCTTAAATTTTTCATTTTGATTACCTCACTTTAAATTAATTTGATTTTAGATTCTGACAGGCAATTACATACAACAGTACTGCTTGCCCCCAAATGAGGTACACATTCGTATTTTCTTCAGATTGTAAATGTTTTTCATAAGCGTCACCTTTTGGATTTTTGAGGGCATTTTGTTTAACCTACAATTCCTATCAATTTACTATGCGTTTCTTTGAAAACTATTTTATACTGTACAGGGTGAAAAGTCAAGGTAAAATTTTCACGGATCCAACACTTTAGCAAATTGCAACAATACACAAGCAATATTTTTCGCAAAAATAGTAATAAAATAACGGATAGGTATTTTCAAATGAAATATGCCTATCCTAAAAAAGAAATATTTTTTTGCGTAAATCTATTGACAAATCTATATAAAAAAGGTATAGTAGTATTAAATCAATAATGATTATTGTTTTATTCAAAAATTAAATACACAAAGGCGTATTGTGTATTTTTAAATTTCAAAAAAATTAATTTAACGGAGGAAATATTATGGCTAAAACAACAAAGTATTCGGGATCACAGACAGAAAAGAATCTTGAGGCTGCTTTTGCAGGCGAATCGCAGGCTCGTAACAAATACACATATTTTGCGTCTGTTGCCAAAAAGCAGGGCTTTGAGCAGATTGCAGACCTTTTCTTAAAAACGGCAGACAACGAGAAAGAACACGCAAAAATGTGGTTCAAGGAGCTTAACGGAATCGGCGACACAGCAGAAAATCTTCTTGCCGCTGCCGAGGGCGAAAACTACGAGTGGACAGATATGTACGAAGATTTCGCTAAAACTGCCGAGGAAGAAGGCTTTACAGAGCTTGCACACAAGTTCCGCCTTGTTGCCGCAATTGAAAAGCACCACGAAGAAAGATACCGTGCATTACTCCGCAATGTTGAAACTGCAGAAGTTTTCAAAAGGAGCGAAATCAAGGTTTGGGAATGCCGTAACTGCGGTCACATTGTTGTAGGCAAAGAGGCTCCCGAGGTTTGCCCCGTCTGCAACCACCCACAGAGCTATTTTGAAATCCACGCAGAAAACTACTAATTCTGATTTAATCAATAAAGGAAACTCCACCGCATTTCACGGTGGAGTTTTGTGTTTAGTATCAAATTAAATTCAAAAAACTTACTCTTCTTCGGGATATTTCATGCCCCAGCTTTTACGGATATCGGTCATAATTTTCATAACATCCTTTGTGTAGTCAAGGTGCATAAGAGCCGTGTCGCCCTCTATCGCCTTTTCCATATCTTCAACCTCATAAAGCAAAGCGTCCTTTGTATGACCTGCCGAGATTGTTTCACAATGACCGTCAGCCGTGTATGTAATCTTTGCCTCCATGCCTCTGGGATATTCAAAGATTTCAACATAACCCTTGTCAAACGAGATTGTGCCACGCTTTGGCTGTTTTGCGTGAAGCGAAAGAATGACAGTTGCCATTTCCTCCTCTTTATTCTTTAAAAGAATACTCGCTTGTTCGTCAACTCCTGTTTCTGCATATTTAACCTGCGACAACACATCGTTTGGGCATGAGCTCATAAACATACGAACAAACGAAAGCGCGTACACGCCGATGTCAAGCATTGCACCGCCTGCAAGATTGCGGTTGAAAAATCGGTTGTTCATATTATACTCTTTGTAACTGCCGAAATTCATCTGAATAAGCCTAAGCTCGCCAAGATCACCTGAATTTACCTTTTCAAGAAGTGCCTTGTAAATCGGCATATGGAAAATTGTCATTGCCTCTGCAAGCACAACATGGTTTTTCTCTGCAAGAGAGATTGCCTCGTCAAGTTCATCTGAATTAAGCGTTATCGACTTTTCGCACAAAACATGCTTTCCTGCCGCAAGTGCCTTGCGAAGATATTTTATATGCGTGTTGTGCGGTGTGGAAATGTAAATTATGTCAACATTTTCGTCTTTAAACAGCTCGTCAATATCGTTGTAAACCTTTTCAATGCCGTACTTTTCGGCAAACGCAACCGCCCTTTCATGGGTACGGTTTGCAACGGAATAAAGTTTCTGTCCTCTGCTTTTGAGTGCGGCTGCAAGCTCATTTGCGATAACTCCGCAACCGAGTGTTGCCCAGTTGTAGTTTTTCATAAAAACACCTCCGTATATTTTTCGAGAAAAGTTTAACACACGGAAATGCGTCTGTCAACGGTATTAGATGGCTTTTCTCGTATCTGCTCCGTACTTTTTCATAATCTTGCGAAGTTCGTTATTTTCGCTTTTTGAAAGGCTAAAATACATAAATCCGCGCTTAACAATTTCATCACCGTCACACGCAGGCATATATGTATTACAGCCTATTCTTATTGATGCCTTTTCGGAAAAACCACAAGACGGTGAATCAAAATATGCGGATTTGCCCTCAAACATTTTCTTCACGGTTTCGGCATCTTCGGCAGACATCTTAGCGTCAACCTTGTCGCAGTACTCAACATCAAAATACACGATAGGCTCACACGCATAGAAACTGATTTTCGGCACAGCAAATACTGCGGCGGCAACGCATAAAACAACTGCAACCACAATTACAGCAATCTTTTTCTTCATAACATTCACTCCTTTTCGCTTATCCCTTTAAACATATATTATATTAAGCTTGTATCATAATTGTATCATTATAATTTAATCGGCATATACACCAATTTTAAAATCATTTATTTGTAAGTTAAAAAATTTTTCGTCAATGCTTACAAGACAGCAATTTTCTTTTGTTGAAAAGGCACAAATTGCGAACAAATTCAAAGCCTTGCTTATTGAGAAAAATCGGTCTGAAAATATGCAGAAAAGCAGTTTTTACCATATTATAAAGGCATAAAAAGAAGAATTTTGACGAGGTAGTTATTGTAACTAAAATTGTGAGCAAAGTAAACTTTATGTTTATAAGGTATTTTGCTTGTTTATTTCAGTCAACAGGATTACAATAATTGTGGAAAACGGAAAAGAATGGTATTGTTTACAAAGATTATGTGATTGAAGAGGTTAGAAATTAATGGAGAAAGTCAAAAAAATGCTCTCACTTGCGTTTGCAAGTCTGTTTAGAAGAAACAAAGGTCAGAATACTGTAAAAGAAAAGCGACGGCGCTCACACCAGATAAATATGCTGGAAGGTCCGCTCGGGAAAAAAATTCTTCTTTTCACACTTCCGCTTGCAGGATGCAGTATTCTTCAACAGCTTTTCAACTCAACCGATGTTGCGGTGGTCGGCAGATTTTCAAGCAGTCAGGCACTTGCCGCAGTCGGAAGCAACGGTCCGCTCATCAATATGCTTGTGCTGTTATTCACGGGACTTTCGGTCGGCGCAAATGTTTTGATTGCACGATATATCGGTCAAAATGACCGTAAAAAGGTTTCGGAAGCTGTTCACACGGTAATAACACTTTCACTTATATGCGGATTTCTTCTTCTGATACTCGGTCAGGTTATTGCAGCACCGCTGTTAAGGCTGATGAACACACCGGATGATGTAATTGACCTTGCGGCAACATACCTGAGAATTTACTTTATGGGCATGCCGTTTGTAATGCTCTACAACTTTGGTTCGGCAATTTTGAGAAGTGTCGGTGACACAAGCCGTCCGCTCTACTGTCTTGTAATTTCAGGTATTGTAAATGTTCTTTTGAACCTCTTCTTTGTAATCGTCTGCGATATGAGCGTTGCAGGAGTCGGCATTGCAACAGTAATTGCCGACGGCATAAGCGCCGGACTTGTTATGATGTTCCTCATCAGAAACGAAGACGAGTCAATCAGAGTCAATCCAAAAAAACTTTCATTCAAGAAAGAACATCTCATTATGATTTTGAAAATCGGTGCTCCTGCAGGTATTCAGGGTATGGTTTTCTCAATTTCAAATGTATTCATCCAGACAGCCGTAAACGGCTTCGGTTCACAGGCGGTTGCAGGCTCATCGGCTGAACTCAACTTTGAGTACATTACATACTATATAGTAAGTGCGTTCAGCCAGACAGCCGTTACATTCACAAGTCAGAACTACGGCGCACTTCAGTTTGACAGATGCAAAAAGGTGTTTAGGCTTTGTATGCTTTTCAGCTGTATTTTCACAGGCTGTGTGAGCGTTATATTCATGCTCGGAAGCGGATTTTTCATCACCTTCTTCACAACCGACCCCACCGTTATCAAGTACGCAATCATCAGAATGGCGATTGTTATGCTCCTTGAGCTTATGACAGGTTCATACGAAATCAGCGGCGGTGCGCTCAGAGGAATCGGACATTCACTCCTCCCTGCAATCCTCACAATCTTCGGTTCTGTTGTGTTCAGAATCATCTGGCTCTTCACGGTATTCAAGGCATTCCACACCTACGATATGCTCCTTATGGTTTACCCCGTTTCATGGCTTATCACAGGCACATCCGTTTTGATTGCCTACTTCATCATCAGAAAAAGAGAATTCAAAAAGGTAAGCACCGCTTTTGAAATTTAAAATCAAATAGGTTTTTATGGCTGACATCGGCATTGGTGTCAGCTGTTTTTGTTTAGAAGAGGCTCTAAAATTAAAAAAGTAATAAAAAGCAATTATTTCGTACTTTTTGTGCGGAATAATTGTTTTTTTGCTGTGTTTTATGTTATAATCCAATTATAAACACACGGAGGTGCGACAATGACTAAACGGACTGTTGCCAACAATTTTTTATACTACATTTTTTGCGGATTCAGCGGTGCGGTTACTTCGCTGATAGTATGGCTGTTTCTAAAACTTATGGGTTTGGGAATCGGTCTTGTGTGGGATACAATTCCGTCAAATTTTGATTTCAAATTTTATCCGATTATCGTCTGTACGGCAGGCGGAATTATTCTCGGAATATGGCAAAAGCTGACAAATGCCGTTCCCGATGAACTTGACGAGGTTATGAAAAAGGTAAAAAAAGATAAATTTTACCCGTACAACAAGGTGCTTTTGCTCTGCATTTCGGCACTTTTGCCCCTTGTTTTCGGCGGAAGTCTTGGCCCCGAGGCAGGTTTGACAGGCGTTATCGTGGGACTTTGCTACTGGGCAGGAAGTCATATGAAAGACGCTAAAGATAAAATTTCCTTTGTGACTGCCATGGTGCAGTTCCTTTCTATCAGTGAAATTGATCATTATAGTTGTTCAACTGTTATGTTAAAATCCCGTTCATGCCAGACAGGAGTTTTTATTATGAACACTCATGAAAAAATAACATGTTTTTGGATAAAAAGCAATCTGTCATGTGTAAAAAATTATATACTTTCCAATAAAAAGTAAGATGCCATATGCAATAATTTCCTGTAAAAGTAATTTTACATATTCTAATGCTTCTATTTTGTTTATACATAATATCCCCAAAAAAAGAGATAATAATTTGCAAAGTCAGAAATCAATGGAGGCTTAGTGTGAAAAATAAGCTCGATAGCTTATTTTTCGCACG
>OGGU01000967.1_pt1 | contig 19518 bp, 18 predicted proteins | sample 1571241 | NCBI WGS metagenome assembly OGGU01 (sample SAMEA2581934, study PRJEB24529) | metagenome | biome: Human gut stool | place: China | collected 2011
ATTGTTGCGAACTGCAAACAGCCTTTTTTTCTTGATTAAAGCGAGTGAGATGACGAATGGTTAGTTCTATCAGGAAACGTGACGCACGCATTGTTCCTTTTGACGTGAACAAGATCGCTCAGGCAATCTTCCGTGCCGCCAGCAGTCAGGGAGGGAAGGATTATGTCCTTTCGCTCAAGATAGCCGCCGAAGTGCTGGAGCGCCTCAATGAGCAGTTCGAGGACGCCGTCCCCGATGTGGAACAGGTGCAGGATCTGGTAGAAAAAACCCTTATCAAGAGCGGCCATGCCCGCACCGCCAAGGCGTACATCCTGTACCGCCACCAGCGGACCAAGATCCGGGAAATGAACACCCGGCTCATGACCACCATCCGCGACCTCACCTTCAAGGACGCCAAGGACAACGATCTCAAGCGCGAGAACGCCAACATCGACGGCGACACCGCTATGGGCATGATGCTGCGTTACGGCAGCGAAAGTTCCAAGCAGTTCTACGAGATGTACATCCTCAACCCGAAGCACAGCCTCGCGCACAAGAACGGCGACATCCACATCCACGACCTTGATTTCCTGAGCTTGACCACCACCTGCTGCCAGATCGACATCAAGACGCTGTTCAAGGGCGGCTTCGGCACGGGCCACGGCTTCCTGCGCGAACCCAACGATATCCGCAGCTACAGCGCCCTTGCCTGCATCGCCATTCAAGCCAATCAGAACGACCAGCACGGCGGGCAGAGCATCCCGAATTTCGAATACGGCCTCGCCCCCGGCGTCGCCAAGACCTTCATCAAGGAACTGTCCTTGATCTCTACAATATGGAGAGCAAGGATGCTGTAAAGGCCGGGCTGCGCGCCTACATTGAGGAAAACGAATCCATCCTCGATGAAAAGGGCCTTGCCTTCGTCCGGGAGATCCTCACTCAGCACGCCCCCGCCCTGAACATCGACTTCGCCGTCAAGAAGGCCCTTGAGTACACCGAGAAGGCCACGTATCAGGCGATGGAAGCGCTGGTGCACAACCTCAACACCATGCACTCCCGCGCCGGAGCGCAGATCCCTTTCAGCTCCATCAACTACGGGACCGACACCTCCCCCGAAGGCCGCATGGTCATCCGCAACGTGCTGCTGGCCACAGAAGCGGGCCTCGGCAACGGCGAGACGCCCATCTTCCCCATCCATATCTTCAAGGTGAAGGAAGGCGTCAACTTCCGGGAAGGCGAGCCCAACTATGATCTGTTCAAGCTTGCCTGCCGCGTGTCCGCCAAACGCCTGTTCCCGAACTTTTCCTTCATCGATGCGCCGTTCAACTTGGCCTACTACAAGCCCGGCCATCCCGAGACGGAAATCGCCTACATGGGCTGCCGCACCCGCGTGATGGGCAATGTCTACGACCCCGATCGCGAAATCGCCCCGCGCCGCGGCAATCTGTCCTTCACGTCCATCAACCTGCCGCGCATCGCCATTGAGGCGAACGGCAACGTCGATGTGTTCTTCAAGGTGCTGCAGGAGCGCATGGAACTGGTGATTGACCAGCTGAACGAACGCTTCCGCATCATCAGCAACAAGCGCGTGAAGAACTTCCCGTTCCTGATGGGCGAGGGCGTGTGGATTGACTCCGAAAAGCTGAGCTGGAACGACAAGGTGGGCGAAGTGCTCAAGCATGGCACGATGACCATCGGCTTCATCGGCTTGGCGGAAGCGCTGGTTGCCTTGCGCGGCAAGCATCACGGCGAGGACGAGGAAAGCCAGAAGCTGGGCCTGAAAATCATCCGCACGATGCGCGAATACACCGACAAGGTGTCCGCGGAGACGGGGCTGAACTACTCCGTCATTGCTACGCCTGCGGAAGGCCTGTCCGGCCGCTTCATTCGCCTCGACAAGCAGCGCTTCGGCATCATCCCCGGCGTGACCGACCGCGAATACTACACGAACTCCTTCCATGTGCCGGTTTACTACCACTGCACGGCGTTCCATAAGCTGAGCGTGGAAGCGCCGTATCATGCGCTGACCAACGGCGGCCATATCTCCTATGTGGAGATGGACGGCGACCCGCTGAAGAACCTCGACGCGTTCGAGAAGATTGTGCGCTATATGCACGACATCGGCATCGGCTACGGTTCGATTAATCACCCGGTTGACCGTGACCCGCTGTGCGGCTATAATGGCATTATCGACGATACTTGCCCGTGCTGCCACCGTGGGGAAACCACCCGCGTGACGGAACGCATCAAGCGCATCAAGGTGGAGGGCTAAAAGCCACTTTACCCCAAATGCCGGGTAACGCGCTCAAGCCGGGCACCGAAAAAAGGGTCAAGGGGCAATGCCCCTTGCGGAGTCCAGAGGCAGCGCCTCTGGTAGGGTCTGGGGCAACGCCCCAGCGTCCCTCCCCATAATACTATTTCCCGATTCACCTGCGCCATCTGCTTGCGCCTTTTCCCTTCTGGCGTCCGTTCATTCCACTTAGCGTAGCGCTGCTACGCTGCGTTTCATTCACGTTAGCCAGAATGAAAAATTCGCGGCGCATCTTGGCACATTTTCATCTGGAAATAGTATAAAGGGAAAGTGAGCTTTGTGCTCCAGCCTTCCATAGACTGCAAAAAGCTGCTGAGGAGAGCAAATCCTCGGCAGCTTTTTCAGTGCGATACTATTTCCAGATTCGATTGTGCTATTTGCTTGTGTCATTCCCTTGCTGCTGCCCGTTCATTCATAGGAGTTATCAACGCCTCGGGGAACGTCATGGAACCAATGCACGCCCTGCAGCACGGTGCTGCGGCTTGTCCAGCCGTAGAAATCAAAGGTGTAGCAGGCAACGCCGCTCATGGCAAGGCTTTTTAGCGTGGTCATATCTGCTTTGTAATCGCTCTCCGCACCGTGGGCGTAGAGGACGGTGGGAAAAGGCCCGTCTCCATCCGGGAGCAACGCCTTTCCGTACAGGCTGATGCCGTTATATTCCAGACAGAGAGTCTTTGTTCGGTAGCCTGCCTTTTTGAAAACGGCAGGATCGGGAAATCCTACATAGTGGCCGACGCAGACGATTGCCGCAATTCCGAGTGTGGGACGGGAAACAATCAGCCTGCGTCACACAGGGGGAGAGAGGCACCAACGCTTCGGCTGGGGAAATCCCTTTTCCTTCAGCAGCAACGCTAATGACAACACCAGCGTACCGCCTGCGCTTTCACCCGTGAATACGACATCCTTCGGGGAAGCGCCGGTTTTCAAGCGCGCGGCATAGGCGGTCAGGCAACCCTCCAAAGGGGCAGACCACAGATTTTCCGGTGCAAGGCGGTAGTTGAAAGTCACGCAGTTATAGCCGTAGTTGGCTGTGATATACTGGCAGACTGCCCGCCGCTCCCGCACGGAAGCAACAATAAATCCGCCGCCGTGAATGTAGAAAATCGTTCCCTTTTGATTGCCGGTTTATTTATTGAATGAACTCCGCCGACAGCCCACCCAATTCGCCAAGCCGGACGGTCACGCCCTTAGGCGGTCTTGGAGGTTTTCGGTCATTGCGTTTTCGCTCCGCTGCATAGTCGTGGGGCTGCCCCGGCTTGTCCTGCGCCATACAGCGGAACACAAGGTTCATCATGCAGGCGTATAGACTTGGCATTTTCTCACACTGTGAGCATTTTCCAGATACCGCGGAAGAAGTGCCCGCTCGCCATTTCCAGCATACCGGGCAGCACGCCCCCCCTTCATGCCGCCGGAAATGATCATGCTGCGAATCGGCGCTCCGGCAGAGGAAGCCATCTGCATCCGGAAATTCGGATTATCATAGTCCTTTTTGCCGCCGTACCCCTTGGCAGCGGTGGATTCCACCGCCCGAAACATGATTTTCATCCATATCCGCCAGTACATCCAGTATAAACGGTGTGGAAAGGAAGCCCGTCCCGAGCCGCCAGCGGTAATTCTCCATAGCCTGAACGAGCCGATGCTTTGCAAATGCTTCCTGCTTCTCGTCCAGCAGGCGCAAATACAGCGGACGGACGAGCTTTGCCTGCCGGTTGGTATCCAGGGTGTAGCCGGGCAGCGTGACAAGCTCACGGTATGCCTTCGTGCAGCCGTCCCGGTATTTTTCAAACAGCGCCTTATCCTGCTGCTTTCCCAAATACCCGGCGATTTCCATCATATGCTCCATGATAAAAACCGTATAGGCCGTGGATTCCTCCGGATGAGGCAGGACGATATTTTTCCAATCGTTCGGGAATACATCCGCCGGTTCCGCCCACTCTCCGTAGGAATGCCCGTAATTGACAATGTACTTTTTCGCCTCGCCCTTCAGCGGCAGGTGGTGCCGCAGCGGTGTGAACTGCGTACAGCGTTTTATCATGAATCTTGCATACCGTACCATGCCGTCATAATGTCGGCGAATTAAGCTGTCATCCCCGTAGAGCTTCCAAAAACGATACGGAATCAGCACGCCCGCATCCGCCCAGCCGACGCTTCCGTCCATAAAGGACATATAGAAATCCACACCGCCGTAGGGGGCGATTTGCGGCAACTTCCCGTCTTTTTTCTGCCAGTCGTACACATCCCGCATATATTTCTGTGCAAAAGACGCATAGTCAAAAAGATATGCCGCAGTGTTGAAGAAAATTTGCGCGTCGCCCGTCCAGCCGTGACGTTCGCGGGTCGGGCAATCTGTGGGCAGGTCGGCGTGGTTGTTCTTGGCACTCCAGACGGTGTTTTCAACAAACTTATTGAGAAGTGCGTTGAAGCTTTCAAAAAGCCCGTGCGCTCCATGTCGGAGTATACCGCAATGGCGGCGAAATCCTCCGACTGAAACGCCACATCGGTTTCTACCAGCACATACTGAAAACCGAAGATGGCAAAGGTGGTCTTGTAGTGATTTTTGCCCTCTTTGCAGGTGTAGATGACCTGATGCAGGGGCGTTGTTATCTTTTTGCTGGAGCACTGAATGTTCTTCTGGGTGAATTCACCGTTTTCGTCCAGCAGCTCGTCGAAGCGCAGCTTGATTTTCTGCCCGATATGGGCGGTTACAGTAAATTCCGCATAACCCGCGATGTTCTGCCCGAAGTCCAGCACGGTCTTGCCGGAGGGTGTGGTAATCCGCTTTGCTTTCAGCCGCTCATGCTCCGTGACCGAGACGTTGTTGGATGCAGCCGGCGTAACAGGATGGTTTGTGACCTTTGCCTTTCCCTGATAGGAGGGACATTGTTGGCATAAACCACCTCGCCGTCCTTGTTGTCAGCAAAGCGGATAGGGCCGTCGTTCGACCAATCCCAGCCTGCGTCGGTGGCGACGGTCTGCACGCTGCCGTCTGTATGCGTTAGCTCCAGCTGCGCCAGCAGCTTGGTTTCCGTGCCATACTGATTTTTCAGCCCCCACGCGCCGCAGGAGCCGCGATACCAGCCGTCGGCAAGTTGCACTGTCAGGGCGTTTTCGCCGTCTTGCAGCAGGGTGGTCACGTCATAGATCTGGTACTGTATCCGCTTGCGGTAGTCCGTAATGCCGGGGGCGCGAACGAAATCGCCCACGCGCTGCCCGTTGATGGCTGCCTCGTATAATCCGCAGGCGGTCATGTACAGCCGCGCCTTTTTTATACTGGCGGCGCGAAAAACTTTGCGGAAGCAGTCCACAGGATAGCGCTCTTTCTTATTGACCGTATAATTGCCGGTGATTCACTTGGCGCTCCATGCGCCGATGCCCGTTTCAAAGGACGCTTCGCTCCAATCGCCCACCGCGGCATCCTCATCCCAAAGGCACACTTTCCAAAGAACCTTTGTTTTCGGCGGAACGGGCGCGCCGCTCCATTTTACGCACATGGCGGCGCTTTCCAATTTGCCGCTGTCCCACAGGGTGCTGCCGCTGTCATCAGCGGCAACGATTTGATAGGCGGCCTGTTTCCTGCCGCCGCTGCAATTCCAATAAAGCCGGGGGGGGCGACGAAGTCTACGCCAACGGGGTCAAATAAATGCTCCGTTTTCAGTCGAATTGCCTGCATTCTCAGCCCTCCTTTTGCACCTGCGTCAAATCAAATTCGGAAATCAGCGTTTCAATCACGGGCCGGATATAATTCCGCATCCACAAAAGCTGCCCTTCGTGGTTCAGGTGAATGCCGCCTTTGATAAATAACTCATCTGCATAGCCCTGTCCGCCCCACGTCATAGCCGATGCGTCCACAAACCAGAGGTAGTCCGTTTTTTCGCAGAGCGCCGCCAGCGCCCTGTTGATTTCCTCGGTGAGCTCCCGGTATTTGCTGCGGCCGGGCAGAAGAAGACCGCTCATGACCACCAGCTTTGCGACCGGGAGTTGTTTATGAATCTCAGCAAACATTTGCTTTTTATAGTCCATGCAGGCGGCGACCTTTTCCGCGGCTGTTCCCTTCAGGGAGACATAGTCATTCGACCCTGTCTGGAAGAACACAATGGCGGGATGTCTCACTTTTCCTCCCTTGCCTTGATTTCCGTCTGCTTTTTCTCAATGCCATTTTCCACATTGAGGAACACCAGAAGCAACGCAAGGAGCACGCCGGTGAATACCTCCAGCCCCACAAAACCGAAGGTGATGACACCCTTGACCGTGTCGGACTGGGCAGCTGCCATGGTGACGCCGTTCACGATCTCTGGGGCGATATAACCCGCAGACCCCAGCAGACCGTTAAACACGCCGGTGCAGATGCCAACCATGGCGACGGCGATGATGTTATACACGCTCATGGCAACGCCGTCCGGGCGGAAACCGGTTTTCCATTCCAGATGATCCAGCACGTCGGCGAACAGCGCCATGAACGCATAGGCGCAGGGCAGTCCACCGATGTTTTTGATGAACTGACCAATCAGCATGATGGTCATATTTGTAGGGAACGCCCAGCAGATTGCGCCGCCGATAGCGTAGAGGATGAAGCCCGCCAGCGTCACATTCAGCTTGCCGAATTTTTTCGCCAGCGGCAGAATACGTTCATTGTTACCGCCAAGCTGGTTTCCCGCGCCGCCATTCGGGGCGGCATGGATGTGGACGATGCCTTTTCCCACAGTGATTCCTATATTCAGCAGTGCGAGCTGCTGTCTTCACCGGAGGAGATCATGAACCTGCAATATCGGATGATTCTGGACTACACGGCGCGGGTGGAGCGGCTGCATCTGGGCAAGCATCCCACGGAGCTCACCGTGGATGTGGCGAACTACATCCAGCACCATATGTCAGAACCGATCACGGCAGAGAAAATCGCAGAAGAGTTGTTCCTCAGCCGCCCATATCTCTCCCGAAAATTCAAGGAAGAGACGGGCGAAAGCCTGACGGACTTCATCCTGAAAGAAAAAACGGAGGGAAGCCAAACGCCTCCTCCGCTATTCGGATAAATCCCTGACCGCCATCGGTTCTTATCTCGGCTTTTCCTCCGCCAGTCATTTTTCGAGGGTATTCAAAACCTATGTCGGCAGCACACCCAGCGAATATCGGGAAAAGCACCAGTGACTGTTTCAGCCAACGGTGAGCAATGCAAGAATACCATTTAGTCGAAACTGAACCCACCGCCCTTGGTCATGATGATAGGAGTGTATTCGATCCGCAAGATGTTGCCCTCACTAAGTGTGACGATTCCTTCTGTATTATCCCAATCAAGAATGGTCTCCTTGCCCTTATTGAACGTATTGCTTGCCTCCTGGGAATCTTGGAAGACGCGCACACGCGAGGTGGTGGTTCCGCTGAAATAAATCTTGTATGTTCCGGCAGGTATTTCTTCACCAATGGTATAGTTTCCCTTCGGAATAGTGGTTCCAGCTGGAGCCGTATAACCGTTGCCGCGTTCAGACACATTTCCAACCCGAGCAACTTCTGCGCCGTTATATCGGAGGCTCAGGTATTCACCGGGATAAAGGCTGATCCGCGTTTCACCATCACCCATGAAGTCCCCCTCCACTCTGGGCATGTCACCAAGCCATAGCCGATCAATATCGTATTTGTACATGGATTCACTTTCGTAGACGTAGTAATCGGTTCTCGAAACATCACTGTCTCCATTCTGGACGAACTTGAAGCTGTAGACACCTGCAGGCAGACTTTCGCCAATCTTATACTGACCGGCACCCAGCACAATCTTTTCTCCGCCGGGGCGACTTGCGATTTCGTCTGCTAAATCGGAGCTAATCTCAAGCAGTTCTTCGAGAGAATAACCTGAAAAATCAATCGTGCCCACAGCCATGGCGGTTGTGAAGCCGGCTAATAGAACCAGAATGGAGAGAACCAAAGCCATCATTTTTTTCATCGGATATGTCCTCCTTGTTTTAGTTGATTTTCATAGTACGCCAGAAATGGACGGCGGCGGTTTTGCCGCATTCACTGCATACCAGTGCATTGAAGAAGCCTCCTGTGTCGCGCCGTTCATAATCCGGCAGATAAACACTGGAGCTGACCGTGGACTTCCTCATGCAATAGGGGGAAAGATATGTGTACATGTACATCCTGCGTGATGACCTTGCATGTCATACTAGGCGTCTGCTTGAGTTTTTCCATGTGCCGGTTACACCACCTCTCCAGCAGCAACGATGTAACCACGCTCCTGCAAGTAATCTACCAGCTTTTCGTAGCCCCATTTTCCAAGCCGAAAAACACCATGGGCCGCGATTACAACGGTCAGCAGCTGACCTGCGCCAACAAGCCATCCTGTACGGTACACAGTGACGATTCCTTCCAGTTCGCTGCCGTTGCCCACCTGCTTCAAAAAATGGGCCATCTGCGCTCCACTCATTTCTGATCCCTCCTGCTTAGTGTTCTGAGTGATGATTTCCATCGCTCGAACATAGCATATCATCCATGCCAGAAAAAATGGATTTATTGGTGCAGATGTGTATAGATGCAAAAGGAAGACCCCGTTAAGGAAGCCTTCCAGTTGGTTGTTTTGCTTGTTCAGGCGTTGGTCTATATTGCTCTTCTCATGTGGCCCCCCACAGAAGGCGGACATTAATGACGTCGAAGAATAATACGAGAAACTTCCTGCATCTTGTAACACGCCCCCTTTCTCCTGCGTCATAAGCTCATGCTTCTCAACACCAGTCAATGCTGCTGGTATCTTTCTGCTTCAGCCTTCTCCCGGATGCTCTTCGGGCAGAGCGGCAATTTCCACTCATACGGCGAATCGGATACTCTTTTCTCTGCTTCTCCAAAAGTTTCTTCAGCCTTGATGTATTCCCCGTTCATTGCATAGATTCTACCAAGGAACAGGGTGGCGTCAAATCGGGTTTCTCTGTATCTTTTGACATTTTCAAGTTCGTCGCACATAGCGATTGCCTGGGACACCGTGTCGATGGCATCTTGGAATCGTCCAAGTTCAATATAGGTTATCGCTGCCTCATCCAGCATATGGTCTATCAGAGATAGCATAGAATCCTTTGTGGCGGACGCATTATCAGTCGCCCGCCGAAGGTGCGCCAAAGCGGTCTCCTCGTCTCCAACCTTTGCAAAAAACATGGCGGCAACACAGTCGAAATGATAATGCTCATAGCCGTATGGGTATGGATGAAGCAACTGAGCAGATTCCTCAAGCATCTGGCAGCAGAGTTTCATTTTGCTTCCCGTTTCAAGCAAGGTCTGCGTTTTATTCAGCAAAACAGCTGCAAGCTGCTTTTTAGCGTCCGGATGCATGGAAGCACGGGCTTGTTTGATCGCCGCGTCTTCATGTTTCAAGCATTTGCTGTTCTTATCGCGTCCGTACTGATTGTTGAGGATAACCGCGCTCGCTCTGTGATAAAATGACATGTAGTAATGGCTGGGATTTTTTTTGAGGTACGCTTTCATCTCTTTGAGAACAGCGTGCGCATCGTCATAGCATTCCAGTCGGCCCAGTGTGAAAGCGCATGTCTCATATAGACGCAGCACGCATCGGGGATTAAGGCCGGCAGGGTTTTCAAGAAGCCGGAGCATTTTCCCCGCCACCGTATCATCTGCATCTACCGGAGCATCCATCAGCATTCTAAATGTCAGCAGCTGGCTTGCGGGCGTGACTGGTTTTGCGAAAGCCAGAAGCTGCTCCGCAACGCTGAGAAGCTCGTAAAGCTGACCATAATCAGCTGGAAACTGCTTATCCAAGTCCGGTTGATTCTCCAGTGGATTGATCTTGTGATGTAGCCGTTTCATTGCCTCGTCAAGCGCCCGACGGGTCGCGTCATCCCATGGCCATGCGCTGATATATTTCCGCATCATGGGGTGGAATACAATCCGCTGAGAGGCGACTTTCAGCCAGCCGCAATCTTCCAGCCGGGTGATCATTTCAAGGTTTGGCAAGGCTGTAAGTTCGCGCAGCAAAGAGGCTTTGATACCAGGCTGATCGAAAATGGACAGGATTTTCAGCAGATGCTTTTCGGCATCAGAGAACTGGTCGATCTCAACCAGACGATCAAGGATAATGTGCAAAGGAGCCAGAAATGTATCCTGATCATGAATATAATCAATCCGCTCTCCGGGGAGTCTTTGGAAGCCTGCTTCTTCCACCATCTGAGCGGCTTCATGCAGAGTGAGATAACTTCGGGCAATCTGCCGCGCCAGCAGTTCCATGGTCAGCGTATGTCCATAAACCGTATTTGCAATGGTGATAAAATCCTTCACATCAGTTTTTTCGGTTATTTTCACATGCGCATATCGCTGGAAAAGCAGCGCCAGCGGCTCTGGCGGCAATTCTTCAACGCGCAGAGCCGGGAAAAGCCCATCGGCTAATATGGGACGGGAAATAAGCAGAACATCCCATCCGACGCCTTGCAGCATCTGCAGATCTTTCAGATGCTCTTTGCAGACATTATCTATAATCACAAGCACATGCTGACTTGAGGCTATTTCGGTTAGCGCATGCAGCTTTCTTGGCAGGTAGTCTTCCAGCGATTCATCGCTCATCTTCTGGATTGTATTTACATGGACGAGATTATCATCGCAAATCGCCTGCGTTGTGTTTCCGCTCGCATAAAGCCAGAGAACAGCGCCATATTCTACACGATGCTCCGCGAGATAGGCTCTCGTGAGCGTGCTTTTTCCAATGCCACCCATGCCATACAGATTGAAAATGTGATGTTCTGGCGTGTGCAAAAGCTGATTCAGAGATGCCAACGCTTCTTCTCGTCCGGTAAAAAACACAGGGGATGATATAGAAGATGACAAAAGCCATGGCTTTGTTTCGTCTGACAACTGCAAAATGATCTGCAGCTGCTTGATTGCCTGATCCGCGTTCTGATACCGGTCGGCATAATAGCTGGCCAGCGTTTTATGGAAGAACGTTGTGAGTGCGGAAAACACACGATCCTGGAACTTCTTTGTGGCATAAGTCATCTGCGCATAATCGTAAACAGCCGCAGAATCGCAATCGAAGGCAGAGGGCGTCTTGTGCCACAAGGCATAGAACAACACGGCACCCAAGCTGTAAATATCAGAGTGTTTTCCAAGCTGCCGAAGTTTTCCGGTCTGCTGCTCCAGTGAGGCATAGCCTTTGGTATAGGAGATGCGCAGCTCGCTGGGGTTATTATTCTGGAGGGCTTTCTCAAATTCCTCTGTGGAGATTATGGAATCGAAATCAAAAAGCTGCACCAGATCCAGAGAACCCTCCAGCGTTAGGATGTTATCCGGCTTCAGATCCAGGTACAGGTACCCGGCGTTATGAATGTGCCGCAGCGCTTTTGCTGCTCCGATAAGCAGGGATACGCAGTCGTGCAGCGTATCGCCCTGATGCTCCGTGAATGTACGCCCATTCATGTAGACTGAAACGATATAGACCGTACCGTTTGCCTCATAAATGTCGGACGTGTTTGCAATGACATTTGCCAGTCCCTCCAGAGAGAAAAGTGCGTTATTCTTCTGATAAGCGGCAATCAGACGTTTTTTCGCGGCATCAAAAGCCTTGCCATCATCGGCAGAGGGATGCAATGTGCCATCCTCATCCCGGGTCATTTTCAGCGCATACGGATAGCATTCCTTGATACGCACCAGTTTATAATTTCCCAGATTGTCGGTATAGGAAGCGTCATACACAATGCATGAGCAGCCCCGTGCAAGTTCACGACTAATGGTGTATTCGGTATAGCCTGTTTTCGTACTGAGTTTCAGCACAGTGCCTGGGGTCAGCACAATTCTGCCGTTCACGATTCTTCCTCTTTTTCAGTTGCTCACATTCATCATATCTCAGACGCTTACAAGGTTGGATTTACTGGTGCTTTTCCAGCACGCCGGTAAGCAGTTCATTCCAGATGTAACGAAAAACGTACAAAGGCTCTTCGCACTTTGCGGCATAAAAGAAAATCCAATCATAGGGATTGCCAACGTAGAGTTCCGGGTAACCAGAATTGATCAGGTGCTGATTCATGCTGGTAATGCAGCGGTCAGCATCGCCGGAGCCGGCTTCATAATTGCCTTTGCTGAGGGCTTTTCTGACCCAGTAGGTGTAAAAGGTTAGCAGTACCAGCCATTTCCGCACCCGCTCATAAGAAACAATCTCGCCGCGAAGGATAAGTTCAATGCCCTGCCTGTCAGGGAAGGAGTCCTGTGCATTGTCATGAAGCCTTTCCAGAATCGGTTTGATTGAACGGTCTGTGGCAAGCCGTTTGACTTCCTTCTTGTCCAACTGGAGAATGGCCAAGTAGGCGTCATACGATCTGACGCCGGAGGCATTCGAGAGAAGTTTACTCTTTTCACCGGTAGCGGCATCATCATGGATGGACGGCAGCGATTTTCGTTCTTGTATCAACAAACCGTCTGGGCCGGAAACCTCTTCCCACAGGCGGCGAATGGTCTCATAGGCTGTCACGTTGCTGCCTGCGAATTTGTCGATGTTGTCGTTAAGCCAATGGATGAGATCGTCTTTGTCTTGCAAATTGTTCAGTTCTGCGATGATGGAGCCGGTATAAACGATATCTCCGTTAGTTTTTTCTTTCCCAGATAGAGGAACGCTGCTCTGAATATCCATCGCGTCAGTCCAGGTCAGGCCATTGTTCAGGCAAAAGTAATATATGGCTTCCGGCATCTGATGGCAATTGAAACTGCGCTCGCGGGTAAAAATGCGGCGGAAGAACTCATACGTTTCACCACCGTCCAAGCCGAAGGCAAAGCAGATTTGAAAAACTGTGTCCCGCTTGATGGGCTGCTGCAGAGTAAACCATTCCCGTACTTCCCTCGGCGCATCCATGTCGGCCTTCGCAAACGCGGCGCGGATGAAGGCAACCTTGGCATCAATGTCAGAAGTATCCCCCTGATAGCCGTGTTCCGAAATGAACTCAGTTATAGCGGCAGAGAAAGGCCGAAAGAGCCGCACCACTTGGAGCAGCTCTTCCATGAAGTTATCATCTTCCCAGAAAATTGTCTCCAGAGGTTTCTGAAGAACAGAGGTATATGCAGGCATGGTTTATCTCCTCAATCTTCTGACCATCCGTATTGGCTTTTTTCAATGCCCGCTGGACAACGCCAAGGTCAGACAATCATTTTCCAATTCGGTCATCCATTTGTCACTGCCCAATCTGGAGGACAACATCATATACTGGCTGAACCTGTTCGGGAGTTGCCAGCGTAATCAGGATAACCACAAGCATAATCCTCAAACAGAAGCTCAGTTCCAGTCAAAGGGATGCCCGTTGATAAATTCGATCACTTTATCAATCGCGCAGGTGTTCCCGTGAGCCAGCGAGTTTCGCAAATCATGAAGAAGTTCAATGCGGGAACGGGACTGCTCATCTGGGATGTAAAGCAAGTATTGATAGGCGTCAGCATCTCGCCTAAGCTTTGTCATGCGGTATATCGTCCCAAGCTCTGCGTTATCCGGATCAGAGACGGTTTCGCCGAACTGGTAAATATACTGTGGTCGTCCAGTCCGGAAATCATGGTACTTTTCGCCCAAGGCCTCCTGCACCTGTTTTCTATACCTCTTAATAAAGGAAACTCTCTCGATTTCAAGCAACGGGAAGAGCACTTGCAGCTGCGCCTTCCAGATTTGTGCATCAATAGCAGATATGCTTTCTTTGCGAACCAGGCTGAGGATATGCAGGCTGCTGCTTTCAGCACGGCGCAGATAGGCTCCGTCTGCGGCAATTTTCCGCATGCCGATAATCGGCTCTTCGGCTGTGAAATCGCATGTATCCATGAATGCCTGAGAAGTTTCAGCATCCGTGTTGCACAGCAATGCGCACATAACAGCGGCGTACTGCTGCCAAATTGCCGAATAAGTGCCTTTCTCTCGATTGAGATAAATGCTGTTAAACAGGGTCAGGTCATAACGCTTGATGGTATCGCCATAACGAATTACAGCGAGATTGCGGCGCTCGTTTTCTTTGTCTGTCCACCGAGCCTCCAGAACAAACCTGCCGTCTGAATCTTTCACCGGAACATAGTCCCTGCAAAACTGGAGCCAGCGCTTTTCCTGAGAGGCATTCATTCCCTTAATCCAGAGAACCCTGTTATCAAGCACCTGCTTGTCGAGGATGTACTTCTGTAGCTTTTCTCGTCCACGATAACCGGCGGCGATCTCAGGAAGCGCATACCTTTCCATAAGGTAGCGTCCGATATCGGCAATATCCGGACATTCATCTTCTACATCGATGAACTCTACATAGAAGGACTCCATGTCCGGCATCTGATGCATGCCCGTCTCAATGCTGGCGCGCATCTCATCACGCCAGGGGAGATCATCCGGCACGACGAGGCAGACGCTGATTTTATTGTGCAAGGCGCGGGAGACAGCGTCACAAAGGTTCCGTGGCCCGGTGATAGATGTCCACCAGAATTCAGACCACTCAGGCATTATTCGCAGCCTCCTCATTGTAAGTTTTAATGTCATGGTCCAAGATCTCAAGGCTTGTCCCGATAACATCGATGAAAGAGCGCCGGCGGAGCAAATAACGGTTTTCTTCAGCTGTGGGACGGCTAAGGATTCCCATTTCCTCCATTTCATCAAGTAGAGCCACAATCTCCCGCTCCGAAAGTGATTCAAGGCAGTGGATATCGTACATATCCTTTACTTCACAGATCGAAGCAACATCAAAGCCGCTGCTGATTACGGAGTAGTTGTTGCTGTACAGATGATAGAGAACGGTAATGCAACGAGCCAGCATATAATACCGGTCGTCCATCTCAAGCGTCCACCGGAGGCGATCCTTGATATTCCGATTTAGGTCTCTGGAATTCATGATGGACGCAAGCTGATCATCATGAAGATCAAACGGCGGGTTCCCTCTCACGGCGTCATAATACTGGGTATAATGCGTAACGAGGGTCTGAACCAGCGTGTATCCGAAGAACTGGATGATGCCCGGATAGTAGTTGGTGTTTGTCAGGATTGTATCCACATGGGACTCATTAGAAACGCGGAAACCAAGGTAGCGCAGTGGCCTCACCAGAAGCCTCTGGGCATCTGCCGCAGTAAGCGGTTTCACGCAAAGCGGTTCGCCGAGCTGACCGAAGAGACCGTTATTACGGGTCGCATTCTTTGCGCGGCATACATTATGAAGGCCAGCAAGCACAAACTTAAACCGACGATTGCTTCCACGTTGAAGTTCAATGAGAGGAAGAAGTTCATTATAGCTTGAGGCACTGATGGAATCGAGGAAATCATCTGTTTCGTCGAGCAGGAGCCGCAGGATTGCAATCCGATCATTATCGAGCAGACAGCGAATCTGGGAACAGAAGTCTCGGATGGTAGCGCAACGATTCAGCTTGAAACCATTTTTCTCGAAGACGTCGTTACAAGCCGAAACGAGGATATCCAGAAAATCTTGCTCACCACGATGCCCTTTGAAGTCTGCTTTGATGGCGAACTCTCTGCGGGCAGGGTTATGATCAAGGTGCATTGCGCGTTCCAGCAAAGCCGTTTTACCAAGCTGACGACCGCCGTATACGATGGATGCGCCTGCCATATCCCGGATGGAAGCGAGTTCACTTACGCGGCCAAAGAACATTTCATCAGCCGTAGATCCGGAGCCGTTGGTAAAAGGCTGATAAATTGTATACGGCAGTGTGCATTGCAGCATTGCCGGGAGACGTTCGTTACTGGATTGCATAGCAAGGTACAACGCCAGCACCCGGTCGATAACGAGTAAGGACGCCTGACCGACATTTTTCTGGGTAAAGACGTATTTTGCCATTGCCCGGCGATCCGCTGTAGAAAGGTCAGCGTCAAGAAGCACAATGAACGTACTTGTGATGCCCAGCTTGCAAGCATCATCAATAAGTTGGGTCGCGGTCCTTTTTCCAAACAGACATACGACTTCAATCTGTGATTTCATCTGTGTGCCGAAGATGGAAATGGGGTGGCGATAATCTGCCAGATTCTGTTCTGTTTTGTGCACTGTAAGCGTGCAGCAGACCTCGTTGCCTCGCGTCGACTTGGCGCAGCACTCGACATGAAAGCCGAGAAGCTTAAAGTACTCCTGAATGTTCTGAGCATTGACGGACTGCTTGCCAACCGGCCACTTTTCAATGAATCGCCGGGCGTCTTCGATATGACGGGTTGTCCACCCCTCCGGCGTATTTTTTTTCATATACTGCACGGCCCATCGAGGCATCGGGTCTTGCTTATTCCTCTCGCAGAAGCCATACAGGCGGGGGGATTCATCATCAGATATAAATTTCAGAAAATTTTCTATGGCGTCATTACTTGTTTCAAAAGGCAAGTCCCTTTCCCCATTGCGGAATCGATGAATGTAATCTTCCGCAACCGCATAGTTTTGCTCCTGAGAAATCAGACGCTCGGCTTCGGCGATGAGTGGGCTTTCTTCATCGGCACGGAGCATTGCTTTTGCCTGATCAAGCTGGGCTCGGACGTCATGCATGCTCTGCTGTGCAGTTTCACGGATCTGCGCCCTCAGAGCATTCAAAAAACCTCTCCAACAGCCAAATGCTCTGTGGTCGTAGAAAAATTTCTGGAAATCAGACGCTTCTGGGTTGGCGAGCATGGCAAGTCGCTCACGATCATTCTCACTGATGCGATTATAGGCGTAAGAAATCTCCAGCTTTTCCCGGAAGTTTCTCGCCTGCAGGTCTGCGCTGTTAATCGCATCGCGCAGACCGTCATTGGTGAGCACATACTCTTTGGGATCGGCACCAATGAGGCGACCGATTGCTTCCATCTGACCAAAGTTATCATACAAAACGGAATCCGGGCTGGCCTCAAGGATTCGGTCGTATACGATTTTCAGGTCATACTCCGTGCAGGCGATATGCTGCAGCATCATTCTCCAGGGTTCTGCAAACTCAATCGCATTCAGATCATCGTTGAGGATAAGTTCACCGTGATCAATAACCAGCATCCCGCTTCTGAGCAAAGTGGTAAAGTCAACACCGCTGCCTTGGTTTTGAAGCTTTGACCGAATCAGTTCGAGGGAGGCTTTCATAATTCCATAAGCGGCAGAATAAGGTGCAATATTGATTTCGGAAAGAGAATCCTCAATAATATACAGAACTTCACTCCGAATGGCGCGAAGCTTTTCTATATCCGGCTCTGATTCTGTGTTGGTTTCATCAAGCCAATCCCGGAGAAGATTCAGGCGCTCTTCGAAAGCGTGGAGAAGGTGCTTTCGCGCATCGTACTTGATTCCCATGCGGCGGCTGGAATACTTCTGCGCAGCCACACTCCACTGGCTGTCCAGCAGTCTCTCCAGCGTTGAGATATCAATATCATCATCTTTGCAGTATTTGTCCAGTTCGGCTTTGACCAGTTCCCTCATGCTGATATCATTGTCTGTAACAATCTGCAGAGCAGTGTGCAGATCGGTCTGTGATCCAAAACATAAATCAATCAGTTCAGGAACACCGTGAATCATGACTTTGACCGTTGGCGGCTTCAAAAGTTCTATGGCCTGTGAACGGATGGAATTCATGTGTTCCTGCCGTATCTTTGAGTCGCCCAATGCGGCAAGATTGGCAGGCGAAAATGCTGTGGGAACAAGTTTTACCCCTTCCATCGCCTTGTGATAAAGCGGCTTCAAGATATCGAGACCGGGAAACTGGGATTCATATTCTGTGAATGCGTTGTTGTACAGTGCGGCGAATGTATGGTCATGCGCATGCGCGGGGAACAGCATGCCGTAAATGTACGCGCACAGCTTTGTGACGGGGGTGAATTCCGTTCCGTCGGCAAATATGCCTGACAGCGCGACCCCTGTGTTGGCACCTGCCTCACGAAAAAACGGAATAGCAGCATGAAGTTGAAGGTAAATGTTCCGGCACAGCGGGAAGGCATCATTTGATGAAAGCACTTTTGCAAAAACAACTGCTTCCACAAGCTGGTCATGGCAATTACGGACATCATGAGACCGGACGCCCTCGTTCAAAAGCTGATGAATCAGAACTGCCATATTCTCATCGCTCGGTATGTTTCCGTTGGAAGCTGCGCTTAAAAGCCGTCCCGCAATTTCCGCGGAAGATAGATTTGCAAATTCATCAATGGTGACTTCAGGCTCAACTCCCGTTTCTTCAGACAGGTCGTCAAGCCATAGGCCCTCGACAGGTTCAGCCGCGGGGATGGCAAGTTGCTTGACAGGAGCTATTGGTTCTATAGGGGCAGCAGCGGTTTCAGAATCAGTTGCTTCTGCCTGCGATACTTCTGGATGGGAAAACGACTCGCTTGCAGCATTTACATTGGAATCGACTGTTTCAGGAAGGTCATGATTTTCTTCTTCAACGTGTGTGATGGCAATCCAATTTCCTTCTGACCAATGGAACAGACCGTTTGCGGTCAGGCAATAGTGAAGCTGATCTCCCACTTCATCCATGCCGGGCAGGTCGCCCGCGCAACAGAAAACGCCTTCATTTTCAGCGGGAACAGATGATCCAAAATCGTCAGAATCGACAATATGAAGCGGAAGGAGGCTGCCATCATCCATTGTCAGATTCATAAGGAAATAGCACTTTTCACGATTCCAGGCGCTTGTCTCGAGTTTCTTGGCAGTCTCTTCATCGGCATCCAACATTTCAATGACTTTGAAATACTGATCCACCATTGCCATATGATGTGCAAACAGCTCCAACGGCATATCCTGTTTGCCAGTGAAATAGATTTGCCCGATACTTTTCAGGTGATAAATCCGTTTAAGGGTGGAGGATAAGCCGGATTTTTGCAGGCAATTGCCCATCAGTTCTGTGAAGCAAAGGATGTTCCTGCCGGCATATTCATATGTGCAAAGCAGACCTTTCCTCTCTAAGAAAGCAAACGATTCGATGCACTGCTCCCTTGTCACCGGTCTCGGAAGTTGAGCAAGCGCTTCAAAGGCGCATTTTTCATCCATAAGCCCGGTAAAAACCAGCTTATTGAGCAGGAAGTGGAAAACATCACCCGTCCGGCTGATCATCTCTCGAAGCTTTTGCTCTGAGGGCAGTTTTGTCTGCTTGATGGGATTAATCGGATGGATATATTCTTCATCCTCTGCGGTTTCATCTGACGCTTCTGACATCTCCGACAGAGCGGATTCTTCAGATTCTTGTGCGTCGGAAGCATACCTTGCTGCAAACTCTTCGGGGGTCAGCGTTTCAATCTCAATATCTTCCGGAGTCTCCGAAGCGGGACTTTCGACCTGTGGTTCTTGGGCTGCTGCCGTAGTATCAGG
>OGGU01000969.1_pt1 | contig 19494 bp, 17 predicted proteins | sample 1571241 | NCBI WGS metagenome assembly OGGU01 (sample SAMEA2581934, study PRJEB24529) | metagenome | biome: Human gut stool | place: China | collected 2011
GCAGGCGCACGACGCCTGCCGCGTCCAGCATGGAAAACAGCGCCTCGCGCTTTTCGCGGGAGAGCACCCACTCATGGTTTCCCGTCACATAAAATGTCGGCGCAAGCGCCGTCAGGCCATCAAGAAGCGGCGGGAGCATGGAAAAGTCCGTGAATTCGTCGGCCAGATCGCCGGTCAGGGCGATGAGATCCGGACTTTGCAGGCGCACCAGCTCCAGCAGGTACCGGCTCTCTGCGTCAAAGCGCCTGCCGTGCAGATCGGAGATCTGCACGATCCGAAGCCCGGAAAACGCCTCCGGCAGCGCTGCGCAGGCGGCGGTCACGGTGCTCGTCGAGAGCGTGAAATTTTCAAACCATGCCGCGCCTGCCAGCACCAGCGCCGCCGGAAGCAGCCAGCGGCTGTGCGTCCTGCCCCGTTTTTTCTCCTGCATACCGAACCCTCCTGCGTCTCGATTGCCACTATTTTAACACATTCGGGCCACAAAGAAAAGCAAAACGACGCGTCTGCGCGCCGGGAACGTCCGTTCCCTGCGAAAAATCCGTGCTTTGCGCCGCTGGTATCCACTTTTTGTATTGTGATATTCGGTTTGAAATGCTATAATAGCCGAAAAAGAAAAAATAATGGATGTGCATTGGAATTGAAGTACGGAACCTGGAAAATCTCGTCCTATGAGCCTGCCGACGCGAGGGCGCTGTGCGCGGCGGGCTTTTCCCCGATCACGGCCGCGCTGCTGTGCAGCCGCGGCTATCGGGATGCGGGCGCGGCCCGCGAATTTTTATCCTGCAGCTATCCGCTCTCGTCGCCGTTTGCCCTTCTGGACATGGACAAGGCTGCCGCCCGCGTCAAACAGGCGCTTTCCCGGCGCGAGCATATCGCCGTCTTCGGCGATTACGACGTCGACGGCATTACGGCGACCTGCCTGCTGACGGAGTATCTGCGCAGCAAGGGCGGCCATGTGACCAGCTATATCCCGGCCCGCCTTGAAGAGGGCTACGGGCTGAACCCCATCGCCATCGACACGCTCAAAAAGCAGGGCGTGGAGCTGATCGTGACGGTCGACTGCGGCATCACGGCCAATCACGAGGCCGCGCTGTGCCGGGAGCTTGGCATCGATCTGGTCATCACCGACCACCACGAGTGCAAATCCGAGCTGCCGCAGGCCATCGCGCTCGTCGACCCGCACCGGAAGGACCAGCCGCAGCCGGTCACGGAAATGGCGGGCGTCGGCGTTGCGTTCAAGCTGGCTGCCGCCATCGAGGGCGAGCAGGAAACGCTTCTGGATCAATACTGTGATTTTCTCTGCCTCGGCACGGTTGCGGATGTTATGCCCCTGACGGGAGAGAACCGCACGATGGTCGCACGGGGCTTAAAGGCGCTGGAGAACCCGCGGCGCGTCGGCATTGCGGCGCTGATGGCCGAATGCTCCGTGCAGAAGGGGCCGGTCACGGCGGGCACCATCGGCTATACGCTTGCCCCGCGCATCAATGCAGCCGGACGCATGGGTGAGGTCGGAATTGCGACAGAGCTGTTTCTGACGCACGACGCGGGACGCGCGGTCGAGCTGGCGGGCGCGCTCTGCCGCCTCAACCGCCGGCGGCAGGAGATCGAAAGCAGCATTTATCAGTCCGCTGTCGCCATGCTCCCGCCCGGCGGCCCGCCGCAGGCGATCGTGCTGGCGGACGAGAGCTGGCACCAGGGCGTGGTGGGCATCGTGGCCTCCCGCATGGCGGAGGAATACAGCTGCCCGACGTTCCTCATCTGCCTCGACGGCGACAAGGGCAAGGCCTCGTCGCGTTCCTACGGCGGATTCAATCTGTTCCGGTCACTGGAGCAGCTGTCCGGCTTGCTTGAAAGCTACGGCGGACATGAGCTTGCCGCCGGATTTACCATCCGGCGCGAGAGCATCGCGCCCTTCCGGGAAAAGATGATGGCCCTGTGCGCGAGCTTCCGGGAGTCGGACGCGTGCAGCACGGCGCTTGCCATCGACTGCGAGATCCCGCCGGAGCTGCTGACCATTGAAAATATTCAGGCGCTGGGCGACCTCGAACCCTGCGGCGCGGGCTGCCCGCGTCCGGTTCTTTGTATGCGCGGGCTTCATGTGACGGAGCTGGCGGAGGTTGGCGGCGGAAAGCATCTGCGCCTGCGTTTGTCAAAGGGCACGCATACCTGGGGCGCGATCTTCTTCTCGACCAACGCGCAGCGTGCCGCCGTAGCGCAGGGCGATGTGGTTGACATCGCATTTACGCCGCAGATCAACGAATACCGTTCCGTGCGCTCCGTGCAGCTGAACCTTGTGGATATCCGGCCCGACAAGGCCTTCCGCGAGGCGCAGGGGCACGACCGTGCGGTCTATAAAAAGCATCTGGCGGGCGGCGTGCTCAGCTGCGACGAGGCCGGGTGTCTGCTGCCGACGCGGCAGGATTTTGCCGCCGTCTGGCGGTATCTGGCCGCATTTTCGCAGGACGGCGTGCTGTCGGAAGAGCTGGGCTGCCTGAGCCGCAAAATTTCGCGCTGCGCGAAGCTCCCCTTAAGCGCGGGAAAAACACGCATCTGCCTCGATGTGCTGGCAGAGCAGGGGCTTTTGCAGCTGGAGCAGCGGCCAAAATCGCTGTGCATCCGCCTGTGTGCAAACGGCCGGAAGGTCGATCTTGAAAAAAGCCCGATTTTGATTCATCTGAAAAAGCAGAAGGCAGGGAACTGAATGGAAACCAAACAGGAGCATTACGAATCCATGATGCAGGCGATCGCCCGTTATGCGCCCGCCGCTGATTTGGAGGTCATTCAGCGGGCGTATGCATACGCCGACGAAAAGCATAAGAACCAGCTCCGTAAGTCCGGAGAGCCGTATATCATCCACCCGCTGGCCGTGGCCGAGATCGTGGCCGAGATCGGCCTCGATACCGACGCGATCGCGGCAGCGCTGCTGCATGACTGCCTCGAGGACACCGACGCGAGCTTCGAGGAGATCTCACGCCTGTTCGGCGAGACGGTCGCGAATCTGGTCGAGGGCGTCACAAAGCTGACGCGCGTGCAGTATTCTACGATGGAAGAGCAGCAGATGGAAAATCTGCGCAAGATGTTCATGGCCATGTCGAAGGACATCCGCGTCATCCTCATCAAAATTTCCGACCGCCTGCATAATACCCGGACGCTGCAGTACCAGACGCCTGCCAAGCAGATCTCCAAGTCCATGGAGACGATGGAGGTCTACGCGCCGCTGGCGCACCGGCTCGGTATGCAGAAGATCAAGTGGGAGCTGGAGGACACTTCCTTACAGTATCTCGATCCGGAGGGCTATCAGGAGATCATCGACTACCTCAAAAAGAACGAGGACAGCGCCAACAGCTTCATGAACGCCATCCAGTCGAAGATCACGAACCGGCTGGCCTCCGTCGGCATCCACGGATCGATCTATGGCCGCATCAAGCATACCTATTCCATCTACCGCAAGATGCGTGCGCAGAACAAGACCATCGACGAACTGTACGATCTTTACGCGTTCCGCGTGATCGTGGACAATATTGCCGACTGCTATAACGTCCTCGGCCACATCCACGACCTGTTTAACCCCATTCCGGGCCGGTTCAAGGACTATATCTCCACGCCGAAACCCAATATGTACCAGTCTCTGCATACGACCGTCATCGGCTCACAGGGTATCCCGTTCGAGGTGCAGATCCGCACGTGGGAAATGCACCAGACGGCGGAATACGGCGTCGCGGCGCACTGGAAATACAAGCAGCACGCGGGCGATGGCTCGGAAAAGGAATTCGAGTGGGTGCGGCGGCTGCTGGAGAACCAGCAGGACGTAGAGGCGGACGACTATATCCATTCGCTCAAGGTCGATATGTTTGACGATGAGGTCTTCGTCTTCACGCCCAAGGGCAAGGTCATTTCCCTGCCTGCAGGCTCCACGCCCATCGACTTTGCCTACGCCATTCACTCTGCTGTCGGCAACTCCATGATCGGCGCGAAGGTCAATAACCGCATTGCAAGCTATGACGCGCCGCTGCACAACGGCGATATCGTCGAGATTTTAACGTCGAAGTCCGCCAAGGGCCCGAGCCGCGACTGGCTGAACATCTGTCAGTCCAATCAGGCGCGCGTCAAGATCAAGCAGTGGTTCAAGCGCGAGAAGCGCGAGGAGAACATCGTGCGCGGCAAGGCCAGCTTTGAGGCCGAGCTGCGCCACGCCGGTGTCGACCCCGATATTCTGCAGAATACAGAGGTTCTGCCGGTCATCCTCAAAAAGGTCAGCTTCGAATGTCTGGACGATATGTATGCCGCCATCGGCTACGGCGGTCTGACCGCTGCGAAGGCCGTGGGCCGCATCCGCGACGATCTGACCAAGGCAACCCGGACGCTGGCACCCAAGCCGCTTGCGCGGCAGAATGCGCCCGCCGTCAATTCCTCCGGCGTCATTGTCGAGGACATCGGCTCGTGCATGATCAAATTCAGCCGCTGCTGCACGCCGGTTCCCGGCGACGAGATCATCGGCTTTATCACCAAGGGCTACGGCGTGTCCGTCCACCGGAAGGACTGCCCGAACGCCAGAGCCGCGCTCGATCCCGCGCAGAAGGGCCGCTGGGTCAAGGTCACCTGGGCGGAGGCCCCGGACGTGATGTTCTCCACGTCCCTGGAGATCGAGGCCGACGACCGCGACGGATTGATGCTGGACGTGGCGACGATCCTCACGTCTTTGCGCCTGCGCACGAGCGAAATGAGCGCACGCTCCGTCGGCGGCGGCACCGCCATCGTCTGCCTGCGCTTCGGCGTCCACAACCTCACAGAGCTTGAAAACGTCCGCACAAGACTGCGCGGCATCTCGGGCGTGCATAATGTCGAGAGAGGGACAGAGTAAGGACGGTAGCTTTTCGGAAAATCCGCAAGCATTTTCCTCCTCGTTTGTAGGGGCCGATGCCCACATCGGCCCGGCAGAATGCAGCGATTTTTCACGGAAATCTACGGCGAATTTGCGACTTCCCGGCGGGCCGATGTGTACCGGCAAGCGGCAGACCCACATCTGTAATGCTCCTTCGTCGCGAACGGCTGTGACCGGCATCGGCCCCTACAAATTCTCGGCGAATCCGTACTGCCTCGCAAATTTCAAACGCAAAGCTGATTTACCGCAGCCATTCAAAGGAAACTGCTTGCAAATCTGTTGTACCGTAACAGGCGGTGCGTACCAAAACTCTCGTAGGGTGACTATGTGTGTTCGCAGAGACTAAATAATAGGTTCCTGCCTGAGTAGCACCCGCAGAATGCACCAAACGGAACCAAGCGCCCCTTTTCTCCCCATTCTTTTCCGGCAAGACGGAAAAGAATGGGCCGTCGGAGACATACCCAGCCTGCAAATTTGCAGGACACCCCTATAAAACGAAAGGATCTCACTATGAAAGCAGTCGTTACCCGCGTGAATTCCGCCAGTGTTTCGATTGACGGCGCTGTTCACGGAAAAATCGGAAGAGGCTTTTTGATTTTGCTTGGCGTCGGGCCGGACGATACGCCTGCGCTTTGCCGGAAGCTGGCCGAAAAGGTGCTGGGGCTGCGGGTGTTCCGCGATGAAAACGATAAAATGAACCGCTCGCTCGCCGACGTTGGCGGAAGCGTCCTTGTCGTGAGCCAGTTTACGCTCTATGGCGACGTGAGCCATGGCCGCAGGCCGAGCTTTATCGGCGCGGCCAAGCCCGATCTGGCTGTCCCGCTTTATGAGCAGTTCCTCGCCGAGTGCGAACGCCTTGGCTTCCCGCCGCAGCACGGCGAATTCGGAGCCTATATGCAGGTCGTGTCGGAAAACGACGGGCCTGTGACCTTGATCGTCGACACGGACGATCTGAAATAAGGAGACGCTATGAACATTCAGACACTTACGCTGGGGCCGCTGGCCACCAATTGCTATCTTGTCCGGGCGGACGAAAGCAGCCGCGCCGTGATCATCGACCCCGCCGCGAACTCCAAACGGCTGCTGGCCGCGCTGGAGGAGCAGGGGCTGACGCTGGAGGCGATTTTGCTGACCCATGCGCACTTTGATCATATCGGCGCGCTTAAAAATCTGCGCGCGGCGACGAACGCCCGCGTGTATATCGGCGAGGCTGACAAGGACGACCCCAGCCATATGTGCCACGATCTGCTGACCTATACCGATACCTATCGGGACGGCGATTTTGTCACAGCGGGCGGCTTGCGTTTTCAGGTGCTTGCCACGCCCGGCCATACGCCGGGCTCCGTGTGCCTGCTGTGCGAAAACGTGCTCTTTTCCGGCGATACGCTCTTCGCAGGCTCCTATGGCCGGACAGACTTCCTCGGCGGAAGCAGCCGGGACATGGCCGCGTCTTTGAAGCGGCTGTCCATGCTGCCGCCTGAGACGCGCGTGCTGCCCGGCCACGGGCCGTCCAGCACTATCGCGGAGGAGCTGCGCACCAATCCGTATCTGCGGGGGTTCGGGATCGAATGAAGCTGTATCTGAAAAACCATACCGAGCGCTATCCGGTCGAGCAGCTGCAGCTGCAGCTGTTTGCGCAGGAGCCGAGCGAGTTCTGCACCGAGCCGTTTACCGGCGACGGGACCGTCTCGTCCCTCTCGCGGGGGAAGCGCTATCTGACGGCCACGGCGAAGGTCACGTATCAGGGGAAGACCGGCTTTGCCGTAAACCGTGTGCTGCTGGACAGGGCCGATGTGCGTGCAACGCGGCGTATTTTGCAGCGCAGTTATTACCTGGCCGCTCTGCAGGTGCTTCCCGCCGCGCCGCCTTGGGGCGCGCTCTCCGGCGTCAGGCCGACAAAACTGTCGACGAAATGCCTGATGGCGGGCGGCAGTGAAAAGGACGCGGAAAAGCTTCTGCGCGAGGTCTATTTTGTCTCGCCGGAGCGGGCGAGGCTCTGCGTCGATGCCTCCCGGCACACGGTCGAGGCATCGAAACTGCTTGACGCGGACGATCTTTCCGTGTATATTGGGATTCCGTTCTGCCCGACGCGCTGTGCGTACTGCTCGTTCGTGAGCCAGTCCATCGAGCGCTTTGGGGAGTTTTTGCCTGCGTATCTGGACGCGCTGCTGCGCGAGATCGCGCATACCGGCGCACTGTTAAAAAATTCGGGCTTCCACATCCGCACGCTCTACATGGGCGGCGGCACGCCGACGACGCTTTCGAGCACACAGATGGCGCGGCTGCTGGACGCGATCAACCGGAATTTTGATCTGTCCCGCTGCTTGGAATTTACCGTCGAGGGCGGAAGGCCGGACACGCTGGATCCCCAAAAGCTCTGCGTCATCAAGGACGGCGGCGCGACGCGCATTTCTATCAATCCGCAGACCATGTCCGATAAGGTTCTGGAGGCCGTGGGCCGCAGGCACACGGCGCGGCAGACCGTCGAGGCGTATGAGCAGGCCGTTAAGGCCGGGTTCGACGATATCAATATGGACCTGATTGCGGGACTGCCTGCGGATGATGCGGCGGGCTTTGCCGATTCCATCCGGCAGGTGCTGGACTTGAACCCCAGCAATATTACGGTGCACACGCTGGCTCTGAAAAAGGGCGCGGCGCTGTTCGGTTCGCGCATGGAGCTTCCGCCGCAGGAGGCGGTCGCCGCCATGCTCGCGGGCGCGGAGGATGCGCTGCGGCAGAGCGGCTATGAGCCGTATTATCTTTACCGGCAGAAATATATGTCCGGCAGCTTTGAAAACACCGGCTGGTGCAGGCCGGGCTATACCGGACTTTACAACATATATATGATGGAGGAGCTGCATACCATCCTCTCTCTCGGCGGCGGCGGGATGAACAAGATCAATCTCCCGGAGGAAAAGCTTGCCCGCTACCACAATCCGAAAATTCCGCAGGACTATATCTCCCGCATCGACACGATCCTGCAGCAGAAGGACGAGATTTTCTCGATCCTGCGCGGGCTGCGTGAACAGAACCCATAAGGAGGGCTTCCATGGACACCTTGTTTTCTCATGTCAACGTCGTTACGATGAACGAGCAGATGACGCTCTGGCAGGATGCGTTTGTCGGCGTCACCGACGGCAAGATCGCCTATATGGCGAAAAAGCCGCCCGAGGAGAAGCCGAAGAAGATCATTGACGCGACCGGTATGGTCTTGATGCCGGGCCTCATCAACTGCCACACGCATTTGCCCATGTACCTGCTGCGCGGCTATGCCGACGATCTGAATTTGCAGGACTGGCTCCAGCACTATATTTTCCCGCGCGAGGACAGGCTCGACGGCCGCGCTGTCAAGGCGGCCACGACGCTTGCCCTTGCCGAAGCGCTGCGCTTCGGCACGACGAGCGTGTCGGATATGTATTATTTCTGCGATGAGATCTGCCGGGCCGTAGCCGAATCCGGCATCAAGGCCAATATCTCCCGCGGCACGTCCATGTTCCTGGGCGATGATTTCTGCTTCGATACCTTCCCGGCCTGCCAGGAGCTTGTTGCACTCAAGGACAAGTGGCACAACTATGACAATGGCCGCATTAAAATTGAAGCCTCCATCCATGCCGAATATACCTCGACGTATCAGCTCTGGGACGCGCTGGCGGAGTACGCCGTCAACAACGGCCTGCAGCTGCAGGTGCACCTGTCCGAGACAAAAAAGGAGCACGATGCGTGCGTGGAGAAATACGGCCTCACGCCTGCGCAGGTGCTCGACTGCCACCATGTGTTCGATGTGCCCACGGTCGCGGCGCACTGCGTCCATGTGACGCAGGAGGATATGCAGCTGCTGGCCAAGCGCCATGTGTCCGCGGCGCACTGCCCGGTCAGCAATCTGAAGCTGGCCTCCGGCTGCGCGGACGTGCTCGGCATGGTAAGAGCCGGGATGAACGTCTGCCTCGGCACGGACTCTGTCGCATCCAACAATAATCTCGATTTGTTTGAAGAGATCAAGGTTGCGGCGCTCATGGCCAAGGGCAAGACCGGCGACCCGAAGGCGCTTCCGGCGGAGGCTGCGCTGATGATGGCGACAGTCTGCGGCGCAAGAGCGCAGGGCAGAAGCGCTGAGTGCGGCGTCATCGAGCTTGGCATGGACGCCGACCTCATTCTGCTGGACTTCAACCAGCCGCATCTGATCCCGTGCCACAATGTACTGTCCCATCTGGTCTACGCGGCCTCCGGCCACGACGTTGCGCTGACGATGGTGCGCGGCAAAATCCTGTACGCGGACGGCAAGTATCCCACGCTGGATATCGCGGGCGCGCTGAAGGAGCTGCACGACTACGCGATCCCCAGAGTCTTCTCTGATGAACCGGAGGCGCAGGCATGAGCGGCGAAAAGGCACCCAGAAAGCAGAGTTTTTTGCAGGGCGTGGCGGTCTTGACCGCCGCGACCATCATTGTCAAGCTGCTCGGCTTCATCTATAAGGTCCCTCTGCAAAACATTCTGCAGGAGCGGGGCTTCGGCTATTTCAACACGGCCTATGACGTGTACAACGTCCTGCTGATGATCTCCACGACGGGCCTGCCTGTCGCCGTCAGCCGGATGATCTCGCAGGCGCAGGCGCTGGAGAATTACGCGCAGATCCGCAAGATCTACTCCGTCTCCATGAAGGTCTTCCTGACCATCGGCGTGATCGGAACGCTCGTGATGCTCGTGTTCTGCAAGCCGCTGTCCGTCATGGTCACGACGAATGAAAATTCGTGGGCGGCCATCGCGGCGCTGTCGCCGTGCGTGCTGCTCATCTGCATCGTCTCGGCCCACCGGGGCTTCTTCCAGGGCCAGAGCAACATGACCCCGACCTCCGTCAGTCAGGTCTATGAGGCCATGATCCGCGTGGTCTTCGGCCTCGGCGGCGCGTATCTGATGCTCAAGAAGACCGGCAGTCTCATCTATGCGGCTGCGGGCGGCATCTTCGGCGTGACGGCGGGCTGCATCGTGGCGGTCGTGTATCTGCGCATTCAGTTCGGCAAGTCCAACCAGATCCTGCGGCAGGGCGGGGGAGAGGCCAAGTCCACCCGCCAGACCATGAAGGAGCTGCTCGTCATCGCCATCCCCATCACGCTGGGCTCGGCGGGCCTGCAGATCATCAATCTGTTCGACACGATGATCTATATGCGGCGGCTGACCGGCGCGCTTGCGTGGTCGTCCGATGCGGCGGATACGGCCAAGGGCATCTATAATTTCTGCCAGACGATCTTCAATCTGCCGTGCTCGCTCATTACGCCCATCACGATCTCGATCATCCCGACCGTGACGGCTGCGCTGACCAAAGGCAACACAGCGGGCGCGCGGCACACGGAGGAATCTGCCGTGCGCACCATGAGCCTCATTGCCATGCCGTGCGCGGTGGGGCTGGCCGTGCTGTCGGAGCCGATCATCCGTCTGCTTGCGCGCAACTACGGCCCCGAGAGCGTCGCGACCGCAGCGCCGATTCTGGCCTATCTCGGCATTGCCGTGATCTTCAACAGCACGGTCCTGCTGTTCAATGCCATCATGCAGGCGCACGGCGACGTGACGACGCCGGTCGTCAATATGCTCATCGGCGGTGTTGTGAAGGTCATCGTCAACTATATCCTTGTGGCGATTCCGTCCCTCAATATCATCGGCGCGGCCATCGGCACCATCGTCTGCTATGTGACCATCACCGTGCTCGACCTCATTGCCATGCGCCGGTCCGTCACGACGCGCCCGGCTATTTTCCGCAATGTGATCCGCCCGGCGGCAGCCGCCGGGATCATGGGCGCGGGGACGTTCTTTGCCGCTGCGCTGCTGCGGAGCTTCACGGATTCGAATACCGTCGTCTGCCTCGGCGCGCTGATCGCGGCGGTCGTTGTGTACGTGATTTTCGTCGTGGTTCTGCGGTGCATCACGTACGAGGACTGTATGCTGCTGCCGAAGGGCGAAAAAATTGCAAAAATCCTGCATATCAAGCAAAAAACATGAAACTCCCACTTGCGAAAGAGACGAAAGTATGATAAATTTTACTAGCAAACCGCGCTATGCGCTGGACGACCTGATCCGGCTGGTACACGCGCTGCGCGCGCCGGGCGGCTGCCCGTGGGACGCGGCGCAGACGCACCTGTCCATCCGCCGGAATTTCCTCGAGGAAGCCTATGAGGCCTGCGAGGCGCTGGACTGCGACGACGCGGCCATGCTCCGCGAGGAGCTGGGCGACGTGCTGCTGCAGGTGCTGTTCCACGCGGATATCGAGGCCGACCGCGGCCGCATGACCATCGACGACATTGCCGACGCGGAATGCAGAAAGCTCATCTTCCGTCACCCGTTTCTGTTCGGCGGCGAAAACGCCAGCTGGGACGAGCTGAAACAGCAGGAAAAGGGCCAGAAAACGACCGGCGAGGCCATGCAGGGCGTCGCCAGATCGCTCCCGGCGACATGGCGGGCGGAGAAAATTCAGAAAAAAGCTGCGAAAACCGGCTTTTGCTGGAAATCCGCCGGACAGGCGCTGGACAAACTAGCAGAGGAAGCGCAGGAGCTGCGCGAGGCCGTGCAGGACGATACGAACATCGATGAGGAGCTGGGCGATCTGCTCTTTGCCGCCGTCCGCGTCGCCTCCACGCTGGACAAGGACCCCGAGCAGGCGCTGCACAGCGCCTGTGAGAAATTTATCAAACGATTTACCGCTATGGAGCAGAGCATACTTGCTTCGGGACGCACTCTGGAGGAGCTGTCCCGCGAGGAGCTGCTTGCCAGTTGGGACGCGCAAAAACGGAACGGGCGGTGAACAATAAATTCATACTTTAGGAAAAGAGGATCTACACATGAATAAGACCGAATTGATCGCGGAAGTCGCAAAGAAGTGCGGCATGTCCAAGAAGGACGCCGAGAAGGCTGTCACCACCACGTTCGACACCATCACGGAAGCGCTGAGCCAGGGCGACAAGGTCCAGCTCGTCGGCTTCGGCGGCTTTGAGACGAAGAAGCGCGAGGCGCGCATGGGCCGCAACCCCAAGACGAAGGAAGCCATCGAGATCCCGGCGACCACCATCCCCGTCTTCAAGGCCGGCAAGGCCCTCAAGGAGAGGACTGCAAAATAATGCAGCCAGACAGGGCAGCCGAAGCGCTGCCCTGTTTTTTCGCGTTTTCTGCATTTTTTCCAGATTCCCGGTTGACTTTTCCGGTCCTTCCGGCTATAATAAATCGGTCTGCGAAGCGCAGACGATCCTTGCCGCAGGCGGGACCTGCGGCCATAAGTCCAGAAGGAGGTGCAACATCATGGCAAAACTTTCCGCAAAGTATGAGGTCCTCTATATCATCGACCCCGCGCAGGGTGAAGAGGGTATCGCGGCTCTCGTGGAAAAATTCAAGGGTATCGTGGAGGCTCACGGCACTCTGACCAGTGTTGACGAGTGGGGCAAGCGCCGTCTTGCGTACCCGATCAACGATCTGGTTGAGGGCTACTACGTCTACATGACCTGCGAAGTAACGCCCGAAATGCCGGCTGAGCTTGATCGTGTCTTCAAGATCACCGACGGCATTCTGCGTTCCATCATCGTCGCTGTTGAAGAGTAAGGAGGCGCTCACATGCTGAACCACATCGTTCTCATGGGCCGACTGACTCGCGACCCTGAGCTGCGCCGGACCGGCAGCGGCGTCGCGGTCGCATCCTTTACCCTCGCCGTCGACCGCGATTACGCGGCACAGGGCGCGGAGAAGGAAACAGATTTCGTGGATATCGTCGCATGGCGCAATACCGCTGAGTTCGTCAGCAAGTATTTTGCCAAGGGCCGTATGGCTGTCGTGACGGGCCGGCTGCAGATCCGCAACTGGCAGGACAAGGAAGGCAACAAGCGCCGCTCGGCGGAGGTCGTTGCCGACAACGTCTACTTCGGCGACAGCAAGCGCGACAATGCCGACGGCGGCTCGTTCAACCAGTCGCAGGGCTACGCGCAGAGCTTCAATCAGGTTCCGCAGCAGCAGCCGGCGTATCAGGCGCCGCAGAACGTGTCTGCCGCTCCGTCTGATTTCTCCATGCTCTCCGACGACGATCCCGATCTCCCGTTCTAACATTTTTCCACAAGACCAAAGATAGGAGGATTCACTATGGCAATGGCTAATGATCGTGTTCATCCTCGTAAGCGCAAGAAGGTTTGCTCCTTCTGCGTTGATAAGGTGACGCACATCGATTTCAAAGACACTGTCAAGCTCCGCCGTTACCTGTCCGAGCGCGGCAAGATCCTGCCCCGCCGTACAACCGGTACCTGCGCCGCTCATCAGCGTCAGCTCACGGTCGCCATCAAGCGCGCCCGTCAGATCGCCCTGCTGCCCTACGTAGCAGACTAAGTTTTTCATCCAGAAGCCTGTCCGACGCGGACAGGCTTTTTGGATTTGCGGAGGTTTTTATGTTTTCCATCACGCTCATCTGTATGGGAAAGCTGAAGGAGCGCTTCTATACCGAGGCCGCGGCGGAATACGCCAAGCGCCTGCGGGCCTATTGCGATTTCCAGCTCATCGAGCTGCCGGAGTGCCGTCTGCCGGAGTACCCGAACGACACGCAGATCGCGCAGGGTCTGCAAAAAGAAGCGGAGCTTATCCGCGCGAAGCTCCCGAAGGGCTGCTTTTTCTGCGTCCTGACGCCGGAGGGGAAGCTGCTGTCCTCTGAGCAGCTGGCAGATACGCTGCGGCAGGCGAAAAGCGGCGGGCGGTCCAGCGCCTGCTTTCTGATCGGCTCGTCGTTCGGCATCGCGCCGGAACTGAAAAAGCTTGCCGATCTGCAGCTTTCCATGAGCAAAATGACCTTTCCGCACCATCTGGCCCGCGTTATGGCCCTTGAGCAGCTTTACCGCGCCGAGGCCATTCAGGCGGGCAGCAAATATCACAAGTAACAGGAGGAATTTGTCATGTTTCAGATGAAGGACGAAATGCAGACCGCGGTCAAGCACAACATCCGCGGCGGCGACGGCAGCCCCAGCTTCCGCTATCTGTTCTCTGCCGAGCAGCTTGGAAACCGCGCGGAGATGATGGCTGTCATCACGCTCCGGCCCGGCGAATCCGTCGGCGTCCATCCGCATGAGACGAACGGCGAGGCGTATTACATCCTTGAGGGCGCGGCGACCGTCACCGAGGATGGCGAGAGCCGCGAGCTGCACGTCGGCGACGCGGAGTTCTGTGCCGACGGCCACACCCATTCCATCCGCAACCACACCGGTTCCGTCACGCGCTTCCTGGCCGTGATCGTCCCGAACCGGTAGATCGATTGAGAACCAGGAAAAGAGGCCCCGCAGGCAGCGGGACCTCTTTTTCGTGAAGACCTGATTGATGCACCGGCGCGGGAGCGCCCAAGGCTTCCCCGCCGGGGACGGCGTTCGGTGCGTTTATTCAACGGTTACAGTGCCGTTCGGGCCGATGGTGACGGTCATGCCGTCCTTGACATAGGACAGGAATTCCTCGCCCAGCGAGTCGACGACCGGCATTTTGCCCGGCTGGAGCCACACGTCGGCGAGGATCGCGCCGGCGGCTGCCAGAGAATCGATGGGGTTGGCAAACAGCATACACGCCGGCTGCCGGTCCATGGCGCAGGCGCAGTAGAGCACCAGTCCGCCTGTGGTCGAGCCGATGGTCTGCGGCAGGCAGAGCGCCTTGCCCGCCATGGGCTTGCCGTAGAGATCAGGGTTATTCTGGTCGCCGCATTTGGCGGTCTTATCGCCGAATTGGAGCGATTTCTGGAACGAAGCGAGCGTATTCAGCCCGCCGTGCGTCACAAGCGCCTCAGCCTGCGCGCAGCCGGGCGTAACGACGCGGCCCTGGAAGGTCTTCATGCGCGTGCGCCTCCTTTCGTGATCTGGACAAGGATCTCATCGTCGGTATAATAGCGCGCGGTCGTATACGTGCGCAGCTTGTTGGAGGACGTAATGACCGGCATCTTGCCGCAGAGCGGATTGTTCATGTACATGAGCGGACAGATATAGGACGTGATGACGCCGGTCTTTTTGAGCCGGGCGGCATAGGGCGTTTTCTCAAACTCCTTCAAAACGGCGGGCGCGGCGGTGAAGACTGTGGGGATGCAGACTTTGCTGCGGCCTGCCTCTGCAAGCGCCTGCTCCACGCGGTCGGTCCATGTCTTCAGCTGCTCAAGCGACATATGCGGGCAGCCCATGAAGCAGAGCTTCGGCTTCGCGTCCCTGTTCTTCCAGACGACGGGATAGCCGTCCTTGACGCGCTGAAGCTCCGCGTCGTCGATCACATAGACCTTCGCGTCTTCGGCAACCAGCGCCTCGCCCTGCTCCTTTGCCTCGGGGGTGAGGTTTGCGATGTGGTACAGACCCACCGCGCCGTTGGATGCAGTCGCCGCGCCGAAGTCCTTGAGATAGGTGCAGGCCGCGTCGTCCAGCTCCGTGCCGAGCCATTTGTCGAGGCCGACCACATACGGCACATCCTCCATGACCTTCATGCCGATGGCCGAGCCAAGCAGCTGTGCCTCGGGCTTTTTGCTTGTCTCGATCTTCACGATCCAGGTCGCTTTGCGGCCCTCGTCGGTCAGCAGTCCGAAATACGGCACATAGCCCACAATGGAGCCCATGATGTCCATGATGCCGGAGTTGCGGTTGCAGCGCGCGCCGAGCACGGAGTTCGCGTACACGACGGCGGAGGATTCCGACCATGAGAGCACCTCGCCCTGTTCAGGCTTGTTTCCGACCTCGGACATATAGCAGGTGCAGGTGAACGCGTCCTTGTTCAGAAGCCCCAGCTTTTCCAGCTGGCCCTCATAAAAGTCCTGCTTGTTGTACATGAATTTTTTGAACACGAGCTGCTGCAGGAGATTTGCCGGGACATTGGGGTCGAGCGGGCGGGGGTCTGCCGAGAATTTCTGGCCGGAGACGGCGCCCGCGTCGATCAGCTGCTGCATGAGATCGTACACCGGCTGCAGAACGCCGAGGCCGAAGGATGTGACAAGATGGTTGTACCGGCTCGTGACCGGAACCATTTTCTCCGCGTGGAATGCTTCGCCGAACATGACAAGCGTTTTCATGACCTTCGCCATGGTTTCACCCTTGGCGCCGTCCAGAATGGCCTGCTGTTCGTCCGTCAGGATCATGCCCATGATGGATCTGCCTCCTTTTTTTCTATTATATAGTAACAAAAAATCAAATGCGGTTGGTAGAGGCGGGGCCCTGCTCCGCCCGCTGGGCAGCTGCAAATCTGCACAGTGCCCTGTAGGGGCCGATGCCCACATCGGCCCACTGGGAAGTTACGAATTCGCCACAGATTTCCGTAAAAAGCGGTACATTCTGCCGGGCCGATGTGGGCATCGGCCCCTACACCCGTATGAGAGGGAGCCTTTAGGCGTACTCAGAACGTGATCTGCTCCCCGTCCCGTTTCAGTGTCTTGCCGTAATAGCACGTCATGGCTTTAACCAGCGCGTCGAGATCCTCCGCGCCTGCCGTTTCCACGCAGGAGTGCATGGCCAGCTGTGCAAGGCCGATGTCTACGCTTGGAACGGAGACCTTCGTTGTGGCGATGGAGCCGAGGGTCGAGCCGCCCGGCATATCGGAGCGGTTCGCGTAGACCTGCACGGGCGCGCCCGCCTCGCGGCAGACTGCCGTGAACAGCGCGCAGGAGACGCCGTCGGTCGTGTAGCGCTGGTTGGCGTTGAACTTGATGACGACGCCGCCGTTCAGACGCGGCGTGTTGGTCATGTCGGCGTATTCCGGATGGTTCGGGTGGACGCCGTGGGCGTTGTCCGCCGAGACAAGGAAGCTCTGCGCAAGCATTCGCAGATACTCTTCCTCATTCAGCCCCAGCGCAAGCGCGATGCGCCGGAGCGTATCGGAAAGCAGGCTCGACGCCGCGCCCTGCTTCGTCTCGCTGCCGACCTCCTCATTGTCGAACGCGCAGAAGACCGGCACACTGCCGGAGGCCTTCGCGGCCAGAAAGCCCTCGAGCAGACCGAACACGCAGCCGAGATCGTCCAGCCGGGGAGCGAGAATGAACTCATTCTTTGCGCCGAGGCAAGTGCCGCGTGTGCGCACATACAGACTCAGGTCTTCTCCGAGCACCTCGTCCTCCTGCACGCCCGCAGCCTTGGCCACGACGCTGCGGAAGCTGCCGGAGGATTCCTGCATGCCATAGAGCGGGAGTGTGTCAATGTTTGCCATGAACTTGAAGCCCTCGTTTGCGGCGCGGTTCATGTGGATGGCGACGGAGGGGATCACGGCCAGATCGCGGTCCACATCGACCAGCTTCGTTTCCAGCTTCCCGTCCTTCGCCGTCACGACGCGGCCTGCGACGGAAAGCGGCCGGTCAAACCATGTGCCCATGAGCATGCCGCCGTATTTCTCCGTCGACAGCTGCACATACGGGCCGGACTTTTTCTCCGGGTTGTGCTTGATCTTGAAGGTGGGGGAGTCGGTATGCGCGGCGGCCATCAGGAAGCCCGCGGGCGCACTCTGCGGGATGCGGAAGGACAGGAGCGACGAGCCGTTGCGCGTGACGAAGTATTTCCCGCCCGGCGTCAGCGCCCATGCGTCCTGCTCCCGCAGCTGCGCATAGCCGTTTCTTTCCAGCCGCTCCGCGAGCGCCTGCACGGCATGGTAGCAGCTGGGGCTGGCGGCAAGAAAGTCGAAAAGCTGTTCGGTAAGCATGAAAGAACCCTCCATGTGTCGTTTTCTTTCAGTATACCGCGCCCGGCGCAGGCCCGCAAGGGCGAATTTTCGCGCGGCCCTTTTCAATACGGGAAAAATGTGCTAAACTATAGAAAAAATAAAGCAATGGAGGCTTTTTTATGAAAAAAACAGTCCTGCGGGAATACGCAAAGCTGATCGCCAAGGCCGGAGCGAATGTCCAGAAGGGACAGGAGGTCTTTATCACGGCCGAGCTTGACCAGCCGGAATTCGTCGCGATGGTGGTCGACGAGTGCTATAAGCTGAAGGCGAAGAAGGTCGTTGTCGACTGGAGCTATCAGCCGCTTACGAAGCTGCACGTGCGCTACCGCTCCGTCAAGACTCTGTCCACGCTCGACAACTATGAAGAGGCCCGCTGGCAGCACTATGTCGACACCATTCCCTGCCGCATTTATCTCATCAGCGAGGACCCCGACGGTCTGCGCGGCGTGAATCAGGAAAAGATGGCAAAGTCCCAGCAGGCCAAGTACCCCATCATCAAGGGCTACCGCGACCAGATCGAGAACAAATATCAGTGGTGCATCGCCGCTGTGCCGGGTGAAAAGTGGGCCAAGAAGCTCTTCCCGGAGCTGCGCGCGTCGCAGGCCGTGGAAAAGCTGTGGGACGCCATTCTGAAGACCTCCCGCGTGACCGACGATCCCATCAAGGCGTGGGAAGACCACAACCGGGATCTGCATGACCGCTGCGAATATCTCAACAAGCTGCATATCCGCGAGCTGCGCTACAAATCCTCCAACGGCACCGACTTCACCGTCGGCATGATCCCCGAGGCGCAGTTCTGCGGCGGCGGAGAGACGAGCCTGCAGGGCATTTTCTTCAACCCCAACATCCCCACCGAGGAATGCTTCATCTCCCCGATGCGCGGCGTGGCCGAGGGCATCGTCTACGCGACGAAGCCGCTGAGCTATCAGGGCCAGCTGATAAGCGGCTTCTGGATCCGCTTCCATGAGGGCAAGGCCGTCGAATGGCACGCCGAGGAAAACAACGAGCTTCTGACGAAGCTCATCGAAATGGACGAGGGCAGCCGGTATCTGGGCGAATGCGCGCTCGTGCCGTTCGATTCGCCCATCAACCAGACGGGCCTGCTGTTTTACAACACGCTGTTCGATGAGAACGCCTGCTGCCATCTGGCGCTCGGCATGGGCTTTGCGGACACCATCAGGGACTTCCAGAACAAGACGCTGGACGAATGCCGCAAGCTCGGCGTGAACGACTCCATGATCCACGAGGATTTCATGATCGGCTCGGCAGATCTTTCCATTGACGCGGTCTGCGAGGACGGAAAGACGGTTGCTATCTTCCGGAACGGAACGTGGGCGTTCTGATAAAATTTGTATGCACCCAAGGCTCCCCTTTGTTCAAAGGGGGGCTTTTACAGCCTATGCACATGGAAAAATGCGGGGCTTTAGCGTGGTGCACAAATAAAAAATGGCAGGCGGATTTTCTGCTGTTTTGTACAGAACACAGAGGAAATTCTGTGCGCACTGGCGAGGAGGGTTGGATGAACGCACAAAAACAAGCGGTAAAAACTGTGAAAAATGCTGATTTTTGTTCAAAAAGACACGGAAAGATCGACGTTTTTGGACGAAATCGGAACGCGCGCGGGAAAAAGGCGCGGTGCGGGATGCGGACCGGGCGCTGTCGGGAAATGTACGGGAAAAGACAATTTTTCAGGTGGAAAAAAATCATTTTAGTTGATTCCGGACCACGAATATGCTATAATAAGTTACAGATATTATATTGTATCCGGCACGCGGTCAGATGACCGCAGGGGACGGACAAATATCAAAATAGCGATAATTTTCTGTGAACCAAACACAGTAAATTATAAAATTAAAACAGGAGGATTAAGATGAAAAAGAATCTGAAGAAGCTCTTCGCGCTGCTTCTCGTCGTCGTCATGGTCGCTGCCATGTTCGCCGGCT
>OGGU01000984.1_pt1 | contig 19296 bp, 18 predicted proteins | sample 1571241 | NCBI WGS metagenome assembly OGGU01 (sample SAMEA2581934, study PRJEB24529) | metagenome | biome: Human gut stool | place: China | collected 2011
GGAGTAAGTCTCTCCCCCAATACGTATCCAAGGCCCCCGGCTTTCGCCGGGGGCCTTGTTCTGTCCTGGGGATTATTGACTTTCCCCGGTGGGTAAACTATAATAGGCTGCGGCAAGAGTTTCTTCAACCGTTCCGTTTTTCCGTCGGACAGACCCATCGGGGGCTTTATTTATGAATTATCGCATCATTTTCCATATGGCGGGACGGGTCCTGCTGGCGGAGGCGGGGCTGCTGGTCCTGCCGCTGGCGGTGTCCCTCCTGTATCGGGAGGACTGCGCCTGGGCAGTGCTGGCCTCCATGGCCGTGGCCGCCGTTCTGGGCGGGCTGCTGACGCTGCTGGCCCGGCCCCGCAGCCACAAGTTCTTCAGCCGGGAGGGATACATCATCGTGGCCCTGGCCTGGGTGCTGCTGTCGGCGGTGGGGGCCCTGCCCTTCTGGTTCAGCCGGGAGATTCCCTCCTATGCCGACGCATTTTTTGAGACGGTCAGCGGCTTCACCACCACCGGGGCCTCCATCCTGACGGACGTGGAGGCCATGAGCCACGGGCTGCTGTTCTGGCGCAGCTTCACCCACTGGGTGGGCGGCATGGGGGTGCTGGTGTTCATCACCATGCTCTCCGGCAGCACCGACCGCTCCATGAACATTCTCAAGGCGGAGATGCCCGGCCCGGTAAAGGGCAAGCTGACCCCCCGGACCCGGGACACCGCCCGGGTGCTGTATCTGCTGTATTTTCTTATCACGGCGGTGCTGGTGGGCATGCTGCTGCTGGGGGGTATGCCCCTGTTTGACAGCCTGGTCCACGCCTTCGGCACCGTGGGCACCGGCGGCTTCGGCATCAGGGCCGACTCCATTGCCTCCTACTCCCCGTATATCCAGGGGGTCATCACCGTTTTCATGATCCTCTGCGGCATCAACTTCAACCTCTATTATCTGCTGTTGCTGCGCCAGTGGCGGGCAGCCCTGCGCAGTGACGAGCTGTGGACCTATCTGGGACTGGCAGTCGTGGCCACCGGCGTTATCACCCTGGACCTGCGGGGGGTGTACGGCGGTCTGGGCACCTGCCTGCGGCAGGCGGCGTTCCAGGTCAGCTCCGTCCTCACCACCACCGGCTATGCCACGGCGGACTTTGACCTGTGGCCGGGACTGTCCCGGGCCATCCTGTTCGCCCTGCTGTTCATTGGCGGCTGCGCCGGGTCCACCGCCGGCGGCCTGAAGGTGTCCCGGGCCATGATCCTGCTGCGCACCATCCGGCGGGAGGTGAACCGCCTGGTCCATCCCCGGCGGGTCACCGCCGTCCGCTGCGACGGCAAGGCCCTGAGCAGCGAGGTCCAGCGGGGCGTCAGCATCTACTTCGCCCTGTACTGCCTGTGCATCCTGATCACCTTCCTGTGCCTCAGCGGGGAGCCCTTCTCCCTGGAGACCAACCTGTCGGCGGTGGTGTCCTGCTTCAACAACGTGGGTCCGGGCCTGGGGGCCGTGGGCCCCGCCGGAAGCTACGCCGGGTATTCCGTCCTGTCCAAGCTGCTGCTGTCGGCGGCCATGCTGATGGGGCGGCTGGAGATCTATCCCATGCTGGTGGCCCTGTCCCCCTCCGTCTGGAGGAAGGACTGATTTCATGCAGGACAAACGCGGGACGCGCCGGGTTATTCCGGTGCGTCCCGCGTTTTTGCTATGCAAAAGCATAGCAAAAAATAGAATGTGCCATTCCCTCGCCCCTTCGGGGCAACCGGGAATGATGCACAAAACTTCATGCACAGAAGATTTTGCCTGTTTTCGCGGTGCGCCGCACAGTGCATGAAGTTTTATGCCCGGCTGCTTCACAGCCATTTTTTCCACTTGAAGATCACCAGCTCCACCAGAATGCACACCGCGCTGACGATGCACACGGCCAGATACCCGTGCCGGGCGGTGAGCTCCGGCATGTTCACAAAGTTCATGCCGTACCACCCGGCGATCAGGGACAGGGGCAGAAACACCGTGGTAACGATGGTCAGGATCTTCATGATCTGGTTCTGCCGCATGTCCAGTTGGGTCTGGTGCATTTCACGCAGCTGTAAGGCGTACTCCTTCTCCTGCTCCGTGGCGGACAGCAGCCGCTGGGCCCGGCCCGTCAGGTGGTCGAACAGCCGGGAGACGTGGGGGTCGCCCTCCTCCGTCTCCTCCGACAGCACCGCAAACAGGTCGTCCAGCTGCTCATAATACGCCGCGAACACCGACAGCTCCCGGCGGATGCGGAACAGCTTCTTGTCCAGGTCCTGGGCCTGGTCCTGCATCAGGTCCTCCTCCAGGGCTGTCAGCCGCTTTTCGTATTTCTGCAGGGTGGGCATGTCCTCCTGCAAAAGCCGGGTGAACAGCTCCGCCAGGGCCTGGGCCGGGGTCCCGGCCTCCAGGTCGTCCGCCAGGCCCCGCAAAAACTCCCCGTCCTCCGCCAGCAGCAGCCGCCGCTGGGTCAGATAGAAGCCGAAAAAGTGCTTCTCGCCGGTGGGGGCCATGGGCCGGGGCATGGCATAGGTCCCGGCGGCCCCGCCGCCCTTGAGCCGCTCCGCCCGGCAGAAGGCGCCGCCGGAGGGGGCAATGCGGTGCTGCTCCAGCTGGGGATACCGCTGGCGCAGCTGGTCAAAGGTCACCAGCTCCACGCAGGATGCGCACATCTCGCCCATGGCCTTACAGGAAAAACTTCCGGTGCAGGGACCGGCGCAGGGGCTTGCACACGGCAATGATCAGCAGCATGGCCCCCAGCAGCACCCCCGCCGCCAAGGGATAGAAGGACCAAATGAACGTGTGATGCAGCCCGAAGGTCAGGTTCAGCAGGAACTCGATGAGCACCGCCAGGCCGCCTCCGGCTATCAGCGCCCCGCCGAAGATATACAGGTGCCCCCGGCTCAGATACCGCAGCAGCGTCACCACCGTAGTCACCAGAACCCCGATGGTCCCCGTGACCGGAAGGGCGAAGGTCAGGAACCAGTGTCCGCCGGTGGCGAAGTTGATATACAGCAGGTACAGCCCGATGGCCACAAAGTCCGCCGGGACGAAGATCACCGGGTTGGGCTTTCTGAACCACAGGGGCAGCACCGCCAGGATGTACAGCAGCGCCACGCCGCCTGCAGCGTACCCGGACCACAGGATGGCCCCGTTGACGCTCCAGTCGCACAGGATGCAGATCACGATGGGCAGCACCGCCAGCATGGTCAGGATGAACAGCGCTCCGGAGCGGTTCACCTCCTCGGGATGGCCCATGGGGTCCGGCGGAAAGGGAGGCTCCCCCTGCTGCCGGGGCATATCCGGGTGAAACACCCGGGTCCCGCACAGGGGACACACGGTTTCGCTGTCGGCCAGCTCCACGCCGCAATTGATGCAATACATATCGGACACTCCTTTCCCTTATCCCCGGCCCCGGCGGTTGCTCTCCACCTTCACAGGCAGACCCAGCCGCTGCAGGACCCGGTAAAAATGCAGCTCCAGCTCCGGCTCCTGGATGCTGCGGATGCAGTTGATATACATGGTTCCGTTCCAGGACACCACGCCGCAGTCGTGGGGCGCGGCGGCCTGAACGCCGATGATGAAGTCCAGCCTCTGCACATACGGGGCCATGGCCTCCGGCAGCTCCACCGCCCCCAGGTTTGACAGGCACAGACAGGACTTCCGCTCGCCCACGGCGTTAAACACCGCCTTCATGGCGATGTTCTTGATGAACAGGGGCATCACCTTCAGCACCGGGGACTTCTCGCTGGCCACATTGGCGGCGAACTTGGAGCGCAGGGTGTGGGTGTTATTCTCCAGGCCCATCCGGTGGTGCACGGCGGCGCAGATCTCGGAAAAGGTATAGTCCCCGGTGCGGGGATCGATCTCCGGGGTGATATACGAGGCAAAGTTCCGCAGGCTGCGGCTGGGGAACAGGGTCCGCAGGTTCACCGGCAGCAGCACCTTCACCGGCTTGCGGCGGCTGCGCCGGGGCACCTTCTCCGCCTGCAGGTCGGCGATGGCCTGCATCATGGCGGCGCACAGCAGCTCCGTCACGGACACGCCGTATTTCCTTGCGCACACCCGCACCCGGTCCACCGGCACCATCATGGTCACCAGGTTCTTATACCCGTCCTTTTCCGGGGTGCCGCTGAGGTGATAGGCGGTGCTCTCCGCCCGGCTGGCGGCAACGTCCCCGGCATAGCGCAGGAAGCTGTCCTCCAGCTCCTGGGGGCTTGGCTCCTCCAGCCGGCCCAGAACGCCCTTTTCCGCCGGAACGGTGATGCCGTATTTCTGGCACAGATACTCCGCCACCAGGGTTTTCAGGAAGATCAGCCCCCCGGTGCCGTCGGTGACGGCGTGGAAAAACTCCACTGCCACCCGGTTGTGATACACCAGCACCCGGAAGGCGCAGCGCCGCACCTGGCCAAAGGGAACGTGGGCCAGGGGGCAGCTCTTTTCCGGCTGGATTTCCGGGGCCTGGGGGATCTCCTCCAGATAGTACCAGAACCCCCCCCGCCTCAGCCGCACGGCCATAGACGGGAACCGCCGCACCGTCACGTCCAGGGCCGCCCGCAGCACGGGCACGTCGATGGGCTCCGTCAGGGTGGCGGACAGGCGGAAGAAGTTGTTCCAGTTCCGCCGCTTAGCGGCGGGATAGATCTTGGCGGCGTTGTCCAGCCGCATCCACCGCAGGCTCCTGGCCGGGGACAGGGTCCGGTCCAGGAAGTGGTTGATGGCCTCAAAATCCTGCTCCATATTCTCGTTCAGGCAGTACAGCACATAGGCGTGCCACCGCTCCGGGGCGATGTGCAGCCTGCTGCGGCACCCGGCGGCCAGGAGCTTTTCGTGCAGGGCCCGGGTGTCGTCCAGCATCACCTCGTCCCCGCCCACAAACAGCAGAGACGGCGGCAGGCCCGTCAGGTCGCCGAACAGCGGCGAGCAAAGGGGGTCCGTGGGGTCCTGGGTATAGCACCCCGCGTAAAACTGCAGCAGCTCCGGGGTCATGGAGGGGTCGTTTTCCCGGTTCTCCCGATAGGAGTCCCCGGAGCCGGTCAGGTCCGTCCAAGGGGAAATGCCGATCAGGCCGCAGGGCAGCTCCATGCCCAGCTCCTTCAGCTTCAGGCACAGACAGTAGATCAGCCCGCCTCCGGCGGACTCCCCGGCCAGCATGATCTGCCCCGGCTCATAGCCCTTCTGCAGCAGGTACTGATAGCTCTCCAGCGCGTCGTCCAGGGCCGCCGGATACGGATGCTCCGGGGCCAAGCGATAGGCCGGGCAGAACACCCGCACGCCGCACTCCGAGGCCAGGGCGGCGGCAAAGCCCTTGGCGTATTCCAGACTGCCGCAGGTATAGCCCCCGCCGTGGAGATACAGGATCACCCCGGTGCGGCGCTGGTCCTTGGGCATGACCCACGCCCCCTGAAAATGCTCAAAATCGTGGTCCCGCACCAGCACCTCCCGCCGGTGCAGGGCGGTCATCAGCTCGCCCAGCTTGTCCTGGCCCTTCCGGGTGGCCTCCAGAGACAGGCCCGCCACAAAGGGCTTGAAAAAAGACAGCTGCGAGCGAACCAGCTTTGCGTGCAGCTCCATGCAATGTCGTTCCTTTCCTGAAAATCTTCTGAACCCTTTTATTATACCAGTTATCCCGCGTCTTCACAAGGCGTGAAGGCCGCAATTTTTTTCCGTTGCGTTTTCCCGCCGGAGACGCTACAATAGCCTGGGCGGAACATCCGCCGGATTTTCAATTGCGTTTGTGGAGGGATTTTCATGCACAAATATGCCTTGGTGGTCATCGACATGCAGCGGGGCTTTCTGGACCCGTCCAGTCCCCTGTATATCGCCGGGGCGGCGGACACGGTGCCCGCCTGCGCCCGGGCCATCGACTGCTGCCATCGGGCCGGGGTGCCGGTGGTGTTCGCCGTGCGGCACTATCGGGCGGACGGGTCCGATGTGGAGCGGGCCCGATATGACGTGTGGGCCAAAGGCGGGAAGCCCCTGTCCGAGATGTGCCCGGCGTCCATGTCCGACGCCTGGCCGGAGGAGTTCCGCCGGGCCCCGGCGGACTACGTCATCGTGAAGCCCCGGTTTTCCGCCTTTTTCCACACGGAGCTGGACCTGATCCTCCGCCGCCTGGGGGTGGACACGGTGCTGCTGGCCGGGACCACCACCCCCAACTGCATCCGCTCCACCTTTTACGACGCCCTGTCTCTGGACTATGACGCCGTGGTGCTGTCGGACTGCACCTCCTCTGTGACCCCCGCCGTGCAGCAGGCCAACCTGGCGGATATGCAGCGGGTGGGCGGCCGCATTATGACGGCGGCGGACCTGGAGCAGCTGCTGGGCTGACCCGCGCACCAACTTATCCGCCGCCTGCGGGCGGCAAACTCTGCGAGGCTTTTTGACAAGCTGAGGAATCCCTCCGGCCCAGGCCGGAGGGGTTCCTGTTTCCGCAGGGGCGGACAAATCTGTCCGCCCCTCTTTTTATATCGTGTACACAAACGGGTCCCCGGGGTTTTTCAGCACCGGGGCCGGGGTGGCGGCGGCCACCCGGGTGCCGCTGCGGACGGACCGGGTCAAAAACACGTTGCCCCCCACCACGGAGCCGTTGCCGATGTCCGTGTCGCCCCCCAGAATGGACGCGCCGGAATAGATGGTCACGTCGTCCCCCACGGTGGGATGGCGCTTGCCGGGCAGGGAAGCGTGGCCGCCCCGGGGAGACATGGCCCCCAGGGTCACCCCCTGATACAGCTTCACGTTCCGGCCGATGACGGTGGTCTCGCCCACCACGATGCCGGTGCCGTGGTCGATGAAGAAGTGGGGGCCGATGGAGGCCCCGGGGTGGATGTCGATACCGGTGCGGCTGTGGGCATATTCGGACATGATCCGGGGGATCATGGGCACCCGCTGGCAGTACAGCAGGTGGGCGATGCGGTAAACGAAGATGGCGAACAGCCCCGGATAGGCGAAGATGATCTCCTCCCGGGAGGCGGCGGCGGGGTCGGACTCAAAGGTGGCGTCCAGGTCCTCCAGCAGCAGCTTCTGCACCTGGGGCAGGCGGCGGGCAAATTCCCGGGCGATCTCCTCCGCCCGGCCCACCTGGTCCTCCGGCAGGGCCAGCTTCAGCTGCTCGGTGAGCTTTTCACAGATGCGCTCCAGCAGCAGGGCGGCGTAATTCTCCGGGGCCAGGGACATCAGCGCCGGGTCCCCGAAATAGGCGGGAAACAGCAGGCGGCGGACCTCCTTCACCAGCTCGATGACCGCCCGGCGGTCCGGCAGGCGCAGGCCGCTGCCATACAGGGGGGTGTCGCTCTCCGTCAGGGTGCGGCCTATGGCCGCGGCGGCTTCTTGGATGTGTTGGGGATACATAAGCAGGCTTCCTTTCCGTGTGTGGAAAAAACAAAGCGGCAGAGAATGCGTCATACATCCTCTGCCGCTGCTTTTACGCGCTTTTCCCGGGCGCGTCAGGCCCGGGCCTTCTGGGCAAACCATGCATGACCGTTCCGGGCACGACAACAACAGGCCATGGTACAAATGGCCCGGCAGCTGTTCATGGAAACGTTGCGGTTCATGGCGTTTGCTCCTTTTGGAATCTGGCCCTATTATATGCTCCCCGCGCCCCCGCGTCCATTGTCATTTTGGACAAAATGCGGGTTTTATTCGCCCCGCACACGGCGGTACAGGGTCCCGCAGGCAGGCTGCACCCCCTTGACGGCGAACAGTTCCTCCACGGTGACGAACTGCACCCCCCGGGGCTGCAGCCGGTCCACGATCTCCAGGGCCGCCGTGACGCTGGTGGGATAGCAGTCGTGGCCTGCCGCAGCACGATGTCCAGGATGCTGTCCACGTTCCGGCTTTTCCAGTCCTCCGTGTCCACGGACCAGCAGATGGCCGGAGTCCCCAGGGCGCACAGCTCCTCCTGCGATATGAAGCCGTAAGGGGGCCGCAGCCAGTAGCTTCCCGGTCCCAGCACCTGTTCCAGGGCCCGGCTGCATTTGTCCAGGTCCGCCAGGGCCTGGGCGGCGGACAGGTCCGTCAGGTCCCCGTGGCCGAAGGAGTGATTGCCGATCTGGTGGCCCTCCTGCCGGATGCGCCGGACCAGGTCCTCCCGGCCTTCGATCCGACTGCCCACCAGAAAGAACGTGGCCCGGACGCCCCGCCGGGAAAGGCCCTCCAACAGCCGGGGGGTGTTGGACGGGGAGGGGCCGTCGTCAAAGGTCAGGGCCATGTACACCGGCTCCGCCGCCGGTTCCGCCGCCGGGCCTGCCGGTTCCGCCGGGGTGCAGCCCGTCAGCACCAGCAGCAGGGCCAGAACTATCCCCGCCCGCCGCCTCATACCGGACCCTCCAGGGCCACCGCCTGCATCCCCAGCTCCCGGTGCCGCTGCCACACCGTCTCCCGGGGCCAGGCCGCTATGCCCCGGTCCTTCCAGGGGTCGCAGCAGATATAGTGCTCCCGGTCATACCCCGCCAGCACCACGCAGTGCTCGTTGGAGATCCACATGAAGGGCTCGCCTCCCGGCTCCAGACGGTACCAGGGTCCGTTGACGGTGGGGCGCAGGTCGATGCTGACCCACAGCAGCACCGGCAGGTCCCGGTCGATGTATCGGCGGCATAGATAGCCCAGCTCCGCGCCGGTCTCGTTTTTGACCCGGTATGTCCCGGCTCCGTCCCGGGACTTAGCCTCCAGAAACCGGGACAATCCGGTCTGTACCGCGCTGGCCCAGCAGCCCAGGGCCTCCGGGTCGTGGGGGTCCCCCACAAAGGCCCGGCGGGGGTCCGGCCCGTGGCGGACGCCGTTCTCGTCCCGGTAAAACCGGCCCCGGGGCAGCCACTCCCGGGCGAACTCCTCCGCCGTCACGGAGAAGCCCAGGTATTGCAGCACCATGGCGGCGCTGACGCTTTCGCAGCCGGTGGGCAGGTCCTGCCCCTGGCCGATAAAGGGCACCGGAAGCCGCTTCATACCGCCTCCCCTGCCCGCCGCCGGGAAACCCGGTTCAGCAGGAACACCTGCCCCGTTACCAGCGCAGCCCCGATGGCCAGGGGCACCCAGGGATTTCCCAGCGCCGGGGCCAGCAGATAGCACACCGTGCAGTCGGCGGCAACCGCCAGGCCGTACCACAGCTGGGTGTTCACATGGGCCATGTGGTCGCAGCCGGCTCCGGTGGAGCTCATGATGGAGGTGTCGGAGATGGGGGAGCAGTGGTCCCCCATGACGGCCCCGGCGCACACCGCCGCCACCGCCATGGGCAGCAGCGGGCTTCCGGCAAACACCGGCACCGCCACGGGAATGAGAATGCCCATGGTGCCCCAGCTGGTGCCGGTGGCAAAGGCCAGCACCCCGCCCACCAGGAACAGGGCCAGGGGGAACAGGGCCGTCAGGGTTTCCCGGCCGTCAAACAGCTCCCGGACAAAGGCCGCCGTGTCCAGCCGGGCGGCAAAGGATTTCAGCCCCCAGGCGAAGGTCAGCACCAGCAGCGCCGGGGTGATGAGCTTGAATCCGTCCAGAAAGCCCTCCACAAACCCGGAAAAGCTCATGACCCCCCGGGGGATATACAGCAGGGCCATCACCAGCAGGGTGACGGAGCAGCCGAAGCACAGGGCCATGGGGGCGTCGGTGTTGGCAAAGACGTTGGAGGCCGTCAGGGCCAGGCCCGCCTCCCGGCAGCTGCGGCGGCCCAGCACCGCCATGCCCCACACCACCGTGACGATCAGGCACGCCGTGGGCAGCAGCAGGTCCACCGCCCGGCCCCGGGGGCGGTCCCGGCCCTCCGGCGCAGTCTCGGGCCGGGGCGGCTCCTGCCGGAGGGCCAGCTGCTCCCGGCGGTACATGGGGCCGAAATCCCGGCCTGTCAGGGCCACCAGAAACACCAGCCACAGCATCAGCAGGGCATAGAAATTATACGGTATGGCCTGAATAAACAGGGCGAAGCCGTTGACATGGCTATAATCCGCCGGGATGTACGACGACACGGCGGCGGCCCAGGAGCTGATGGGGGCCAGGATGCACACCGGGGCGGCGGTGGCGTCGATGATAAAGGACAGCTTCTCCCGGGAGACCCGGCAGCGGTCGGTGATGGGCTGCATGATGGCCCCCACCGTCAGGCAGTTGAAATAGTCGTCCAGGAAGATCAGGCAGCCCAGGCCCGCCGTGGCCGTTACCGCCCCCCGGCGGGACCGCACCCGGCGGGAGGCCCACTCCCCGAAGGCCCGGGAGCCGCCGGACCGGGCAAACAGCACCACAATGGCCCCCAGCAGCACGTCAAAGAAGAAGATCTTCAGGTCGATGCCCTCCATCAGGGTCAGGAACAGGGTCTCAAAGCTGCGCCAGGGGGCAAAGCCCTCCGTCAGCAGTGCTCCCACCACGCACCCGGCCAGCAGGGAGGAATACACCTCCTTGGTGGCAAAGGCCAGCACAATGGCCACCGTCGGAGGCAGCAGCGCCCAGCCGGTGGCCGCAAAAGAGGCCGGGCCGCCGCGATCGGCAAAGGAGACGGCGCACAGCAGCACCAGCGCCGCCGCCAGCACCGCCCCCCGCCTGCGGAAGGTTCGTTTCATGGTCAATATCCTCACTTTCCCCATAAGTCGGCGCCCCGGCGGGGCAGGCCGCTTACTATGAGTGTATGCGGGAGTATGACAGGGATATTTCCGGGGCATGCACCGTCCGTCCCCCAGGTGCATTTGACTTTTTACATAAATTTTCCTGGCGTTTCTTGTAAAAATCGTTGGTTTTTTGGAAGCCTATTGACACGGCCCGGTAAAGTTCATATAATCATTTATAGATTTGTCGGACATAGAACAAATGACAAAGTTTGAACAATCTTGGAGGGAACCGTAATATGAAGCACGGAAGATCAATTGTCGCTGCGCTGTTGGGAACTGCCCTGCTCATCGGCAGTCTGTCCGGCTGCGGCAGCACCGAGCCGTCCGGTGGAAGCGACGGCGAATATCAGAAAATCAACCTGTCCATGGCGGTCAACGGAACCGACACCCAGATTGACTCGCTGGTGGCCCACCACTTTGCCGATCTGGTGGAGGAGCGCTCCGGCGGCAACGTGGTGATCGACGTATTCTCCAACGACACCCTGGCCGGCGGCAACAGCACCAAGGGCGTGGAGTACATCGCCGTGGGCGGCTCCGACCTGGGCGCTTACGCCACCTGCGTGCTGGCCAACCTGGAGCCGAAGATGTCCGTGGCCACCCTGCCCTGGTCCTTCACCTCCTATCAGCAGGCCCGCCAGGTCATCGACACCACCGGCGGCGCTTACTATGCCAAGCTGCTGGAGGCCAAGGGCATCACCTATCTGGGCTCCTTCCACAACGGCTTCCGCCAGCTGACCAACAGCAAGCACCCGGTGACCAAGCCCGAGGACCTGAAGGATCTGAAGATCCGCGTGCCCGGCTCGGCGGTGTATATGGGCGTGTTCAATGCCCTGGGCGCAAGCCCCACGGCCATGAGCTGGAGCGAGGTGTTCACCGCCATCCAGCAGAAGACCATCGACGGCCAGGAGAACGGCTGCTCCGTGACCAAGTCCGCCAAGATGGACGAGATCCAGCAGTACATGACCATCTGGAACTACAGCTATGAGAACGACCTGTTTGTGGCCAACAGCCGGGTTTGGGAAAGCCTGGACGAGAACACCCGGCAGCTGCTGCAGGAGTGCGCCACGGAGTCCTGCGAGTGGGGCCGCGACCACCTGGAGGCCGAGGAGGACCAGCTGATCCAGGGCTTCATGGACAGCGGCATGCAGGTGGATATCCTGACCGAGGACCAGCTGCAGGCGTTCAAGGATGCCGTGGCCGGCGTCACGGCTGACCTGAAGGCGGAATACGGTGAGGACGCCTGCGCCGCCTTCGGGATCAACTAAGGAGGGGCCAACATGTTTGAGAAAATCGAAAAATTCGTCGCCTGCGCGTGCGTGGCGGTTATGGCGGTGCTGGTGTTTGCCAACGTCGTGGCCCGCTTTGTGTTCAAGCACTCGCTGGCTGTGTCCGACGAGATGTCCACCTATCTGTTTGTGCTGATGAGCTTCATGGGCACGGCCATCGCCGCCCGGCGGAAGGCCCACCTGGGCCTGTCCATCGTGACGGACCGGGTCAGCCCCAAGGCCCGCATCATCATCCATCTGACCGTTTATGCGATTTCCGCTCTGTTCTGCCTGCTGATCGTGGTCACCGGCGTGCAGATGGTTATCAGCCAGTATCGGCTGGGTCAGGAAACGGCCAACATGCAGTGGCCTGAGTGGATCTATGGTTCGTTTGTACCCGTGGGCGCGGCCTTCGCCGCCATTGCGTTCCTGCAGACCATGGTGCAGATGTATAAAGACTATCGGGCAGAGGAGGGCAAATAAATGGTCGGTATCGTATTACTGGGTGTCTTTGTGCTGCTGCTGGCCTTCGGCGCACCCATCGCCGTCTGCCTGGGCATGTCCAGCGTAGGCGCTATCCTGGTGCAGGGCGCTGGCAAGCCCCTGGACGCCATCATGAGCGTGCTTCCCCGTCTGTGCTCCTCGGCCAGCAGCAAGTTCGTCCTGCTGGCGATCCCGTTCTTCATCCTCTCCGGCAACGTGATGGAGAAGGCCGGTATCTCCGGCCGCCTCATCAACCTGGCGGAAAAGTGCCTGGGCCACATCCGCGGCGGCATGGCCATGGTCTGCGTGGTGGTGTCCTGCTTCTTCGCGGCCATCTCCGGCTCCGGCCCGGCCACCGTGGCGGCCCTGGGCCTGATTATGATCCCCGCTCTGAAGAAGGCGGGCTATTCCCCGGCCTTTGCCTGCGCTCTGATGGCCGCCGGCGGCGCCATCGGCGTGGTCATTCCCCCGTCCATCACCTTCGTGGTGTACGGCTCCATCGCCGACGCCTCCATCACCGACCTGTTCAAGGCCGGCGTCATCCCCGGCCTGCTGATGGGCCTGGGCCTGATCGTGGCCGCCCTGTTCGTGGGCCGCAAGGCCAACCTGACGGTGCAGCCCAAGGCCTCCGGCAAGGAACGGCTGAAGGCCTTCAAGGATGCCTTCTGGGGTCTGCTGATGCCCGTGATCATCCTGGGCGGTATCTATGGCAGCATCTTCACCCCCACCGAGGCCGCCGCTGTCTCCGTGTTCTATGGCCTGATCGTGGGCGTGTTCATCTATCGCGAGGTCAACTGGAAGAAGATGAAGGACATCCTCATCGACTCCTGCTCCACCACCGCCACGGTTATGTTCATCACCATGGGCGCCACCCTGTTCGGCTATGTCCTGACCCGTGCAAGACTGGATCTGGCCATTGAGAACTTCATGCTCACCGTTACCAACGGCAACACGGTTATCTTCTTCATCATCGTCAACGTGGTGCTGCTGATCGCCGGCTGCTTCCTGGACTCCACCTCCGCCCTGTACATCTTCACCCCGCTGTTTGCCCCCGTTGCGGTGCAGCTGGGCATTGACCCCATCCACCTGGGCACCGTTATGATCGTGAACCTGGCCATCGGCCTGTTCACCCCGCCGGTGGGCGTCAACCTGTATGTGGCCTGCGGCATCGGAGATATCAAGATCGAGGAGATCACCAAGGGCATTGTCCCGTGCCTCATCGCCGAGCTGGCGGTGCTGCTGCTGATCACCTACGTCCCCGCAATTTCCACATTCCTCATTCATTAACGCTTCCTTTCTCTCTCCACACACAGCTTTCTATCCCACGCATGCAGCACCGGGCGGATGAAATCCGCCCGGTGCTGCATTTTCTTATTCCGCCGCCCCACATTCGGTCAGGTTTCGGTCAATTTCCATAAAAAACATGCAAAGAATTAGGCAAAAGAGAAAAATCCAAAAAAGGTCTTGACTTTGTCAGACAAAGCGCTATACTGTAATTGTCATTTGTCCGACATTAAACAAATCCGAACATTCCGAAAATTTTCAATGAGGTGATTTTTGTGAAAGATATCTCCATGCAAGAGCTGAAAAACACCGCCACGCAGATGCGTATGAAGGTCATCGACATGATCTACAAGGCCCAGTCCGGTCATCCCGGCGGATCCCTGTCTGCGGCAGATTTTGTCACCGCCTGCTACTTCAAATACATGAACCTGGACCCCAAGAACCCCCGCTGGGAGGATCGGGACCGCATGGTGCTCTCCAAGGGCCATGTCTGCCCCATCCAGTATGCCTGCCTGGCTACCGTGGGCTTCTTCCCCGAGTCCGTGCTGGACACCCTGCGCAAGGAGGGCTCCATGCTTCAGGGTCACCCCTCCATGAACCGCTGCCCCGGCATCGACATCTCCACCGGCTCCCTGGGTCAGGGTCTGGCCTGCGCCGCCGGTATGGCCCTGGCCGGTAAGCTGGACCACAAGGGCTACAAGGTCTTCTGCGTGGTGGGCGACGGCGAGGCCCAGGAGGGCGAGATCTGGGAGGCTGCCAACACCGCTCACAAGTACGGTCTGGACAACCTGATCGTTTTCGTGGATAACAACAACCTGCAGCTGGACGGCACCTGCGACGAGATCATGCCCAACGGCGACCTGGGCGAGAAGTTCCGCGCCTTCGGCTGGGAGGTCCTGGAGCTCGACGGCCACAGCATGGAGGAGATCACCGCCTCCATCGACAAGTGCTATGCCTCCCAGAACGGCAAGCCCAAGTGCCTGTATGCCCACACCGTCAAGGGCAAGGGCGTTTCCTTCATGGAAAACCAGTGCGGCTGGCACGGCGTTGCCCCCAACGATGAGCAGTATAAGCAGGCCATGGCTGAGCTGGAAGCCCAGCTGATCCACTAAGCAAGGAGGAAAGAGCAATGAGCGAAAAGAAAAAGATCGCTACCCGCGAAGGCTTCGGCAAGGAGATCGTGGCCCTGGGCAAGGAAAACCCTGACATTCTGGTGGTGGATATTGATATCGGCAAGAGCTGCAAGACCGGCGACTTCCGCAAGGAGCTGCCCCAGCAGTATTTGAACGTGGGCATCGCCGAGCAGAACGGCGCAGGCCTGGCTGCGGGTCTTGCCACCTGCGGCAAGGTCCCCTTCGTGGTCACCTACGCCGTGTTCGGCTCCCTGCGTATGTGCGAAATGATCCGCCAGGAGGTCTGCTATCCCAACCTGAACGTGAAGATCGCCTGCTCCCACGGCGGCGTGACCCCCGCCAACGACGGTGCCTCCCACCAGTCCATCGAGGACATGGGCGTGCTGCGCACCATCCCCAACATGACCGTGATCATGCCGGCGGACTATAACGCCGCCCGCAAGCTGGTCCGCCAGGCCGCCGAGACCTACGGCCCCATGTATCTGCGCTTCACCCGTGACGCCGTGCCCCAGATCTATGACGAGGACGTGGAGTTCACCATCGGCAAGGCCCACCAGATCCAGGACGGCAAGGACGTGGCCATCATCGCCAACGGCGACACCGTGTGCCTGGCCATCGAGGCCGCCAAGGTCCTGGCCGGTAAGGGCATCTCCGCCCGCGTGCTGGATATGCACACCATCAAGCCCCTGGACGTGGAGGCCGTCACCGCCGCCATCAACGACATCGGCAAGGTCATCACCGTGGAGGACCACAACATCATCAACGGCCTGGGCTCCGCCGTGTGCGAGGTAGCCGCCGAGATGGGCAAGGGCCTGGTCAAGCGCGTTGGTATCCGGGATCAGTTCGGTCAGTCCGCCCCCTATGAGCGCCTGCTGGCCATGAACGGCGTGACCGTTGAGGACATCGTGGCCATCGCCGAGAGCATGAACGCCTAACATCGGAAAAATCAGGAGGTTATCATTATGAGAATCGGTTTTGTTGGCTGCGGCGCCATCGGCAGCTGCTATGCAAGCTATCTGTCCCGGAAGCATGAGGTCTGCGTGCTGGATACCTATGCCCCGGTGATTGAATCCATCAAGAAGAACGGCATTCTCCTGGACGAGTGCGCCCCCGGCAGCGGCACCGGCGAGACCGTGTCCTTCCGCCCGGCCATGGCCACCACCGACCCCAAGGAGATCGGCGTGGTGGACCTGCTGATCGTGTTCGTGCACTATCAGTATCTGGAGGCCGCCGTGCGCAACGCTCTGCCCATGATCGACCGGCACACCATGATCCTGTGCCTGCAGAACGGCCTGGGCAACTATGACGAGATTGCCAAGGTGGTTCCCGAGGAGCAGATCATCATCGGCAACACCGCCTTCGGCGCCACCCCCATGGAGCCCGGCCATGTGAAGCACACCGGCACCGGCGTGACCAACATGGGCTCCCTGAAGGCCCCCAAGGAGAACGTGGAGCGTATGGCCGAGGCCCTGCGCGAGGCCGGCCTGGAGGTCTGCGTCCACGAGAACGTCATGAACGCCATCTGGCACAAGCTGCTGGCCAACGTGGCCATCAACGGCATGAGCGCCCTGCTGGAGACCAAGAACGGCTTTGTGGACGGCAACCAGTATGCCCACGAGGCCGCCCGGATGCTGGTGGAGGAGGCCATCACCGTGGCCAACGCCTGCGGCTGCACCCTAGACCACGACGCCGAGCTGGAGCACGCCTATGAGGTGTCCCGCATGACCGACGAGACCATCAGCTCCATGGTGCAGGACGTGACCCATCACCGGGAGACCGAGATCCGCATCATCACAGGCGCTGTGTGCCGCCTGGGCCGGGAGCACGGCATCGCCACTCCCTGCAACGACCTGATGCTGCAGCTGGTGCTGGCCAAGCAGTCCATCTATCTGGGCCGCTGACAAAAATTACACAGTCAAACACATCTTCTTTTACCCTTTTCCCCTCCGAAAGCAGCGGACGGCAGCTTTTGTCTGCCGTCCGCTGCGCGTTTTGATGTCTTGGTGAAACTTTTACTTGACGGTATTCAAACTTTGTACTATGTTATACATATGTTATAGAGTTAACAGTCCCATAAAGGAGCGATTTATATGAGTGATACCCCCGGCTATGTGAAAAATCTGAAGAAGGAGTCGGTGGTGCAGAGCGTTATCAACTGCCTGACCGATGCCATGCGCAATAAGCAGCTCAAGCCCGGAGACCGCATTCCGCCGGAGCCGGAGCTGGCCGCCTCCATGGGCGTGGCCCGCAGCTCCGTGCGGGAGGCCATCAAAATTCTCACCTATCTGGGCGTGCTGGAGAGCAAGCGCTCCGAGGGGACCTTCGTTTGCAGCGGCTTTCAGGAGAGCATGATCGACCCCATGATCTATGGCATGATCCTGAACCAGGACTCCTTTGACAACCTGATGGAGCTGCGCGAGATGGTGGAGGCCGGCATCATGCGCCTGGCCAGCGCCAAGTATAATGAGGAGGACGGCCGGGTGCTGGAGCAGCTCCTGGACCAGATGCGCGGCATCGTCCGCGGCGATGGCCAGGACAAGGTGGAGCGCTTTTTCGCCGTGGACAACCAGTTCCACGACATGGTGTCCCAGATGGGAAAGAACCCCCTGGCCGACAAGATCAGCCGGGTGGTGCGCACCCTGACCCACGCCGTCCGGTATGAAACGGTCAGCACCATGATCAACACCGGCCGGGGCGAGGAGCTGCTGGAGGCCCACAGCGACCTGTTCGAGACCCTGCGCAGCCGCCGCCAGGACAACGTGGAGGAGATCGTCCGGGCCACCTATTTCAAAGCGGCCCTGTATGGCCAGGAGAAGAACTGAATTCCATAAAAAAATCTCAAAGGGCCAAAGCCCTTTGAGATTTTTTTCTTATTCCGGCAGGCCCTGCCGCATTTCCCGACAGGCGGCGTTGGTGATGAACACCGAGCCCGGGCGCAGGGGGTCCAGGAAGGAGCCGTCCAGCCGGACGGCGACACCTCCGGCCTCCTGGGCGATCAAAGACCCGGCGGCATAGTCCCAGGGAGACAGTCGGCACTCGAAGAAGATCTCCGCCCGGCCGCAGGCCACCATGCAGCAGTCCAGGGCCGCTGAGGCAAACCGCCGGTAGTCCAGGCACCGGTCATACAGGTGCCGCAGGATGGCAAAGTGCCGGTCGGTATAGCTGCGGTCATAGATGGTGGAGCCGCAGGCCACAATGGCGTGGGCGGCATCCCGGGAGCTGGCGCGGATGGGCGCGCCGTTGAGGGTGGCCCCGCAGCCCCTTTGAGCGGCGAACAGCTCGCCCACAAAGGGGTTATACACCACGCCGTACTCCGCCTGCCCGTTGTGGACCAGGGCCACGGACACGCTGCTGCAATTCATGCGGCGGGTGAAATTGGTGGTGCCGTCGATGGGGTCCACCACAAAAATCCAGGGGTGGGTCAGAGCGGGCCGCTCCCCCTCCTCGCCGAAAAACTCCGCCTCCGGCAGCAGCTTCAGCAGCTCCTGCCGCAAAAACACCTGCACGGCCTCGTCATATTGGGTCACCAGGTCCGCCGGGCCGTGCTTCTCCCGGGTGACGTTCTGAATGTCGTGGGCGGAGAGGACCATGTCCCCCGCCCGGCGCACAATGTCGATGATCTGCTCCAGCATGCTTAGCTCCTTCTGACGATCTGCCCGGCCATGACGCCGGTGTATTGGCCGCCGTCGATGACCGGCTGTCCGGCCACCAGCACGGTGTCCAGCCCCTCCGCCATGCGGCAGGGGTCCTGATACGTCCCCGGCTCCCGCAGGTCCTCCGGGGCGAACACGTTGATATCCGCCTGGGCCCCGGGGGTCAGCACACCCCGGTCCTTCATGCCCAGCACCGCCGCCGGGCGGCCCGTCATCTTGTGGATGGCCGCCTCCGGCGTCAGGTCCCCCCGCTCCCGGACGAACCGGGTCAGCAGGTGGACAAAGGTGCCGTATACCCGGGGATGGGGCTGGCCCTCCGTGGGATAGGTGGAGTCGGAGATCAGGTTGGAGAAGGGATCTTGCAGAATGGCGGCGATGTCCTCCTCGTGGGCCATGAAGTCGATCATGGTGATCTCCCCCTGCTCCCGCACCAGCAGGTCGCAGCAGCAGGTCAGGGGGTCCTGGCCGGTCAGCTCCGCGATCTGCTGCAGGCTCATGCCCTGATAGGGGTGATCCTCCGGGCAGTGGAGACTGGTGAGAAAAATGCCGTCCCAGCCCGCCAGCTTGGCGATGTCGTCAAAGCCATCGCCGCTTTCGATGCGCCGGGCCAGCAGCTTCCGCTGGTCCGGGTCCCCCAGGCGGCGGACAATGGCCTCCATGCCCCCGGCCAGAAACTCCGGCGGCAGGATGTGCAGCAGCTGGGTGGACCCGGCGGTGTAGGGATACACGTCGCAGGACAGGTCCAGCCCCTCCTGCCTGGCCCGGTCCAGCAGAGCCAGCACCTGGGGGATCTTGCGGTTCCAGTTGTCCCGGCCCATGGCCTTCAGGTGGGAGATATGCACCGGGGCCTTCAGGGCCCGTCTCTAATAAAAAAATTATGTTTATCTTTTATTTGATATCTCATATTTTCCTCCC
>OGGU01000986.1_pt1 | contig 19280 bp, 20 predicted proteins | sample 1571241 | NCBI WGS metagenome assembly OGGU01 (sample SAMEA2581934, study PRJEB24529) | metagenome | biome: Human gut stool | place: China | collected 2011
ACTCAGGGAAGTCCTGCGGCAGCAGAAGGCCATCGGCAACAACCTCAACCAGCTGGCAGTGCTGGCGAATATGGGCAAGGTACAGTTTGCCAATCTGGATTCTGCTGTGTAAATTCCAGGCAGGAACGACCCATCAATATTTACGATTGTAATACCAGTAGCACCCGGTATAAATGAGCGATTGAATACAAGTCAGCGCGCAGAGAACTTTGCCAATGAGCGGCTGATGGAAAACCAGAATTGCTGCGAGGACGGCAAGCAGCTGCGCGTAAATGCAGATAAAAAACGTCAGACTGCGCGCCTTATTTGCAACATATGCTGTTCGCTCGTCCTGAAGCGAAGCATCATAATCAGCCGCCTGTTCGGGATCACGGCTGAGCCGGGCTGCGCGCAGCAGACGGACAAGCCCAAGCACGCAAACGCCGCCGCCAACCGATGCAAGCCAACTGCTTTTTATAAAATATCCTGCGATCGCCAAACGGCTCCAAGTACGAAATACAGCGTACCAAGTTTTTTCTGTTCCTTCAGTTTCATGTATCTTCCTCCTCGAAAATAAAAATATCCTCAATTTGCGCATCAAATATCTGTGCAATTTTGTGCGCCAGAAGAATAGACGGATTGTATCTATCGTTTTCCAGCGAAATAATGGTCTGCCGCGTTACACCGAGCAGGCTTGCAAGCTGCTGCTGCGTCAGCCCGCGTGCTTTGCGTTTTTCCGCAATGCAGTTTTTCATGTATACACCTCTTTTCAAAAAGTAAAGCTTGCTTTACATAAACATTATAACGCCAGCACCGTAAATGTCAAGCTAATTTTACATATACGTTTCAAATTTTATGGCAAAGCAGTTGGACGCGGACCTGAAAAAGCTCCTGACGAAGCAGGAAGCACAGGAAGCCCTGACCGCGATGCAGATGAGCGCAGAAAATTTCGAGAAACAGGCTGGGAACCTGAACGCGAGGTATTCTTCCGCCTGCAAGGCGCTGACCGAGACTACGAAGAACGCCCTGACCACAATCCTGAACGATACGAAGAATCAGCTTTCGGATACAGTGCAGGAAGCACGGAAGAAAATCCGACTCTGCGCATGGATCTCAATCGTGGCAGTGATCTTGTGCGCGACGCTGTACGCCTTGGCCGTGCTGTGGAGCAGATGACGGATGATGCGCCGCAGCACGACGGAACGACTATGCCGCCTCACATCGACCGCAAGCGCCGCAAGAAGCTCCGGCAAAAGAAAACCGCCCTCGGTCACGCCGAGGACGATCACGAAGAAATGCGAATGGACACGATGTAGACGTTGGGGGGTGGCGAAGAAGAACTGCATGATTCTAATTTCCGCTGGGAATACTTACAACAAAAAAGGAGGTGGACAGCATCAGTACACAGAGGAAACCGTCGCCGGAGCAGGCAAAGAAAGAGCTTGCCGAACAGCTCTGGCTGAGCTACTACAATCAGGTTCTGTTTGAAGCCGGACTGATTACGGAGACGGAACGCAACCGCATGAAGAACAAAATCAGTGCATTGGCGCCGTCCGCTTCCAATGGGGCTGACAGGAGCATCCTGACATGATGTTCCTGTCAGAAACTCACACTTGCTTGTTTCGCGCAGGTGTGATATGGTAGAAAAAACATGATAAAACGAAAAACGAAGGAGCGCACCAAATGGACATACATACGATCAGAATGGAGCTAAGAACAAAGTCCATTTACGATTTGCCGCTGCGCGTGACCTACTATGCGCGTGTGTCGTCTGAAAGTGATGAGCAGCTGAACTCACTGGGCAATCAGGTTTCCTACTACGAGGATCTGATCCGAAGGAATCTCCCGTGGACATTCGTGCCGGGGTACATTGACGAGGGCTTGTCCGGTATCTCTACGAAGAAGCGTGAGAACTTTAACCGCATGATCGAGGATGCCGCTGAAGGTCAATTCGATCTGATTATCACCAAAGAAATCTCCCGCTTTGCCCGAAACACGCTTGATTCCATTCGGTACACGCGCCAGCTGCTAAGCTGCGGCGTGGGCGTATTTTTTCAGAATGACAACATCAACACATTCGATGAGGATGCCGAACTGCGCCTGTCCATCATGTCGTCTATCGCGCAGGACGAGCTGCGCAAGCTGTCCTCGCGTGTGAAATTCGGCCATCAGCAGGCGATTAAATCGAGTGTCGTACTCGGCAACAGCCGCATTTTCGGCTACACAAAAGCGGACGGGAAGCTGGTCATTGATGAAACGGAAACGCCGATGGTGCGGGAACTGTTTGAACTCTACGCGACCGGTGAATACTCGATGAAGCAGTTAGAGACGCTGTTCTGGGACAAGGGCTATCGCAATCACAACGGCAAGAAAATCGCGCACACCACCATGTCCAACATCATTTCCAATCCCAAATACAAGGGCTACTACGTTGGCAACAAGGTCAAGGTCGTGGACATGTTCACGAAGAAGCAGAAATTCCTCCCGCCGGAGGAATGGGTCATGTTCAAGGACGAAACAGGCGAGATCGTACCGGCGATCGTGTCTGAGGAAATCTGGGACGCTGCGAATGCTGTCCTGAAAAAGCGCAGCGAGGACGTGAAAGCGCGGCAGGGCGTCTGCAACCACGCCAATCTCCTGACTGGAAAGCTGTGGTGTACGGAGTGCGGGCAGCCCTACTACCGCCGCGAATCCGAGGACAAGCGCGGGAGAAAGAACAGCAAATGGCTCTGCTCCGGCAAGATCAAAAACGGCGCGGATTCCTGTAAATCCTTTGCCATCTACGAAAGCGAGATCAAACCGCTTCTGTTCGAGGTATTCCGCGATACGTCTGCCGATGCCGATGCGATGGTCGAAGAATACATCCGTATGTATAACGAGCTGACGCAGCACGGCTTGCTCCGGAAAAAGATCGAACAGCAGAATAACATCATCGATCAGGCAAATCGGAAGAAGAATAAGCTCCTGCAGCTTGCCGCAGACGACAGTATTACGAACGCGGATTTCAAGAAGATGACTGCTGACTGCAATCGTGAAATAGAAGAAGCCGAAAAGGAAATCACAGAACTGGAGCAGACAGCCGCCGAGGGAGACGCCTTCAAGCAAAAGATCGACGAAATCCGCAGAGTCCTGACGAATGCCCAGCGTGACGCGGCGCAGGGAATCATCACGAAGGAGTTCATCGACAAGTATATCAGCAAGATCTTCGTGACACCGAAGGACGACACGACTATGCTGCTTCAGGTCAAGATCTTCACGGGGGAAACGACGGAAAAGTACCTCCGGAAACTCGAAAGCCGCACGGGTCACATCACCCGCGATTTGACTGAACAAGCAGAAAAGCCAGACGCCGCAAGGGTTTCCAGCCCTGACGATTCTATGGGTCACACGTCCAAGAAAATGATCGAGTCCTACGAGCGCAACATGAAGTAAGTCTTTTTCTCCGGAACACCGGAGGCGAAGACGGGGGCCGCTGCAAAAGCAGCGGCTCCTTTTCATAGAAAATGGTCTTGAATTGAATTTTTACATATTATACGGTAAATATGGGAGAAAATAGCCGTTTTTGAAAAACGGGAGAGAAGAGGAACGATAATGAAGCGATGCTTTACCAGTCTGGCCGCGCTGCTCTGCTCGGCGGCGATCCTGCTGTGCAGCCTGCCCATGCAGGCGCTGGCGGCGGAGTTCCGGATGCAGACAGCCTATGAAGACGTCTTGCCGGACGAACTGACCGCGCAGGAAGAAGCGCCCGCCGCCCCGCAGAACCGGAAGCGCCCGAGGCCGAAAAACAGCTGGAAGCCCCTCCGGAGGGGCCGGCCGTCTCCGTCCTCTCCACGGATAACAGATCCGGCGATTTTACATACAGCGTCCTGCCCGGCAATACCGCGCGCGAAGCAGCTTGCTTCCGGCGCGGCAGATAGCCGATGCAAGCGCCGTCAACAGATATCCTGCGCAGAGAGTCGCCAGCGCGCCCACAAGACAGAAGACGCCGAGCTGCGTATCTGTCATGCGTTCGGCGCAGACGCCGATCTGCAAGCCGAGTCCCATAAAGTTGATTTGCCGAAACACACCGGTGAGCAGGGCATACAGCAGATGCGCACCCTCATGCACGAGGTAGTAGGCGGCAAGTGCCGCCAGGATCCCGATGTATTGCCGCGTCCGTTTTGACATGATGGTTCCTCCTTCGCAGCCACTGCGTCAATCTGTGCCCGCTGTGCTCTGTTCGCCGGGCAGGATGGAGAATTCCTCGTTATACCTCCTTTGCCTGATATCCGCATGGTACTGGCAAAAGGTTCAGAAAGCGGTCAGGAAAATCGTCCAGAAATGGTCAAGATTCCGGCCTCAGCCGGAACCCGATGCCCCAGACCGCTTCAATATGGTCTTTGCCAGTCGCGTCCCGCAGCTTGCCGCGCAGATTGCTGATGTGGGTCTTGAGCGAGCCTTCCGTGCAGTCCGGCGTGTCCGCGCCGATGCGGTCGAGCAGGACGGATTTTGCTAGCAGCAGTCCGACCTTGTCCTGCACCGCCGTTTTGGCGCTGACTACAATGACGGAAATGCCCTGAAGCTGCGGCAGGACCTCCTCGCCGGACAGCCCCGGCAGCATGAGGTCAAGCAGAACGAGATCGGGGCGGCTGTCTTTCAGCAGAAGCAGCGCCTCCGTGCCGGAATAGGCGCGGAGCACCGCGTAGCCTGCCCGTTCCAGAATCTCCTGCTCCAGATTCCCGATGGCTGCGTCGTCGTCAATAATCAAAATTGTCTGCATTGTTTTCAACTTTCCTGTTTTTATTTTCGAAGCTGTCCATCGCCGCCCATCAAGGCAGTCATTTCCTCAATGCGCTCCAGCGGGAACGGTGGCTGGCACAGCGGATTCATGGCGATGGACATGAGCTTCATGGGGTTGTCGTCCGCCGCCACGCGGTTGGAGCTGAGCGCGCCGCAGCGGCGGCAGCGGTGAATGATGGCCCATTCTCCGCCCCTGCGCACCCAGACGGCGATCGGCTCCATGATCCCGCCGCAGTCACTTTCCCGGTCGCCCGGCTCAATGTCCAAATGCAGGCTTGCAAGGCAGTTCGGGCAGTGGTTGCGGTGGCCGGAGCCTGCGTTTTCCGGGACGACAGTCCTTCCGCAGACCTTGCAGATGAAGGTGTCGCTGCAGGCGTGGGTCTTATAGTAGCCTTTTTCAAAGGCTTTGCGTTTGTTTTCGCGATTCATGTTGCTCCTCCTGAAGATGTCGGTTCCGGTTCTTCGGGAGGAATGGCGTGTGATGGAATTTGCCAGACCTCCCGGTCAGACCACACGCTCCAGTGATAAAGTGATATGCTTCAAAAAGTTCTCCTTAAAATTGAAATTAAAAATTGCGTTTTCGTAATTGTACGGGATGCTTGTTCTTACGCCTGCATCTTCGATCTGTTCAAGAATCTATTGTCCTGATTTCAGATAAAAGGCTTCATACGCTGCGCTCCAATGCCGCAAGATCGCCTGCCTGAATGGCGGGGATGCTGCGCCGGATTTTCTCTTCGTCCCAGTCCCACCAGCGCAGTGCCTCCAGCCGTTCGATCACCGCATCGTCAAACCGCTTACGGATGGGTCTTGCCGGAACGCCGCCGACGATGGTATACGGCGGCACATCCTTTGTTACAACGGCCCGCGTGCCGATGATCGCACCGTCGCCGATCTTCACGCCGGACATGACGACTGCCTCATAGCCGATCCATACATCGTTCCCGATCACGATATCGCCCTTGTTGTCCCATGCGCTGCAGATGTCTTTTGCATCAAGGCCCCATTCATCAAAGAAGAGGGGAAACGTGTAGGTGGACAGCGGCCGCAGCGCATGGTTCCCGCTTGCAAACAAAAATTTAGCGCCGCAGGCAATGGAGCAGAATTTTCCGATTTTCAGCTTATCGCCGTTGATGGGGTAATGATAGAGTACGTTGTTCGTTTCAAACTCCCGCGGGTCATGGACGAAGTCGTTGTATATGGTGTAATCGCCAACCTCGATATTCGGGCCGGTCACGACCTTCTTCAGATAAACGATCTGCCTGTCATGCGGACGGGGATAGCGCTTATCCGTCATTTGAAAGCACCTCCATTTGATCAACTGCCTGTTCCGGCTTTGTACAATACAGATGAATGCCCAGCGCTGCGTTGAACCCTGTTGCGGCAAACACGCTGAACCGTTCGACGACGCCGAAATACTGCGCCGGAACAAGCTTCGTGCCGACCGCGCCGACGAGCATCATGCCGAGGGCAGCAGCTGCGCATACGCCGTAGGAGCGGCACCGCCGGTCCTTCACACCGGCGGCAATGAGGATCGCCAGCGACACGATGGACAGCAGTACGACCGCAGCGGTGACGGCCATGTGCATAACGTCCTGAAATGCGCCGGCATAGCCGCTGCTTGACAGCGGGAACATCCGGTAGCCGATCGCAGAGATCCACTCCATGACGGCAAACAGATAGACGCCGGTGCGCAGCAGCTTTGGATTCCGGCCCTGTATGCCGATGCAGACGACCTCACACGCGTTATAGCCCGCACTCAGCTGGTTCCACAGCGCAAGCGACGGCGCATCCGCCGCGCTCAGATCGCTGACGGCCTGCGCCATCCAGTCATATCCCGGGTAGGGTGTATCTGAAAACTCATGATGTGACCGGCAGCGAGGGATTTTTGCGTTGCGCAAGACATTTTTTCGCAGGAATACTGACGTATTTCAAGGAAAAATGACGCGGCGCACCGCAAAAAGGCCCGCTGTCCGGGTGCGTTGGGAGTTTTCAGATACACCCTAGGCCAGCGGGGCAAATATCACCGCTGCCGCATACAAAAAAAGCTGACAAGGCCGAGCAGGCCAAGCTTTTGTACCAGCGTTCGTTTCATTTTGTTCCTCCTGTTCAAAAAACGCAGTGCTGACCACGTCAGACATGGTCAGCACTGCGTCCTTGCGTCTGGCTGATTGACTTCTTCGATTTGAAAATTTCTTGCGTTGATGATGCTCTCCCGGCGGCATTTCGGGCAGAAGAGCGGGAACTCCTGCAAGATTGTCCGCCGCAGCAGCCGCAGCCGCGTTTTTGCGCCGCAGACCGGGCACAGGACCCAGCGTTCCTCTGCCGCGCTCATTGCAGCGGCTCCTTTTTGTGAACCATACGGAAAAAAAGCACCACATGGCGGCGGAGCATATCCAGACACTCCGCCTCCCGTTCCGGCTGCCGGTCGCAGATCCCGATCAGCGTCAGGACGGGCGCGACATACTGCATCGCCAGAGCATCCGGGTCTTCCGCCTGAAGCTCACCGGCTGCGATAAGAGCGCGGAAGATCCCGGCGTGGTAGGCGAGCAGCCGGTCAACGTACCGACGGGAATACAGCGCCGCCAGCTCCGGTGAACGGAACTGCTCAATGGTCATCATGCGCCGAAAGCGGCTGATCGGCGCATTGTGCAGAGAGTATTCAAAAATCTGCCGCACCTTTTCAAACAGCGCTTCTGCTGTGATCTCCGTAAAGACCGGAATGTCCTGCGACACGTTCTGTACATGAATGTCGATTTTTCCGGTGTCCGCCTCATACTGTGCCGCCGTGGATTCCACGATCGCGTCAAAAATGGCCCGCTTGCTGGGAAAGTGGTTATAAAGAGAGGGCGCCTTGATGCCGACCGCCCGCGCGATCTCGCCCACGCTGACAGAATCATATCCCTTCTCGGAAAACAGCTCCAGCGCCTGTTCCAGAATCCTCTCCCGAGTATCCTCCTGCTTCATCACTTCACCAGCTAACTAATATTCGTTAGCTTCAATATAAAGGATTTTCCCGGAAAAGTCAAGCCCCAAAAAAGGCTCCCCTTTGTGCAAAGGGAAGCCTTTGGATTGTATAAATTTACAGCGTTGCGGCCATGACGGCTTTGATGGTGTGCATACGGTTTTCCGCTTCGTCGAAGACGATGGACTGGCTGCTCTCGAAGACCTCATCCGTGACCTCCATCGCGTCAAGTCCGTATTTCTCGCTGATCTGTTTGCCGATGGTGGTGTTCAGATCGTGGAACGCGGGCAGGCAGTGCATGAAGCGGCACTGCGGCCCGGCCTGCGCCATGAGCTTTGCGTTGACCTGATAGGGGAGCAGGTCGTGAATTCTCGTCTGCCAGACCTCGTCCGGTTCTCCCATCGAGACCCACACGTCGGTATAGATCACATCCGCGTTTTGAACCGCGTGCATCGGCTCTGTGTCGAATTCCAGCACCGCGCCGGTCTGCGCGGCGATCGCTTTGCACGTTTCGATCAGAGCCTTATCCGGGAAGTACGCCTCCGGCGCACAGGCGACAAAGTGCATCCCCATCTTTGCGCAGCCGACCATCAGGGAGTTGCCCATGTTGTACCGCGCGTCTCCCATGTACACGAGCTTTTTGCCGGTCAGATTGCCGAAATGCTCCTGGATCGTCAGGAAATCGGCCAGAATCTGCGTGGGGTGAAATTCGTTCGTCAGTCCATTCCAGACGGGGACGCCCGCGTATTTTGCCAGCTCCTCGACGATCTGCTGCCCGTAGCCGCGGTACTCAATGCCGTCGTACATACGGCCAAGCACGCGCGCAGTGTCGGCGATGGATTCCTTTTTGCCGATCTGCGAGCCGGACGGGTCGAGATACGTGACCGTCATGCCCAGATCATGCGCCGCGACCTCGAACGAGCAGCGCGTCCGCGTGCTGGTCTTCTCGAAAATCAGCGCAGCCTGCTTGCCCTCGCACAGCCGGTGGGGGATACCGGCCTTTTTCTTTGCCTTGAGCTCGGCGGCAAGCGCCAAAAACTCCGCGATCTGCTCCGGCGTAAAATCAAGCAGCTTTAAAAAGCTCTGTCCTTTGATGTTCATGTCGTACTCCTTTTTATTGATGCGCCGCGAGGAAGGCCGCGACGGAATCCAGCTGCGCCTGTACCGACGCGGGGCCGGTGCCTCCGGCGGAAATGCGCCGCGCCACGCAGGTCCTGAGCGAAATTTCTTCATACAGATCGTCCGTGAAAACGTCCGAATACGTCTTGTAGGTTTCCAGCGGCAGCTTCTCAAGCACGGTATCATGCGCGATGCAGTACGCCACGAGCTGACCGGAAATTTTGTACGCACTGCGGAACGGAACGCCCTTTTTTGTCAGATAATCGGCCAGATCCGTCGCGTTGATAAAGCCCTTCTGCGCGGCCAGCAGCATAACCTCCGGCTTTGCACGAAGGCTGGAAAGCATCGGAGCCATGATCTGCAGGCAAAGCTTCGTCGTGTCCACGCAGTCAAACACGGCCTCCTTGTCCTCCTGCATATCCTTATTATAGGCCAGCGGAAGCCCCTTGAGCGTCGTCAGAAGCGCGATCAAATCGCCGTAGACCCGCCCGGTCTTGCCGCGGCACAGCTCAGCCATGTCCGGGTTTTTCTTCTGCGGCATGATGGAAGAGCCGGTCGTAAAGCCGCTGTCCAGCTCAATAAACTGAAATTCCCAGCTCGACCACAGGATCAGCTCCTCGGAAAGCCGCGACAGATGCATCATGACCAGCGCGCACGCGCTCATCAGCTCCACGCAGAAATCTCGGTCCGATACGCCGTCGAGACTGTTTTCACACACGGCAGCAAAGCCGAGCTTCTGCGCTTCAAACACGCGGTCGGTCGGATATGTCGTCCCGGCCAGCGCACAGCAGCCGATGGGGGAGGCGTCCGTGCGCTTATACGCGTCCGCAAGCCGTCCATAGTCGCGCTCCAGCATCATCGCATACGCCAACAGCTGCTGGCCGAATGTGATCGGCTGTGCCCGCTGCAAATGCGTGTAGCCGGGCATAATGGCGTCCTTGTTCGCCTCCGCCTGCGTATGCAGCGCCTGCATGACGGCCAGAACCAGCGCTTGCAGCGCCTTGATCTCATCCTTTAAATACATCCGCAGATCAAGCGCGACCTGATCGTTGCGCGAACGCGCCGTGTGGAGCTTTTTGCCCACATCGCCGATGCGCTTCGTAAGCTCCGCCTCGACAAACATATGAATGTCCTCAGCCTGCGGGTCGAGCTGCAGCGCCCCGGATTCCAGATCGGCCAGAATGCCCGCCAGACCGTCGATGATCGCATCCGTATCCGCCTGCGTCAGAATGCCGCATTTGGCAAGCATTGCGGCGTGTGCCATGGAGCCGGTGATATCCTGCCTGTACATCCGTCCGTCGACGGCGATCGAAGAGTTGAATGCGTCAGCCAATGCCGAAGTCTCCGCCTCCGACCGGCCCGCCCAAAGCTTGTTCATGGTGCGTTCTCCCTGCATGATATTTGCAAAGCCTCCCCTTGCCATGCCCCGCATGGTAAGGGGAGGTGGATTTTTACAGCTTCCCCTGCTCCCGCAGCGCCTGCACCTTGGTCGGCAGGCCCCAGATGTTGATGAAGCCCTCAGCCTCGGCCTGGTTGAAATCGCTCTCGCCGAATGTGACGAGATTCTCAGAATACAGAGAATACGGCGAGGTAATGCCGGCGTTGATCATGTTGCCCTTGTAGAGCTTGAGCTTGACCGTGCCGGTGCAGAACTCGTTGGCCTTCTTCGCAAATGCCGTCAGCGCCTCCTGCAGCGGGGTGTACCACTTGCCGTTGTAAATGAGGTCGGCGTAGTCGACGGCCAGCTTTTCCTTCATATGCAGCGTTTCCTTGTCGAGCGTGAGCATTTCCAGCTGCTCATGCGCGAAATAGAGAATCGTGCCGCCCGGCGTCTCATAAATGCCGTGATCCTTCATGCCGATGAGCCGGTTTTCGACGATATCCAGAATGCCGACGCCGTTCTCGCCGCCGAGCTTGTTGAGCTTGCGGATGATGTCGGAAACCTTCATCTTCTCGCCGTTGACCGCCACGGGGACGCCCGCCTCAAAGCTGACGGAAACCGTCGTGGGCGTGTCGGGCGCCTGATAGGGGGACACACCCATTTCAAGGAACAGCGCCTTGTCAAGATCCGGCTCGTTCGCGGGATCCTCAAGATCAAGGCCCTCGTGGCTCAGGTGCCACAGGTTCTTATCCTTGGAGTAGTTCGTCTCGCGGGAGATCTTCAGCGGCACATGATGCGCCTCGGCGTAGTCGATTTCCTCGTCACGGGACTTGATCTCCCACTCTCTCCACGGTGCGATGATCGCCATGTCGGGTGCGAAGCGCTTGATGGCCAGCTCGAACCGGACCTGATCGTTGCCCTTGCCGGTCGCGCCGTGCGCGATGGCGTCTGCACCCTCGGCCAGCGCGATCTCGGCCAGCTTCTTGCCGATGACGGGCCGTGCAAACGCGGTGCCGAGCAGGTATTTTTCATATTTCGCGTCCATCATGACGGACGGGACGATAATATCGTCGCACATCTCGTCGGTGAGGTCGGCGATGATCAGCTTGCTCGCGCCGGTCTTGATGGCCTTTTCCTCGAGACCGTCCAGCTCGTCGCCCTGACCGACATCAGCCGCGACGGCGATGATCTCCGGATCGTTGTAATGCTCCTTCAGCCACGGGATGATGACCGAGGTATCAAGGCCGCCAGAATAGGCCAGAACGATTTTTTTGATCTTGCTCTTATCCATGTGAAAACCCTCCATAAAGCTCCGTTGTGCGGTTGTTTTTCTTTATGCACGTAATATACACACTTTATGCAGATAAGTCAAGCATAAAATTTATAAATATTCATTTATGTGAAAAACAATGCATACCCATCCGTACACGCCCGCCGTTTTGTGCAGAATGAAAAAAACTTTACTTTTTCCGCCAAAGCGCGTAGAATTTGAGGTAACAGACGGGAACCGTTTCCGCTGTAGGGGCCGATGCCCACATCGGCCCGGCAGGGCAGACCGGTTCCACAGAGGATTTTGGCGAATTCGCAGCTGCGGAACGGGCCGATGTGGGCATCGGCCCCTACAATATGCTGCATGCAGGAATGAATATGCAAAAAAAAGCTGGTTTTGGAACCCTCGATCCCCACCGGCGGGATCTCTGCGCCGCCGTACTGGCGCTCTGCGCACCGGACTTTGCGGAAAAACCCGCCTCTGCGCAGGAGTTTTTAGCCGCGCTCTATCAGAAGCTCTGCGCGCAGATGTTCCCGGACGGCCTGCCGGAGGTTCCCGTACTGACGGCGGACGAGACGGCGTACCTGTCCGCGCTGGAAGCGGCGCTTTACGGCCCGGCGGACAGCTTCGACCCCTATCTCGATCTGCTGCCACTGCCGGAAGACGCGATTTCCGGAAGCCGCGTGGAGGTGCAGTATGCCAGATTTGAGCAGGCCGTGCGGGAAAGCCATCTTATGGCCGTCATGCGCCTCGGCATGGAATCGACGCCCTTCGACCCCGCGTCGCATACCATCGGCGTCCACAATATCGCTCTGCACACGGCCATTCTCGCGAAAAAGGCCGGGTTCCCGGTCGACCTGCCGCTGGTCAGCGCGGCGGCGCTGGGGCATGACATCGGAAAATTCGGCTGCCGGGGCGAGGATCTGAGCCGCATTGCCTATCTGCACTATTATTACACCTGGCAGTGGTTCAGCCGCCATGACATGGAGGAGATCGGCTATATCTCCGCCAACCACTCCACGTGGGACCTGGAATTTGAAAACCTGCCCATCGAGTCTCTGCTTCTCATCTACGCAGACTTCCGCGTCCGCGGCACGAGAGCGCCCGGCGAAAAGGAGCGTATGCGCATCTATTCGCTCAAGGACGCGTATGAGATGATCTTTTGCAAGCTGGCCGACATGACGCCGGAAAAGACGCTCCGCTACCAGAACGTCTATCACAAGCTGAGCGATTTTGAAAATCTGCTCCGAAGCCGCGGCGTCAGCCCGGAGCTGACGGAAACCGAGCTTCTGCCGCATGAGACAAAGGATCCATCGCTCATGAACGCGGAGCAGGCGCTTCAGGCGCTGCGCGACCTGACGCTGGACGGCTCCATCCGACTCATGCACACGCTCTCGACCGACCAGACGCTCGAGCAGCTGCTCGAACAGGCCAAGGGCGAAAAAAATCTCCAGCGGATCCGAATGTACCTGCGCCTGCTGGAGGAATACAGCACCTATATGACCAAGGCCAACAAGCGCAAGACGCTTGTGCTCCTGTATGAGCTTCTCATGCACCCGGACGGCGACGTGCGCCGCATCGCCGGGCACATCATGGGCAAAATTCTTGCGAATGCCGGCCCGCGCTACCGCAAGGAGCGGCCGCTTTCTGCGAAGGACGGCCAGATGCCGCCCGCCGTGATGGCGCTTTTGTCGGAATCTGCCGAGCTTTGGACACATTATATCGGCCTCTGTCTGCACCCGGATTACCGCATTTCCAGCAAGCACGCGCTGCGCATCTCCAACTCGCTCAAGACTATCTGCCAGAGCCTGTTTGCCTCCTGCGAGGAAAAGGAGGCCGGGCCGCTGGTCAAGCCGCTTCTGAACGCGCTGACCGAGGCGCGGGACGAAGACCGGTTCGTGCTGGTCGACGCGCTGTGCCATGTGCCGTGCCGCTATCTGCCAAAAAAGGAGCTGCCGGAGCTGTCCGCCCGCCTTGCCGCTATGCTCGGCACGGGAAACACGGAGCTGGATATTATCACGCTGCATATGCTCCTGCGCCTGACCCACGCCGAGCAGGGCCTGCGGTCGGCCGTCTGCGCCGCCGTGCGGCAGTACGCGCCGCGCTGGGAGGATCATCTGGCCCACGACTGGCTCAAAGCAAGGCTGCTGGCAGAGCCGTTCGCGGCGCTGGACGCGCGGACCGTCTCGCAGATCCACCTCAGCAACCTGAAAAACGCCGTCCACTGGACGGTCAAGCTCACGCAGATCAATATGCTGCTGGAATATGTCCGGACGCACCCGGAGACGGCGTTCCACACGGCGCTGCATTTTTCCAATCTGCTCTGTGTCAGCGAGCATCTTCCCGTGCGTGAGGCGGCGGGCAACGCGCTGCTTTCTGTGGCCCCCGATCTGCTCGTCGACCAGATCAACGAGATCGGCATCGACCTGACGCGCGAGCTGGAATCCGGGCAGGAGCAGATCTCGCGCTTCATCCCGCCGTATCTGGGAAGGCTTTTGTGCCTGCTGCCGGAAAAGGAGCTGGGCGAATCGGTCGAATCCATCGGAAAGCTTGCCTGCGGCGCGTCCATCCGGCCTGCACGCGTGGCGCTGTTTACGCTCGGCGAGGCGCTGAATGTGCTGCCGGAGCAGGAGGCGCAGATCGCTGATCACATCCTCGGGCTCATCCTCACCGGCATTTCCCACTATGACGAGACGATCCACCAGACGGCGCTGGCCGTCCTCTGCCGCGATATTTTCGGCCGCGACCAGCTTTCCCTTGCCAGAAAGCATGATATTTTCGTCCGTCTGCACAAAAAGCTCCTGACGCTTTTGTCAGAACCGCGCACGGGCCAGCTCACGTTCTTCAACTGCGCGGCCATGCTCAACCATCTGTACCGCTATACCGTCCGGCAGGAGCTGCTGGAGGGGCCGTTCCGCTTCCCGCCGGAAAAACCCGCCGCGTTTTTCCCCGGCACGTTCGACCCGTTTTCCGTCGGCCATAAGCAGATCGTGCAGGAGATCCGCGCACGCGGCTTCGAGGTCTATCTGGCCGTCGACGAGTTCTCGTGGAGCAAGAAAACGCTCCCTAAGCTCCTGCGCCGCCGCATTGTCTCCATTTCGACCGCCGACCAGTGGGACACGTATCTGTTCCCCGACGAGATCCCCGTCAATATCGCCATGCCGGACGATCTTGCCCGCCTGCGGCAGCTGTTTCCGGGCAGAGACGTCTATCTTGTCGCAGGCAGCGACGTGATCGCCAACGCCTCGGCGTACAAGCACACAGAGCCCGGTACGGCGGCAGACTATGACCACATCATCTTCTGCCGCGACGGCAGCGCCGACCGCGCGGCGCTGGCCTCGATCGTCCGGGGAAAGCTCCTGCTTCTGTCGCTGCCGCCGTTTTATGAGACAGTCAGCTCCACGCGCATCCGCGCCTCGGTCGACCAGAATCTTGATATCTCCATGCTCGTCGCACCGGTCGTGCAGACGTATATTTATGAATGCGGCCTGTACGTCCGTTCCCCGGAGCAGAAGGACGTGCTGCGGCGCGAAGCGCTCTATTTCCGAAATGTCACGCAGGACGAGCAAACGCTCCCGCAGGCCGTCCGGGCCTGTATGCGGGGCAAAAAAGCGCCCCGCGCGGCGCTTCTGCTGGCAAGACCTGCGCGTCTGCTCGGCTGGGCGGCGGGACATACGATTTTGCTGGACGATCTGTATGACGCGCTCGGCTCTCTGGACGCGTGCAGCTATGTGCGCCAGCACGCCTCTGGCCAGATCCTGTTCGTTGACGCGGCGCAGGCCGAGGGGGAGGACGCGCTGCGGATGCTCCTCAACGAGCTGCTTGCCAGAAGTCTTGAGCAGGGGCACACCTATGCGCTCTGCCGCTGTGGGGAAGACCAGACGGAGCTGCAGAGTGCCCTGCGCCAGCTCGGCTTTACACAGGCCGCAGACGGCATCTATTATGTCGATATGCGCAACCCCGTCATGCTCCTGCAGGACGCCATGCTCTGCATCAAGCCCCCGCACCGCGACGCACCCGCTGTGCGCGAGGCCGTTTTGCAGACCCGGCCCCGCCTGCGCATGGCGCTCAGCGCCATGTTCCCTGGCAAGCTCCTTCTGTGCTTCGACACGGAAATGCTCAATCAGGCCATTGCCCAACGCATTGAGCGCATGAACGGCGTGCAGGACGTGCCCGAGGGCGTCTGGCAGCTTGGGCCGTATATGTGCGTGCCCTACGGGAAAATTTTTGCGGACGCCATCGTGCCCAATACGGTCACGAAGACGCTCCACGTGGAAAAATGCTACGCGCCCGACGCGCGCAGCTTCACGATCGAGGAATACCCGGATTATTCTCCGCTGCCGGGACAGGTCCGCACGCTGCGCTCGTTCCACCGGCCCATTATTCTGGTCGACGATCTGCTGCACAAGGGCTACCGCATCGAAAAGCTCGACCGCGTCTTCCGGCAGGAGCAGCTTGCCGTTGACCGCATCGTCGTCGCCGTCATGTCCGGCTATGGCCGCGATCTGATGCGCGTGCAGGGCAGACGGGCCGAGTGCGAGTATTTTATTCCGAATCTCCATTACTGGGTCACGGAGAGTCTGCTCTATCCCTTTATCGGCGGCGACAGCGTCGCAGGCCGCAGGCAGAAGGAGCGGATGCTCCCGTCTGTCAATATGATCCTGCCGTATGTCTATCCCGGCTATTTCTTCGACGTGACGGAAGGGAGCATCCGGGGCCTTTCAAAAACGGCGCTGGAAAACGCCATGCAGATCCTCCGCGCGCTTGAACGCGAGCACCAGCGCGTATTCTCAGCCGCCCTGACCATCCGCCGCCTCGGCGAAGCCCTGACGCAGCCACGCCTGCCCGATAAAGGCGACTGTATGACCTTCGATTTCTCCCTCCCGGCCTCCAGCTACCTCGAAGAAGACCTCTCCCGTCTGGACCGCATCTGCCGCTGAGTGCCTGAGAGGCCGAGCGGCAGACAGCTGCGAAAAGCGGAAGCCCAATGCGAATTCGTGACTACCAGACGCTTCCACAAAAAAGCTGTGCCCCGGCTGCCTGACGGCAGCCGGGGCGCGGTTGCTTATTTGGTTCTGCTGCAGCCGGTGCAGCTGTCTTCGGGCTTGATGCACGGTTCGTTTTTCCCGGGGAAGAACGCGTCCATCGGGAAATCGATCTGGCTGAAGACCTCGCAGGGGCTTTCCGTGCTCGTGCCGCCCACCGGCGGGCAGGTCTTCGACGGAACGCAGTAGTCGAACGTCGGGATGAGCAGCTGCGTGTCGCGTTCGAGCCGGACGATGGAGAACTGTCCAATCGTGACAAGCAGGCGCTTGCATTCGCCGGTCAGCACCAGCGGCTCGTCGAAGCAGCCCAGCAGCGCCTCCGGGATGGCGGGCGAGGCTTCGTTCTGGCAGCAGCAGCTGCACGCCTCCATCACGCGCGAGCCGAGGATGATCGGGTCGACCGTCTCCGCAATGGCCCGCGGCAGCGAGACGGACTGCAAAGACTTCTTACAAAGGCACGTCAGATCGTCCCGGCTGGAGAAAATGCGTGCGCTCGTTTCCCCGCCGAACAGAACCAGCCGCTTGGAGAACACGGCAAGGCCCGTGACGGTATTCGTGCGTCCGGCCGAGAGCGTCGCGTCGGCAATGACGCGGTAATAGAACGTTACGTCGACCGTAAAATAGCCGGAGGAGTAGGGAACCGGCTCCACCTGTACCTGAGTAAAGAGCAGCTCCACATACCGCGCCTTTGCGCTTGCCGCGCAGTCGAGCGTCTGCTGGGAGTCGACCGTTAAGTACACGCGCAGATCCTCAATGCAGTCCTTGGCGAGACAGCTGTCTGTGATTTTCCCCGTATGCACACAAACCGCTTCACGGATGCCGCGCAGATCACAGGTCTTGCCCGCCTGTGCAGGTTCAGACATTCGGATGACCTCCTATATATGATATCGTAAAGGTTCGCGTGGCCGAAACAGGGTCGTTCACGCTTCGCTTTCATAACAGTTTATGCAAAACCGCCCGTATGTGAAACACCGCGCAGGGAAATTGAACCCGAAATTGCGTGGACAAATGCGGAAATATGTGCTAAGATGATAGATGAATTCTAAATTGGTGAGGTATGCCTGCACATGAAACTGGATATCATGGGGCTGCAATTTGATAATGTCACGATGGACGAGGCCTCTGCGCGCGCGGAACAGATCCTTGCGGGCAAAAAGACCTGCTATGCCGTGACCCCGAACGCCGAGATCGCCTATGAGGCGCTGTACGACGAAACGCTCCGCGCGCTCATCAACGGCGCCGATCTCGTCCTGCCGGACGGCGCAGGCGTTGTGCTCGCGTCGAAGCTTCTCAAAACGCCGCTGAAGCAGAAGGTCGCGGGCGTCGATTTTGCCGACCGCCTGCTGTCCATCCTCGAAAAGACCGGCGGCGGGCTGTTCCTGCTCGGCAGCAAGCCCGGCGTTGCGGAGCTTGCCGCGCAGAAAATGACAGAAAAGCACCCGAAGCTGTACATCTGTGGCATGAACGACGGCTATTTCAAGGATGAAGCACCGGTCATCGAGAAGATCAATGCCGCAAAGCCCGATGTACTCTTCGTCTGCCTCGGCGCGCCGAAGCAGGAGCTGTTTATGAAAAATCATCTGGACGAGCTGCATATCAAGCTTATGATCGGCCTCGGCGGTTCGCTCGACAGCTTCGCGGGCACGGTCAAGCGCGCTCCAAAGTGGATGATCCGCTGCAATCTTGAGTGGCTCTACCGGCTCATCAAGGAGCCGAAGCGGTTCGGACGGATGCTCCGGCTGCCAAAATACCTGTTCGCCGTGCTTGGCAAACGGATAAGAGGGTAAGCAATATGGGAAAACTGATCGTGTTTGAAGGAACCGACGGAACAGGGAAGTCGACGCAGTTTGCGCTTCTGACAAAGCGCCTGCAAAACGAGAACGTTTCATTCCGCCGTCTGCAATTTCCGCAGTATCTGGAGCCGTCGTCAGCGCTCATCCGGATGTACCTGAACGGCGAGTTCGGCGAGAACCCGAACGATGTCAACGCCTACGCGGCCTCCACATTCTATGCCGTTGACCGCTTCGCGTCCTATCAGCGCGTGTGGAAAAACGACTATGCCTCGGGCGGGCTGATCCTGTCCGACCGCTATACGACCTCAAACGCTGTCCACCAGGGCGGCAAGCTGGAGGGAAAGGCGCGGGAGGAATTCTTCTCGTGGCTCTATGATCTGGAATTCAACCGCATGGGCCTGCCGAAGCCGGATCTGGTCCTGTGGCTCGATATGCCGGTCGAGATCGCCGAGACGCTCATGCGCAGACGCGAGAGCGACACCGGCACAAAGGCCGATATCCACGAGCGCGACGACGGGTACCTGCACAAATGCCGCGAGGTCGCGCAGCAGGCGGCGGATTATTTCGGCTGGACGCGCGTTTCGTGCGTCCGGGACGGAAAGCTCCGCTCCATCGAGGATATCCACGAGGAATTGTATGCACGTGTAAAATCATGTTTGGAGGAAGTGTGATACCATGGTATATATCATCTTGGGTAAGGGCTTTGAGCCGATGGAAGCAATTGCGCCGTGCGACATTCTGCGGCGCGGAGGCGCGGAGGTCCGTTTTGCCGGGATCGGCGGGACGCTGATCGAGGGCGGCCACGGCATTTCGGTGCAGGCGGACTGCACCGTTGAGCAGATGAAGCTGGCGGACACCGATATGGTGCTCCTGCCGGGCGGACTCGGCGGCGTGCATTCGATCCTTGCAAGTGAAACTTCGATGAACTTTATCCGCCTTGCGTATGAAAAAA
>OGGU01001009.1_pt1 | contig 18873 bp, 19 predicted proteins | sample 1571241 | NCBI WGS metagenome assembly OGGU01 (sample SAMEA2581934, study PRJEB24529) | metagenome | biome: Human gut stool | place: China | collected 2011
AAAAACAAGCGATAGCTTGATTTACTATCGCTTGTTCATTTCAATTCTTCTTTTTCGGGTTTACCCCAACTATTGACATAGAGCCTTTCATCTTTTTTGGGTTTACCCCAACTATTGACATAGAACCCTATAATAGTAATTTAGACAAACTTTTAGATAACAAAAAAACAGAGCAGCTATAAAAACTACTCTGTTATGGCTCCCCCAACTGGGCTCGAACCAGTGACATCATGATTAACAGTTTGAATTTGCTAAAATAGTTTGTAACTGTTCTTCAACGGTGCCTTTTCCTTTACATCTTATCAAAGGTATATTAATCTGTTCAAAAAGTTTGTTTTTAAATTCGTCTTTTTCGTTGCTGTGGCTGTTATCATCAAGCTCTATTGCAACTAAAATTTTCAAAGTTTCTTTATCAAGCAATAAAAAATCAATATGCTTTGACCGGATTTTTGCAAAATACTTCATATAGTCCGATTTACTTGTCACTTCCACAAAGTCAGCAAGCCGAACCTTTGCAAGCGGTATTAAATTTTTTTCTTCTGAAATCTTCTGTAGCTGCTTATAAAAGTAAAATTCATTCTTCGTAAACAGGTATTTTCTTCTGTAAAAACTATAGTCTGAAAAGCTGATTTCTTCTTCCGGCTCTACTGCTCCGGTAGAGTTAAGCGTTGCATCAGCGCCGTTACTATTACTTTTATGTAGTTTTTCGTTCGTTTTTTTATTTCTCACAAGCTGTGAAGCAATTTCCAAGACTATTATTATAATTCCTATAACAATCAATATTCCCCAGTTCATTTTATTCTCCTATTTCATTTCAATATTATGTATTTTATTTTTTCCTGTTATGTTCAATTGATTTTTAATCCAATATGGTCTATCTTCTTTTGTAAGTCCCAGAATGTAATCAGTTGAAACATTAAAGTATTTTGCATATTTGATTAAAAAGTCATAAGGTGGTTCATTTCTTCCACTCTCCCAATTTGATATTGTTCTTTGCGTAGTGTTTAATATTTTTGCAAGTTCTGTTTGCGTTAAAGCTCTATCTTTTCTCAATTCTTGTAAAATTTCATTATATTTCATAGTAACATTACACCTTTTTATTTTATTTTACCATAGCCCATATATTTCTATTGACTTTTAGCCCAAAAACTGCTACAATGTAATTAAGCCCAAAAAGAGCTATGAAATTAATTTGAATTAAAATTCGGTTTAAGCTACACCAAAAAGACAAAAACAAGGAGACGCTCTCGCCTTTTAAGCATTGAGGTTGAAAATTCAAGTCTTTCCGATTAAGGATTTAATAAATTAATTGATATTAAATCAATTCAAAAATGTACTCGGTTTAGGTCACATAAAAAAGACAATAAAATGAGACTATCTCGCACTTTAGACTACAGTGCTCGTACTAGTTAAGTCTTTCCGAGTGCCCTTATAAAATTTATTCAAAATTTATTCAGGAAAGGAGACAGGAATATGGCAAATGTTAAAAAAATAGTTGGCTACAGAATCGGAGATTTTCGCACCGAAGACGGCAACGACATTCACTTCATCAATCTTTTTTGCATTTCTCCTGCGGACGGTGTTGTTGGGTTACAGTCTGAAAAATTTAAAGTCGATTCTGATGAAGTCCTTGAAGGTATAGAATTCGGTCAATTCGCAGAACTCTATTTCAACGATAAACAAAAAGTTGTTTTAATTCAACCTTTAAGACCTTCCGATGAGGTACTTTCAATGTTTCACGAATTGCCTGTAGAAAATATAATTGAGGAGGACTAAATAATGAGTTTAATTCTCGGCTTTGGCTGCGGAGTTGGTTTTGCTTATCTTCTTAAAGTGCTGAAAAGTAAGAAAAATAAAGATTTCAAATGCGGTGACGAGGATGTTTGTTCAAATTGTAAGTTTCATTCTGTTGTTATTGATTCAATATCAGAGGTAAAAACAAATGTCAACGATTGATGAACTCGGCAACGGTCTTTTTTTACAAGGTTTTCAAGTTTTAATTGGTTTAATAGGTTTAATTGTCGGAATATTAGCCGCTAAGGCATTTAGTTTTTGGAAGTGGTAACAAAATGAATTTTATTCCTCTCTTAATGGAACTTTTTCCTTATGGTTTTGGAATTGGTTTCGCACTTTATACTTGTTTATCACTTTTATCTTTCGGTGTTCGCAAGGCTATTAGTCTTTTGAATATAAAATCTTAAAGAAAGGAGGATAAACGAATGTCAAAAATCAAGTCTTTTTTTAAAAGAAATGGTAAAAAATTCTCAATAGTTGTAGCTTCTGCATTTATGGTTGTTGTTAGCTGCGTTTCCAGCTTTGCAGCGGAAGCCGGTGCTGCTACAAGTTCGTCTGACCTTCAGAGTAGTTTTTCAACGGCTATATCGAGTATTCAGAGTGATGTTCTCGGTTATATCGTTCTCGCTCTTCCGGTCGGTCTTGCAATCTTCGGCACAGTTATTGCAGTTAAGAAAGGCATTTCATTTGTTCGTAGTCTGATTGGTCGTTAATTGTTTTTACCTCTTTGCGTTAGGGGCAGGGTTTAAATGCCCTGCTCCTATTGTTTTGTAATTTTTAGCTTTTAGATTGTGAGGCACGCCGTAGGCAGCTTCGCAAGTCTGATGTATCTTTTCTCTGAAAAAAATTTTTAAAAAAAGTTTAGTCTTTACTCGGAAAAAGCAAATGATAAAATGTTTAAGCCGAGTGACTTGAAATTATTTTTAGCTTTTGAGTTGCTCGGCAACGCTGCTAAATCATTTGCTTTTGGAGAGTCAAGACCTCCGCAGGAGCTTTTTTTAAAAAATTTTTTCAGACATAGCAGCCTTTTAAAAATGGGTGTTCGTAGTGCCGCTTGCGGCCGATTGGGGACCCGCTCTATTATTTTTTCTTGCGGGTTTTCCGGTGGGCGGGTTTAGATAAGCATTTTCGCTTGCGGAAATGCTAAACCTTATTTGCAAACTTTCCTCTTTATCAAAATTTTGTTATATTGCATTAATAGTAATTATTAAACTTTTAAAGGTGTGATTTTATGGCAATTTCACTTTACAGTGGTACTCCGGGCTCATATAAAAGTTATCACGCTACTGCTGACATAGTGCATTGGCTTGGTTCCGGTCGAAATGTTATTTCCAATTATCCGGTTAATGCAAAAAAATACTATAAAAATCGTAAAAATTTAGGTAAGTTTATTTTTCTCCGTAATAGTGATTTTACTATTGATTTCCTTTTGAATTTTGCAAAAGAAAATCATAAACCCGGCAAACTTAAAGCACAAACTCTCATTGTTATTGATGAAGCAAGTATAATGTTTAATGCTCGTCAGTTTGACCGTAAGGACAGAATGGAATGGGTAAATTTTTTTGCGAATCATAGACATTTTAATTTTGATGTAATTTTAATTGCTCAAAATGACAGAATGCTTGACAGGCAAATTAGAGGATTGCTTGAATATGACATTAAACACCGAGCGCTGCGTAATTGGAATTTTGCAATGGCTCTTGTTTCTATAGCTTGTAGAGGTCTTTTCCATTGTGTTGAGTATTGGTATCCTTGTAAAATAAAAACTTCAACGCAGCTTAAGAGATTTAATAAAAAAATTGCTGATTGTTACGATACAATGGCATTGTTTAATTTTACTGATGATAAGAAATCAGATGTACAAAACAAAACTAATTTGAAATCAAGCTTTTTTGGTAAATCGAATATTAAGCTTGATAAATCGAAGATTAAGGAGGCTTTTAACAATGAACAGAGTGTTAAAGTATCTGAAAAAACATAAAATCGGTAAAAGGTTGTTGTCATTGTTATTATGTCTATTAACTGTTGTTTGTTTTGGTGGTATTCTTGAACCGTTGCAGGCTCACGCTTTCGCATTAGTTGATGATGCTATTTATTTTATAGTTGCTTTTTTAATATGCTGCGGACTGACATTTTCGACAACATCTGCAGCCACTAACGCAGCACAACAGTTTTATGCACAAGCTCCGCCGAGTGTTCAAGAAATTATAGACTATCAAGCAGAACAGCTGCAGAAAGATTCAGCTTTATCGTTTGGTGTGTTAGCCGTTTTAAAAAGTCAATGGAAAGCTTTAATTGATGAGTTTATGGCTCAATTTCCGCAATACTGCAATATTGATTTCGATTACACAAATATTATGAAACAGCAATTAATTGATGATATGTCATTCTATCAAACTTTAATTTCGGATTATAATAATCGAATAACTTTTGAAATTCCTTGGGCTGATGATTCTTATGTAACTTCTCAACTATCAAGTTATTCAACTTTAACTTTTTGTACTTCTTATAATCTATCTCGTGCTATTTGTGATGCTTATAATTCTCTTACATCTTTCGATTCAACAAGTGGTTATCACTATGCAGTTTTTTCTGTGCCTTTTCTACATTTAACTTCATATATGTTTATCGGATATCATGATCCCAGTACTTCTGCTAAAATGAGCTTTTATCAAGATACTTCAAATCCCGGTTATTTATCTTTTAACGGTCGGCTACTTTCCAAAGATTATTTGAAATTTTTTTATAAAAATGAATTATGCGAATTTACAAGCACATCAGCTGGTTATATTATTTCAACCTCAACTTATGATAACATTGTTTCAGATATGTTAGCAGACGATGTTATTAGTCGTAATGACAATCTTATTAATTGTGATGATTTAACTATTTGTATGGTTAATCTTGTTAAACTACTTTGCGGCGAAGATGTATTTGGAGTAGGTGTTGACGCTGCACACCTTCCCGGCATTGACTCTTTCCCCTCTACTGCTGATGATTTAACAGATGTATCTACATATCCGGATAGCATAGGAATAAGCGTGCCTCGTGATTTATCAGACACTATTACTAAAACCGCTGAGGACATCAGAACAGTCGATAAAGACAAAACAGACACTAAAGACGATACAAAAGATGATACAAGTGATAATCCTAATACAAAACCTAAAAAGCCGTCAATTCCTTCTATGTCTTTACCAGAAATATTATTTAAAGAAAAATTCCCATTTTGTTTACCTTGGGACATTTATAATTTATTTGTTGGCTTACAAGCTGAAGCCGAAGCACCTCGTTTTGTAATGCCGTTTAAATTTGAAAGACTTGGAATTGATGAGGAAATAGTAATTGATTTTTCAGATTATGAAGAACAAATAAAAATTATACGATTTTTTACCGGAGCAATGTTCGTTCTTGCTCTTGTTATGATTTCAAGAAAAATTATAGGAGCGCAGTAATATGAATATTTTTGGAGAGATTTGGAATTGGCTTTGTGATACTTTATACGAAATGCTTAAAAGTATTATCGACCTTTTACCGGACAGTCCTTTTAAGCTGCTTGATAATACTCCAATACAGCCATATTTAAAATATATAAATTGGGTTATTCCGTTAGATTTTATTGTGGACACGCTTTCATTGTGGCTCATAGCAGTTGCTGGCTATTATACTTATAGCGTTATATTAAGAGCCTTGAAAACGGTTGATTAAATATTGGCTATGGGGTGGCGGTTTTTTCCGCCGGGGTCCCCATAGCCAAGAAAATCAAAAGTTTTTTTCGGAGAGCAATCTCCGTTAGGGGGGTACGCTAATAGCCCCCCTCTACCTACAATCACATCAAAGAGAGGTATTTTTATTATGTTTAATGTTTATGAGGTTTACACCTGGGACGATGTTACTTACACAAAATTATCTTCTTTTGAGAAGAAAGAGGACGCTGAAAAAGAAGCTGAAAGATTAAATGCAGAAAGACGCTCACACAATTACGAACCTGACCCGATTTGTTATTGCGTGAAGTCTGATTTGCAATATGATTTGTTGATGGGTAGATATTGGTAGAGAAAGAGAGGTTAATTTTTATGGATACAAAAGAAAAAATTATAATTGACTGGTTTTCCGCTACAATTCCCTGTAAATCTTCTGAAACTACAGTGACCGGTATTATCGAATTGCTCGGATTGACGGATGTTCCCTGGGAGCGTTCTTATGGCTTCTATGGTTGGCAGTATAGAGAGACATTTTCTAATATTTCTATCCATTTTGGCGGTGTTCAGCACGAAGGATTGATAATGCTTGAAATGTCGGGTCAAGGCTGCAGAACTTTTGAAACTTTGGGAAATGGAGATTTTACTTCTCTTTTTAAGTTTATTTTTTCTGTTCCGGGTGCTAAAGTAACTCGTATTGATGTTGCTTTTGATGATTTTTCCGGTTATCTTAATCTTGATGAGATAGTCAAAGATACTTTAAATCATAATTTCATTGCTAAAACTCGAAAATGGGGTGTTAATCTCTCTGACTCTGGTACTTGTGTAACTCACGGACTGCGTTCCGGCTCTGTTTTTATTCGTATTTATGATAAAGCAGCTGAACGCAATAAACAAGATGAGATTTCTCACTGGGTAAGATGTGAGTTGCAGATTAGACAAGATAGAGCTGTTGAGTTTGTAAGATTGTTAGTTGAAGAAAATGAAGTTATTGACGATTTATATTTCGCTGTTCTTAATCATTATTTAAGATATGTAAAGATTTCTGAAAGTGATTCTAATAAGTGGCGTTCTGAAATTGCTGACCATTGGGAAAATTTTTATAATTATAAAAGTGTTCAAGAAAGGTCTATATATAAAAAGCCGGGTATGGAATATAACGCTGCTAAACTTCGTTCGGTTTATGGTGAGCGTTTCGCAGGTGGAATTTATACATATATTAATTTGTTCGGAGTTAATACACTTCTTGAAGATGTTGAAGCCGCAAAAAGTAAATTAAATCCAAAATATAAATTACTACTGCAGGAAGACGCAGCGTATAAAAAAGGCGTTGAAAAATACGGTTTTTATGAACACCCCTCTGTTGTCGGTTTGGATCAATTAGTCGATTGCGAGGTTTTATAAATGACTGTCAATGATGCTTATATAATTTTTATGCAGGAACAAAAATTTAGAGGTAATTCTGAATATACGCTTTCTTACTATGAAAGATGTTTAAAAATGTTTCTTGACTTCTGCGGCTCTGATTTAGATGTCGAAGATTTAGACATTATGATTTTTAAAAGTTATCAATTATATGTTTCTGAAAGCAGAGAAATAAATAAAATATCTGTAAGAACTTATGCAAGAGCAGTTAAAGTGTTTTATCGTTGGCTATACTTTGAGAATTTTATTGATATTGATATTAACAGATTAAATCTAATGAAAGCTAATAAAGATGTTATCGTTCCTCTGTCAGATAACGAAGTTAAGCAGCTCCTTAACCTTTATAGCAATAATTCTGTTATGGGGTGTAGAAATAAAACAATTTTAATGTTAATGCTCGATTGCGGTCTCCGGCTCGGTGAGGTTGTTAATTTAAAAATTCACGATGTCGATTTCAATAATCGTTATTTAGTAATTAACGGAAAAGGCAGTAAACAGCGTGTTGTTCCTTTCGGTTCTTCTTCTCTGAATCAGATAAAATGTTATCTAAATTATCTTAGTAGTTCCTCATCAGCGAGTAGCAGCTTATTTTTAACTCAAAAAAGCACTCCGGTTACACGCAATACAATTAAAATGCTCTTTGCCCGCATTAAGAAAAACAAAGGACTTGAGCGTGTCTATCCTCATTTGCTCCGGCATACTTTCGCAACCAATTTCATTTTTAACGGTGGAAATTTAGAGGTTCTCCGTTTACTTCTCGGTCACAGCACTATTAACATTACACAGATTTACATTCACCTTGCTGCTCAAAAGCATCTTATATCTGATATGCAGCATAGCAACATTGATTTGTTGATGGACGAAAAAAGAGAGCAGATTAAATAATCTACTCTCTTCGTGGCTCCCCCAACTGGGCTCGAACCAGTGACATCATGATTAACAGTCATGCGCTCTGGCGAGTGTAGGGGAATACACTATGAAAGTATCATCAATACAATTACAATTTGATTTTTCATTTTTATATATTTTAGATATATGTTGAATATAATTTACGATATGAACGACTGCATAGAAATTTATTGTGAGTCTATAGTAACACTGTACCACTCATGAATGCTTGAAAAATTCAACTAAATTTTTTCTCCACACCTCAATATCTTGTCTTTAGTTTTAATATATATGACAAAAAGTCATCAAGGTGGGATTTTCAGCCGATTTGTCTATGTGGAACACTTCCAATGCTCCTCCGGGTCAAAGCTTTGTTAGAATATAGCACTTCAAAATGATATGTTATATATACGGGATACTTTCAACTATGGAACAGGTATACGCTGCTGCAACCAATGCCGCGTATTCTTGCCATAAATCATTTTTGTATGTATCACAATAGTCGCATATACCTCTAACAACCAAATATCCCACTGTATTAGTCCAAGTTGCATCCGCAACACCGGAAGCTTCCATTTCGACAGCTAATACTCCATATTTATCTTTTAGCATTTTTCTTTTATTGGGATTTTTGAGTAAATTATTGGCAGATGCAATGCCACCCATAAAAACCTTAGGATATTTTGTTCGAGTACTGTCATAAGGATGTTCACAAAGGTTTCCCTCCAAATCGTACAATTTATCAGTATCAACAGATGGCTTCATAAAACGTGAATTAGTGGAAAATTTATCAATATATTCATGCCAAGGATAAATATTTTCATATTCATTTACCTTGATAAAATCAATAGCTTCTAGTAGTTGTGCACTTGGTTTTGCAGAATTAGAACGCACCTCAATATTTTCAGGCGTTTCTTTAGTGAAATCGTACTGAGTAACGCTATTTGACACAACAATATCCCCCAGTCTGACCTGTTTTTCGTCATTTTGAAATGATGGAATCCCACCAGCAATACCAGTCATAATAATCGAATCTATTGATTTAAAATGATTTAACATATTAGTAACCCTTATAGCTGCTTTGTTATTTCCCATACCGCATAATCCAAGAGCCACCCTATGCTTTTTACCGTTTGCAGATTTTAGTTTGCCAACAAAAAATCTATGGCCTGCCCCTCTATCATCAAAAAAGCATTCTTCAACTTCGTGCATCATCATTTTCATAGCCGCACATTCTTTTGGCAAAGCAGTAATAATACCAATTTTTATATTGCTGTAATTTTCCATACTTTTTTTCTCCTGTATAGTATTTTTGCTCGATTTTGAATTATTTAATTTTCCCAAAATGCATTTCCATTCAGTTGAGTTTTTGAATTCAATTAGTTCATACGTACTACAATTATTTACAAAGTCTAAGGCACTTAAGTTCTTATATTTTAAAAGTTTAAGCTCAGATGCCAATGCATTATATGAAATATATTGTTCTTCATCATTTGTTCTATGTGGAAGAACGACATGAGAATCAATAATCGGGATATCTTTTAAACATGTAGCGTTAAACTCTTTTAAAAAACTAGAGATATATTCTCTTGTAATAAAAGTGTTCAAAAAGTAATCTGCATTTTTAATTTTTTCGTTGTCTATTGGTAATAAAGGCAAAATATAATCACTGATATAAGCCTTGTGTCCTAACTTTTGTGGAACCTCATATAATATATCTTCAAGTTTTGATGCAGGTATTGTCTCTAACGAAAAATTGACAAGTGTATTTCTCATTTCAAAATTATTGATCGAAGAATACCATCCAGATTTTATATCTAAAGATGCACTTCGTTCTCTCTTTTTTAATGTTCCTGGTAATATTATTTTTTGATTATCACACACAAAATCACGATAATGAAAGTATGACGATGAAATATTATCGCCATGTTGATTAACCTTTTTACTTAACAATTCATCAATATTATGAGAACTAGATATCAAATCAATAGCACCAATTTCATTTAATTCTTTTAGTTCGTTAAGTATTCTAAAAGACAAATCGGATTCAAAATAATTTGAGGCTGGTATTAAAATTTTCTTATTACTAATCAAAAATGCTATTCTTGTTACTAACTTAAAAACCGAATATAAATAGTTGTAATTATATTTATTTAGTGAAAATAATTTTTGTATTTCATTGTCCAAATGATAAATAAATACATCTTTAGTAAGCATATCTGTTTCCTCATATGAATTCAAATAATGAAAGTTGTGAATCAGTTGGTTCCTCCAGTACCATATTCTCCTTAATAAACTCCCCTTTTAACTTGTTAAGATCTCCGTTAAGGCATATGCAATCCCAAGCCATTAGTTCATCTTTTAACGGAGAATAAATATCATTAAACAAGAAAATTTTTCTATTCCAAGTAAATGCCATTGCAAGTTCAACTAATGTGTTTGCTCCTATGTAATTATCGATGCCTCTTTTTTTCGCATTATAAATCAACACTCCCATAGTTTCTTTATCTCTGATTTTTTTTAAATATGTGCGTGAAACTTTTTTCTTAAATTTCATAAATTGCCTTTCATCATAAAGACCAACAGTTTCATTTTCTTCTTTTGGCACAATGGATTCTATTCCTAATTTTTTAAGTTGATTTTGACAATTAACCATTTCCTTAAAAAACATCATGCTTCCGCAGATAACTATTTTTTTGGCCTTTACAGGGTTAACACTTCTCTCCAAATCAAATAAATCATTAAATGCTTTTTCTCCATCAGTACATAAAGAATAATCTGTTATAAATTCAACTTCACTTGAAAATGCAATATAAGCAAATTCTTCTGGTTTTAACACTTGCTTATTTTTTATAACTGGGATGGGAAGATCATCAGGATAATCAAAAAAATATATAGGCTTTTTTTTAGAAAAACAAAATCCTATTTCGTAGCACGTTGTCTTGCCAACATATCCATTAGGATTATATACATAAACCATGTCTGCTCTAATGATCTTATCTAGTGTTATCATTTGTATTTCTGCGGGGGAAAAATCTTTTTTATCCGATTCAAAAATTACAAAATCTCCGATTTTATCGGTTATATAAGATTCATTTGGTGACAACACACACAAACCCACTTTTTTAAATACTCGAATAATACTCAAAATCTCGTTATAATATTTTTGAAAACTTCCTATTATTGCTACTGTATGCGCCATATAACTTCCTCCGTAATATGTTATAAAAGATAAGGATTATTTATTAACCAATTGAAATTGTTTCTAATCCACTTTTTGAGATATTCATCCTCATTCACAATCGTATCGAATACAGGCTCATGAAAAGTCTGAATTTCCGCAAGTACAACAGGAAACTCAAGTGTATCATCTTTATTATTCGGAAAGTATTTCCATCGCTTTTGCATATCCTCATCATCAGCAAGTGCAACAACACGCTTAAAGCTATCTCTGCCATAGGGAGTACCACACCGCTGCAAAGTTTCAAATATAACTACCTGCAATTTTGCACCATCAAAATCGAATGTCCTTGAAAGATAATAAATATTATAAATCTTTCATTCTGCCTGTCAACTCAAAGCGTTGCAATATTACATTATTTTTTTGCAGACTTCAATTTTATTTGTATAACTGATTTCTTTATCGTGGAATATATTACTCACACTATCAGTCTACAACCTATAGTAATAATACTATAGGTTTTTGTCACTTACTTTTTAATATTGTTCTAAAATATAATTACATATTATCAAACATAACTTGTCAAAATTATCCGTATGTCACTACATCCTCAATATTAAGGCCACTTTCATTAAATATTTTCTTTAAATTGTCTTGAAAACAATTAGCATTAAAATCGTTTAATTTTACAATTATTAATTTACTCTTGGCTCTTGTAACCGCTACATAATGGTTGTATATACTTGACATATCAGACAGTCGATAATCCTCTGCAAATACAATTACCTGTTCAAACTCCAATCCCTTTGAAGAGTGGAATGTAATTGCGATGTGTTTGTATTTATCCGCTTCAAATGCCACATGAAAACTGGTATCAGAAATTGTTTTGAATAATTTGTTTATGTGAGCAGAGCGAGTATCATATCCAAGATATTCAGCCAATGCTGTGACACACGAGCCGAAAGACTGCTCATCATCTATAGTCTCTTCAATTCTTTTGAGTAATCTTTTTACGGTGGATACTGTTTTGCGACTTTCATTTCCTTCAACAGGTATTTCCGAAATTACATCATATGCAGAATACTTTTCAATTATAAGGTATTTAGCAATTGCTGTATAAAGCCACGCTGTATCTGTTGTAATATCAGCAATAGGAGTCTGTGGGATATAAACATACTCTAAACCGTTTGTCGTTAATTCGCTTGCTCCTATTCGTGCGTTATCATTAGAAAAACGCAATAATGCTGACGTTTTATCGGGAACAATATTAGACAATACTTCTGTTGCCCAATTTGCCTTTGTAGGGGAAAGCCACACAATATTATCTATATTTTCCGTAGGATTGTAAAGACTTCTTGTCTCATCACATAATAGATTAGAATAATTCTGTATTTGTTGACAAGAGCGAAAATTATCTCCCATAAATATCTTTTTAAAATTGGGTTTGTTCCAGATGCTTTTAAAAGCCTCTGGATAAGCACCCCTCCATATATAAATCGATTGTTTTTCATCTCCCACAACAAAGGTTTCGATATTCAATTCATCACATAAATACATAAAGAATTTATGCATTGATTTGTCGCAATCTTGATATTCATCGATATATATTTTAAAATATTTTGCTTGAAGATAAAGCCTACAAGCCGAAGAATTTTCTACAATTTCTTGAGCCAAATCAAAAATAAAGTTCCTTTTATTATCTCGATATGAGCAGAGGATACCTTCATTCCTTATTTTTTCAATAGCTTCTTGAAAAGTATCAACTTTAGCTGAATAGTCCGTACTCATGTCCAAATCGAAATCAGCACCATAGACATCCTTCATAAAAGGCTTTATAACTTCCTCAATAACGAAACTGTTATTTGTTCCAATGAAGTGTTGAACTACATCGACAGACAATCTATCCTTTATTTCTTGTGCTGCTTTTATTGTAAAAGTAATTGCAGCAATAACTTTATGTGTATGGTTATCATCAATTTCCTTAGCAATTTTATTAACCATTGTATGGGTTTTTCCTGTTCCTGCACTTGCCCTTACTATTAAGTTACCGGGAGTTTCTACTATTTTCTCTTGAATTGGAGATAGTTTCATTCGGCAACCTCCTTCAAACATGCAAAGTTGTAATGATTATAGATTGTTCTGCAATCTGTACCCGAAAGTTTCTCAATCAACTCCACCATATGATAGTGCTTTGCATCTTGTAAATATTTAACAGGATTATCATTATCCAATAAAGCTGATAATCTATCATGCAAAAACTCGTCTAAATCATTTTCTAAATCCACTTTTGATAAGAAAATATGAAAGTCACTCCGTATTTTATCCAAAGTATTTATATTTGAATTATATAAACTCCTCTTGGCAGAAACAGAATTCTCTTGAATTTGTTTAGTAGGCAGACGCTTTTCCCCAATATAATTATTACAGCGTGAAAAGCCTAAAACGCTATATGTACCTTTTCCTGTTACCGCTCTCAAATCATTGTCAGTTTTTACCACATTAAAAATTTCAAGTTCATCCAGGATAGAAAAATATGTTTCAAATCCCACACCATCAACTGGTAAAATATATATTCCATCTGCTTCATAAAAAGGATGCACTACTGAAAGGACTTTGCTAAATAGCATATATTCAGATGGTCCTTCAACCAAAAGTACTTTGTTAGCAAAGATTGCTTCTGACAAACAACGGTTTAACATTTTCCTGTTTTTTTCATAAGCATCAGGCACTTTATAAAATGTGCTAATACTATTGATTTTTCGCTCACTATATATTCGAACTAAATTTACATTATCCATTTCATAAAGAACAAAAGGCGAATGAGTTGTTACAAACAAGTATGTATATTTGCTATCGGTAAAAAGTATTTGTGATAATGCAATCTGCATAGACTTGTGAAGATGGTTTTCAGGCTCCTCAATTAAAAACAAATTGATTTTCTTTTCCGCATTTTCATCTGACAGTATGTCGTATATTGAATATGCCAATAACTTTTTCCTACCTTCCCCGGCAGTAGGATATAAATTATCATCATTATCTTGTTTAATATATGGGATGATATTTGAGTACAATCCCTTTACTGCGATTTCGGATTTTATTGAAACAGATATCCCTTCATCATGGAATTTTTGATATTCTGGCGTAAGTTTATCCTCAAATTCTTTAATTCCAGACAGAGAAGCAATATGACCATTCAAATCATCAACTGTATTTTGAATTTTTGCTAGAATATCTTTATCTTCATCCTTTTCATTTCTGACAAGCTGGCTCACATTCTTTTTAAATAGGGAATACAAATCAACATAAGAGTCAATATAAATGACATTAAATACATAGTCTATTTCATATAGATATCCTCTTTGCTTCATTTCGTAAAGATGATTAATATCACCACCCCACGATAATATCGGTAGAGCGAGCATTTCTGTTTTGCTATATTCTGCAAAAAGCTTTATATATACCTTATTATGCTCACTTAGCAATGCACCTTTTAGCTGTGCACGGAGTTTTTGACAATCGCTGTCAGCAACATCACTAATATCTATAGTAACGACAATCTCAATTGGTTTTTCAATCTGCTTATTATGAAAATCCGAGTCTAAAAGGTTTTGCTTACGAACCTCTTTATCAAATACATATCGTAGAGCGTATAAAAAATTTGTTTTACCCACATCATTTAGACCAAAGAATATATTTTTATTTGATAAATCAAGTTTAACATCTTCAAAATTTCTAAAGTTCTTTATTGTTATACTTTCAAATTTCATAAGTAGCACCGTCCATTTAAGCTATATCAACAATTTACATCTTTAATTTTCTATTTATTATTACACCAAATACCAAAAAGAAAGTAATCGTTTATAAAATATCAGTTCTATTATTCCGAGGGAAATTTCAACATTAATATTATTTGGAGATTAATTTGTACCACAATTGTTCTGATTGTGGTTTTTTATTTTAATTAATAAAAATCATTTTTTCCCTCTCGCTCCAATAAAGGATAACTTACAATTATCTTCTATTTGCAAGACTTTTTATAATAACTATTTACTATTGTAAGTTTATAAATATAGGATAATTTGTTATTGTCCTTTGTTCAGAGGAGGGATAGCATGAAAATTTTGAAATTTTGGGAGCAAACTCATATTCCAATTTCACAGACAGTGTTAAATGTAGTTCTTATTGCTCATGTATGCGAACCACGCGGTCACATGAACATTACGCAGCTTCAGTGTAGCAAAACAGAGCGTTTTTCAATAGACGAATTCAACGAAATATATCAAGGTATTGTTTCTGCAGGATATTTTGTACAAAACATTTACTTCAACGAAATTGACTTTATAAATGACTATATTGAACATCCGGACCGTTATAAAAATAGCTTAATATACACTTTAGCTAGAAACGGTTTGGGTGATAATAAAAAAACAATTATCCCATCATTCTGTGAACTGCTTGGTCTAAGATATACAACTTCTCCTTCATTATCGTGTGCATTGGCCCGTAATAAATATTATTTTTCAACATTATTTAATGCTCAAAATGTGCCTGCACCAAAGAGCTGGCTGTATACTGACAATGGAACTTGGATGAATGGATCACCAGAAAATGGAACAAAGGTTATCTGCAAACCAACTTCTGAGTCTGCTAGTCAAGGAATAAGTGAATCCAAGATTATTACAGTTTCTCCTGAACTGAGTACTAATCTATTAGGTTCAAGATATATTGTTCAAGAGTATATCGAAGGTTTTGAGTGCGAAGTCCCAATATTTAAAGTAGGAAATAATATACATGTTTTTCCGCCAATTGGTATCGATCTTCAAGGAAAGAGTATTTTGGATGAAGATGCTTCCGAACAAAATCAATATGGTTTCTACAAATTAGACAAATGCTTATCATCGGAAGTTGTGACCACCATTCAAAAAACTGCTGAAAGAGCTTTTCGTTTATTAAAGATGGATGTGTATGGACGAATTGATTTCCGGATTACACAAAATGGACAACCGTTCATATTTGATGTTTCTACAACACCATACACCACAAGACATAGTTCCTTTGCGTATGCATTCGAACAGTTGGGATTTGAATACTGTGATATCTATCGTGCAGTCATTTCTGCAGCACTAATGCGCGGAAAAAGGTTCACCTAGAAGGACAGGAATTGCAAATCTGATAGGAGAAAACCGCGTCCCCAGAAATAGCATGAGTCATCTTGCACATGGCTACATGCTGTATGGATTATCCTATGATACTCAAACGGATCACCGTTAATGATTTTCTGAGTAGTTAATAAATCTTCTTGAACAAGTTGCCTCTTCTGAAGAATTATTCGATAGTGACGAAGGAGTGGTGGATCCAGTGATTTTAGTATCTCTAAGGATTCTTTTGCACTTGCAACATCCCCCTTCAGCAAGGCATTTGCATAGTTCAAATCATGTAAATAGTACTGGTAGAATTCATCAAGGTAAGGAAGTAACCTATTAGCGTTGGCTAGCTCAGATTCCCATGTATCTGTCTGACATAGCATAGATAAACCTATATAATTGAATAAAACCACATGCGATACCTCTTCATACTGATGTTCTATTATTTTTGAAAACCGGGTTACAGCTTTGTGTGCCGCAAATATAGTTTTTTCTCGATTTTCATCAGCATTTCTTTCCTCAGTTAGATAATCCAGCAGTATTTGATTGTTTTCCACTTTGTATTGGCTTGGATAATACCAACCGTCACTATTGTTCATCATTAAAACACACTCTTCTACAGCCATCTTTGCAGTAGGGTACTGTCCTGAGACAATGGCATTTCCAGAATGATTACACAGTGCCATATATGTGCCATTTCGATTGCAGTGTTTTCTGTAGAATTGAATGCTTTGCTCAGTCTGTCTACATGCAACTATAGCTGCGTAATATAATGCTGCTTTGCGATTATAGCATGCCTCAAATTCATCAAATTCAGTAATTCCCATATGATCCTGAATTATTCGAATAATCTTATTTTTGAGTATATTGACCTTTTTGTGATCATTAGAGCGATCAATATACGCATCCAACAATACCAATGCAGCTCGACAATATTGTTCATCCTCAGAATGGCATATATCCTCAATGGTATTATAGAGTTCATCAGCGGATTGAATTATCATTCCCAAATCTTCTGCTAACTGAATTTTACATAAAAGTATTAGTCGTTGACACTCGGCTAGACACGGTGGAACAATGCGGCTAGGAGTGATTGCTTGGAAATGAAGTAATGCACTCCTGTAATTATATTTTGTAAATTCTTGATAGCCTTGAATAAACTCATCTAGAACCTGATGCTGAGTGTCAATGGCACTAATAGGAAGGCCACTGATGAGTGTTTCGATTTTATCGAGGATCTTATAAACATCATCAGTACTTCCAATTTCAGTGGAGCGTCTAAAATAAGCTAAAAGAAAAAGTTGCCATGCTTCTACAATCGTTTTCGTATCGGATGATTGTAAGCTTAGAGCTAAGTGCTTTCCTCGAGAATAATAATCTTCAGGATGACGTTTTTGCAAAAATTCAGAGAATCTACGATGATAATATCTCTCCTTTCTTGCAAGTTTAACTTTGAAGTAATTCTTAATGTTATCGTTAACGAAAAGAAACTTATTATCACCTTTAATAAACATCTGATCTTCAGCTAGTTGGAGATATTCTTCAGCTAGATATTCTGTTTCATACTTGTCTTTCGGTGTGGAATCTAGAAAAAAAGCAGCCTCGTCTTTTGAAAAATAACTATCAATTATTGAAAGTGGCCCCAGTATTTGGCGTACTTCTTGTTTTTCTGTAGGCAAACAATCACACCTACGATCCATGATTTCGATGAAATTATTAGCGTTTTCGCCGCTCATGGAATAATAATTTGCTGCCATAAGAGCCAGCGAGATATCGTTTCCAGCACAGGCGCGAATATCTTCGATGCAAATTCTCTCTGCATGACCATTTTCGCGAAGAATATGCAATATGCTTTCGTCAGGAATATCAGGGGTCTCTACATATTTCCAAATAATCGGAACCTCTATAGATTGCTTACTTTGAGCAACAATCAATACATTCAAATGATACTCAGACAACAATCCCAACTGTGGATGCATTATTTTTTGAAACAATTGTTTTGAAGGTGTGTCCCACATTTCAAAGTTGTCCGCTACAAACAGAATTCTTTGATTACCATCTATCTGATTTTCAATATTAGAAATAATAGCTTCTTCGCTTGGTGTTAGGATGTAGTTTGTCGAAGTCACGCTAATTGAAGTTCCGAACTCAAGTGAAATTGGTACAGGTAAAAAGCTAATACCAAACGAAATATCACTCCCGAGTTTAAGTTTCTTTTTTGAATATAGTTTAGTGCCAATATGCCATGTTAGATACGGCGATAAATTAGGATCAATCCCCTCAATGTAGAAGATAGTCCATCCTTCCATAAGTTGATTGGCCAAATTAAGGGCAATAGTTGATTTACCACTTCCAATATCCCCATACAATGTGATACCTTTATCCTCATCGTCAGTTATTAGTGTTTCATAAAGATCATCAACTATTTCCTGTTCGAATTCAGCTAAAGACATGTACTCACCTCAAAATCAACATTATATAATTGTAAGTTATCCTTTATTCATTATTTTCAGGTAAGGTCAATAATACATTTCTGTTAACAAAATACGCTACACATCTTACATTCAACTGGTGTATGTCTATGTAGTACTTAATCTCATTCTAAGAAAAAAGTATTAAGCCTTAACTAAATCTATATTTCGGGTATGTAATATAAAAACATTTATAATTACCCTTTATGGTATTAATTATAACATAATTTGACAAATATTTAAATAACTTTTACGCAAATCAGTTATAA
>OGGU01001012.1_pt1 | contig 18793 bp, 18 predicted proteins | sample 1571241 | NCBI WGS metagenome assembly OGGU01 (sample SAMEA2581934, study PRJEB24529) | metagenome | biome: Human gut stool | place: China | collected 2011
AGGAGCTTTTGCATAAGATCCCATCGCCCAAGTGCTCCACCAAGCGTCTGAAGCCGCTGCGATATCTGAAATACGCCGTGCTGCTCATCATGGTGGTGCTGCTGCCTGCGCTTGTTGTCAATGAGATGGGAATGGGTGATCCGTTCTTCTGCAAGTATCTCTGCCCGCAGGGTGTGCTGGAGGGCGCAATCCCCCTCTCGCTGACCAATGCAGGGATACGCGCCGCGCTCGGCAAGCTGTTCAGCTGGAAGCTCTGTATCCTGCTGGCGGTCGTTGTTGCCAGTGTGGTGTTTTACCGCCCATTTTGCAAGTGGCTCTGCCCGCTGGGGGCCTTTTACGCGGTCATGAACCGTGTATCTCTTTTCCAGATGCGGGTGGACACCGATAAGTGCGTATCCTGCGGTGCCTGTGCGCGGGCCTGCAAGATGGATGTGGATATTACCAAGACGCCAAACCACGCGGAGTGTATCCGCTGTGGTATGTGTATAAAATCCTGCCCGACCAAGGCGATACACTATCAGTACGGCTTTGGCGATAAGGCAGATAACAGCAAGGAGATTTGAGTATGAAACGAATTGCAGCAATTTTGACCAGCCTGGTTCTGGTATTTTCCCTCGCCGCCTGCGGCAGCCAGCAGGCAGGCACCGCCGCTGGCAGCGAAGCAGCCTCCACCGCCAGCAGTGAAACAGCCTCCGCCGCACAGACCAAAACCGAGGAGCAGCTTTTGGCAGAGGAAAACGATATTCTGACCGCGAACGATGAACTGTGGGAAAAGGTTTTTGCCTCCATGGACAAGAATGTTACCGACACCACACTAAGCAGCAATTACGGTGATATTCTTATGAGCGCGTTGGATCATGCGAAGGACCAGTTCACCGATGAAGAATATGCTGCTTTAAAGGCCGATGCGGACAAAATCCGTGAGATCGAAACACAGATCGCAGCACTGCCGCAGGATGAAGCTGCCAGCCAGTCTATGACGCAGACGGCCAGCACATTCCCGCAGTTTGAAGGAAAGGATTTGGACGGCAACAGCGTAAGCAGCAGTCTTTTTGCCGATAATGCGTTCACCGTTGTAAATTTCTGGTTCAGCGGCTGCAAGCCCTGTGTGGACGAGATGGATGACCTTAACGCATTGAATCAGCGCATTCAAGAGCAGGGCGGCGAGGTGATCGGTATCAACACAGAAACCCTTGATGGCAACGCGGACAACATTGCCGCGGCCAAACAGATTCTGGAACAGGCCGGGGCTGCATTCCGCAACATCTATTTTGACTCTGCCAGTGATGCCGGTAAGTTCGCCCTCGGCATTATGGCCTTCCCCACCACCTGCGTTGTGGATCGTCAGGGCAACATTGTTGGGGAACCGATTATGGGCGGTATTGATAAAGAGGATAACGCTGCCGCACTGCAAAAGCTGATCGATGAGGCTCTTGCGCAGTCGCAGCAGTAAATAAGAAAATAGCTTACAAACTCGCAGCAGTCATGGATACGAAAGTACCCTTTGGCTGCTGCGAGTTTGTATTTTGCTGCGCCGCCGTGTGGCGGTCTATGTCCCCTGCTCCAGGGCTTACTGCCCGGTTTGCTTTCCCTCTATAGCATATATTTTGTCTTTTCGATTGTATATCAGCATTTTATACTTGACAAAGTCAAGCGTATAGACTATACTCTTTTACGAAAGGAGATGCTGCATCCACCATGTATCAAAGGACCCTATCCTACTATATCGCCATGCTGTACCGCAGCTTTGCGGATTTCACAAGCGACAAGCTGCAGGAAGTCGGACTAAATTTCGGGCTTTTGTTTTTTATTGTATATATCGGAAAAAAGCCGAACTGTACGCCTTCGGAATTGACAAAAGCGCTGTCCCTTGACTGGGGGCACAGTCAACGGTGCATCAATCGTCTGACTGACGATGGCTTTATTACCAAGGAAAAATCAGGGCGTCACTATCTGCTCAACCTGACAGAACGCGGGCAGGAGGCTTTTGAAGCCGCCCACCGGATATTCTTTGACTGGGACGACAGATTTATGACGAATCTGACTGCGAAAGAAAAGGAACAGCTGCTTGCCTTATTGGAAAAAGCAACAGAAAGGATACCGCACCATGTACGAAACGATTAACAGCCCCATCAATTACGGCGGTTTGGAATTGAAAAACCGCATCATTTTTGCCCCTACCACCTTTGGCCTTGCGGAGGACGAATACTTTGAAAAGATCCGCAAGATCGCCGCAGGCGGCTGCGCCATGGTTATCATCGGTGACGTCCCCGTCGGCAAAAGCCAATTTGAGAAATCTCTTTTTGATAAAAAAGGCTTCGCCCATTATCAGAAGCTGGTCGAAATCGTCCACAGCTATGACTGCCGCATCTGCGCCCAGCTGCACCAGTCCGACTCCAATATGCTGGCCATGCTGAAATACGTGCCCGGCGTTCTGACGAAGAAGATTTCCATGGAGGAGCTGCGTCCCCTGCTGAATGCCGAGGTTGCCCCTTACATCAGCAAGCTGTCCACCCGCAAGATCCATAAGATCATCAACGGCTTCGGCGAGGCCGCCGTGCTGGCTGTCAAAGCCGGGTTCGATATGGTGCAGGTCCACGGTGACCGCATGTGCGGCAGCTTCAGCTCCACCATCTTTAACCACCGCACGGATGAATACGGCGGCAGCGCCGAGAACCGTGCCCGCTTTGCGGTGGAGGCCGTCAAAGCCATCCGCAGCCGTCTGCCGGAGATTCCCATCGACTACAAGCTGGCCGTCCGGCAGGAAGATCCCCACTACGGCAATGCCGGTGTGGTGGAGTCCGAGCTGGGTATTTTTGTACCGCTGCTGACTGATGCCGGTGTGACCAGCTTCCATGTTACGCTGGCGAACCATTCCAGTCTGGAGGACACCATTCCCCCGGCCAAGCACCCGTACTTCAAAGAGCAGGGCTGCTTCCTGAAATTCTGCGACGAGGTTCGCCAATACACGGACAAGCCCATCACGGGTGTCGGTGGGCTGAATCAGCCTGATTTTGTAGAGCAGCAGCTTGCAAGCGGACGCATCACCTGTGCTGCCATGAGCCGCCAGCTGTTGGCTGACCCGGAATGGCCGAACAAAGTGGCCTCCGGGCAGATCAAGGAGATTCACCGCTGTGTTCGCTGCAACAAAAAATGCCTTGGCGGCTTGCAGCAGCATCAGGGCACCCATTGCATTTATGAGAAGGTATGACCTGTGAAATACGCTATTGTATTCAGCAGCCAGACCGGCAATACTAAACAGCTTGCCGAGGCTGTTTCCTCCGTTCTCCCTCAGGCAGATTTGTGTTTCTTCGGTTCCCCGTCACAGGAGGCTCTGCAGGCAGAGCGTCTTTTCATCGGCTTTTGGACGGACAAGGGGCGCTGCAATCAGGAAATCACCGATTTTCTGAAAACGCTCAAGGGCAAAGAGGTGTTCCTGTTTGGCACAGCCGGGTTCGGCGGCAGTCAGGAATATTTTGACAAAATTCTTTCTTCCGTTCAAAAGTGCCTCGGTGCTTCCAATACTGTCATCGGCACCTACATGTGCCAGGGGAAAATGCCGCAATCGGTGCGGGAGCGCTATGTAAAGATGAAAAACAGCCCTCTGCCGATCCCAAACGTTGACAAAATGATTGAAAACTTTGATACTGCTGTTTCCCACCCCGACGAAACGGATTTGCAGAAATTGAAATATGCCGTGGCGCAATGCATAAAGCGCTGATACAAAGTAGGTCCTAAAAACACACTTCCGTCTGGCTGCCTGCGCCGTTATGACGATCCACTTTTTAAAGCAGCGGCAGACCAAACCCTGCTGACCCGCCATGACCGCTTTTGCCGCAGTCATAGCGAGACCCTTTATTTGCTTATCAATTGCGCACGGGTGCACGCGGGCAGACCTTTTATGGTCTGTCCTTTTTATTTGCACGCTTCCTCTGTTCTCGACAGGTCGGCTGCTTATATGCTATACTGGTACCATCATACAAAGGAGGCGCATCCGCCCTGCTGGGTGCCTCCGGCATTGTATTTATGCTCATCATGCTGTCCAACCCGGCCGGCAACCGGAACGGCGGTATTCCGATCACTTTGATCCTTGTCGGTGCGCTCTACCTGAGCCAGCAGGTATATGATATTTTGTTCGTGCAGGACAATGTAGCCAACTTTATGCACATCGTCGGCGGCGCCTGCGGCACTGTGTTTGGTTTTGCCGTGCGCAGAAAATAATACGCGGAGGTTTCCTTCATGAAGATCCTTGTCACCGGTTTTGACCCGTTCGGCGGAGAGACCGTCAACCCGGCCTATGAGGCTGTCAAACTGCTGCCCGACACCATTGCCGGGGCACAGATCATCAAGCTGCAGGTTCCCACCCGGTTTGCTCTTTCCGGCACCGTTCTGGAAGCCGCCGTAAACGAGCACCGGCCCGATGCGGTCATCTGTGTCGGGCAGGCAGGCGGGCGGTCCGCCATCACGCCGGAAAGAGTTGCCATCAACCTTGCGGATGCAAGCATCCCCGACAATGCAGGCGACCAGCCTGTGGACGAGCCGATCCGGAAGGACGGTGCGCCCGCCTACTTTACCTCTCTGCCCGTAAAAGCCATGGTGCAAAAAATGAGAGCCGCCGGTATTCCGGCAGCCCTCTCCTACACCGCTGGCTCCTTTGTGTGCAACTCCCTGATGTATACGCTGCTCTATCTCATCGACAGGCAGTATCCCGCTATGCGGGGCGGCTTTATCCATGTGCCGTATGCGATGGAGCAGGCCGTCAGCAAGCCGCTGGGAACACCCAGCATGGAGCTGCATCAAATCGCGCGCGGCCTTGCGCTTGCGGTAGAAGCAGTCGTCGAAAACGAGCGTGACCTTACCGTGAACCGGTAATACAGGCCCAATTTCTCGAAATAGTACTTGCATTTGCACACAAAGGCGTGCCGCACTTCATTGGGTTCTGCACGCCTTTTGACTTTTCTGTTGCTTGTTTTCCGAATGGGGGAGATTTGAAAATGCTTACCGCACGAATTGAAAAAATACGCCAAAACTATGTAAACGCCAAATCGCAGATCTCCTGCGAACGCGCCGCACTGTGGACAGAATCCTACAAAAGGAGCGCGGGAAAGCCCGTCTGCATCCGCAGCGCCGACAAAAGCACAGCTTTCCGGGTGGGAGCAGCTGGCCGCGCAGGAATACGGGATAAAGGTCACTTCCTATAAGTAGTTCCTGTCCTCCACTGCGGCGGCCTTACGGCTCCTGCAGCATGATCCGCACGATCTCTTTATCAGTTTCGCGCATACCCTCACGGCCCAGCAGTCCCACATTACGGATGGTATTTTCAACGCCCTTTGTGACGATGCCATCCCCACTGCGGAACTGCTGGCCGTTTTTGTACATGTGATACCCCAAGATGCCCGCCTCCACGCTGGAGGCGATCTTCGCCGCACAGCTGGCCTTGGCACCATCGCAGATAATACCCGAAACGATGGCCAGTGCATTGACAAGGGTGTGGGAGACCGCTTTCAGGTCTGCGCCCTGCAGATAGGCAATGCCGCAGCCCGCAGCACAGCCCGCGCTGACGGCCCCGCAGTAGGCGGACAGCCGCCCTATACCGGCCTTCTCGTGGATTGCAATCAGGTTGGAGAGGGCCAGTGCGCGGCAGAGAGTCTCATCGGATGCCCCCAGCTCTCTGGCATACTCGATGACCGGCACCGAGACCGTGATGCCCTGATTGCCGCTGCCCGAGTTGATGACAACTGGCAGCTCACAGCCGCTCATACGGGCATCAGAGCCTGCTGCTGCCTTGGCAATAGCGCGGTTGCGCACATCCTCGCCGTAAAATTTCAGCATTGTAGAGCCGATGTTCGCACCGTAATCCCCTCGCAGTCCCTCCTCCGAGATGCGGGTGTTGTACCGGATCTGGGTTTCCAGCAAAGGTCGGATGTCGTTGATCTCGCAGGTATCGGCAAATGCAAAGATATCCGCAATGTTCAGCAGTGCCCGGTCTGTCAGACCGCTCTCGGCAGGGGCGGCGTCACCGCAGAGCTGCTTTGTCTCCTGCGCGGTATGATCCAGCAGCACTTCGCTGTTTCTTTGGATCAGGACAATATTCGTGTGGTACTGGCAGATGCGCACCACGGCAGAATCGTTCCCCTGCCGCAGCGTCACTATGATGTCGAAGATAAAGCCGTTGTCGATTGCCTTCACCGTGACCGGCACCTGCTTCAGGAAGACGCGCATCGCAGCCTTCTGGTCCGTTGTTACAGCTGCGATGACCTCCAGTGCCTTGTCCGCCTGCCCGCCGACGATGCCTGCCGCTGCGGCGGTCTCAATGCCCTTCATGCCATCGGTGTTGGGCACGATGACGCTCTTAACATTCTTGATAATGTTGCTGCTCACGCCGATTTCGACTTTGTCCGGCATGCCGCCAAGCACATCCCGCGCCTTGGCGGCGGCGTAGGCGATGGCAATCGGTTCGGTGCAGCCCATGGCAGGGATCAACTCCTCCTTGAGGATCTGCACATACGCCTGATAGGTCCTGCTCTGCTTATCCATACAAGTGACTCCTTTGGTTGCTCTGCAAAGTGTCCGCAGCGGGGTATTATACCGCGTCTGCTGGTTTGTATAGTACAAGTATAGACATTTTCCCCGCCTTTTGCAACAGCATTTTGCGGCGTTCCAATCCGGAGCACTTTATGCACTGGTTGGACATAAACACTGCCGCTGTCTGCATCCCATAACGCAAAATGTGCCTGCTTGCGCGGGCACATTTTGCGTTATTCTGCTTTTTCCTGTCTGGCCGCATTTAGCAACTGCTTTTGAAATTCCCGGGCCGCCGTATTCAGCGGACGGTGCCGGTCATAAACCAGACTTACTGAGCGCTGCGGAATCTCCTCCCGCAGGGTCAGCTGCACAATGCTGCGGCGCTGCAGGCTGCTGCGGGCCATCGGCTCCGGCACAAAGGCAAGGCCAAGCTCACTCTTTACCAGCGTCATCATCTGGTCTGTGGTGGCCGCCTCAATATCCGGCTTCAGGTCTGCGCTGTGCTCAAGAAAAAACTGCCGGTAAAACAGGCGGCTCATGCTCTCGTTCCCCAGCATGATCAACGGATAGGCGTCAATCTCCTGCAGCGAGAGCGTCCGGCTTGCCAGCGCCGTGAAGGTTTTCCCGCCGACCAGGATTTCGTTGAACGGCATCAAATCAACTTTTTTCAGCTCCCCCTCTGCGCCGGTGGGGGTCGTTACAACAGCGAAATCGACCTCGCCGTTTTTCACAGCCTGAATCGCCTGCGGCGTTGAATGGTTGGAGATTCGCAGCCGGATACCGGGGTACTGCGCATGGAAGTCCCGCAGCCGTTCCGACAGGTAGATATTCAGCGCCGTCTCGGTTGCGCTGATACTGATTGCACCATGCTCAAAGGTTGCGCTGGCGCTCAGCTCCTCCTCGGCATCTTGTATCTGCACAGCAGCCGAGGAAATGCGGGTATAGAGCATCTCCCCCTCCGGCGTCAGCGTCACACCCCGGTTGGAGCGGATAAACAGCACACAGTGCAGCTGATCCTCCAGCTTGTTCATCGTATGTGTGATGTTGGGCTGGTTGCTGCCCAGCACGCGGGCCGCCTTGGTAAAATTGCGGTATTTTGCGACAAAGTAAAAAATCTTGTAGTATTCCCAATCGACATACATAGGCGCAGCCTCATTCATACCAAAATTACATAGTCATAATGCGGTAAATACTTCTTACACATCCTATGTCACAAAGTATAATAGCACCGCAACCCAAAAGCAAGCAAAAATTTCCCTCTATAGAAACAAATTGTAAGGAAGGCGAAACCAAAATGCTGACCGCAGTACCTGCGGAAGGGTACCTGGCTCTAAGGCAACACCGCATTCTTCTGTGTGCCGCCCCTATATTTTTTCAAGGCTGCGTCTCCCCTCTCCCCTGCCCGCATTTGCGGGTGGGGGATTTTTGTTTACCGTCTTCACCGCGTCCCTCTCTCAGAGCGCGTGAGTGGACGCCTCTGCAGCGCGTTTTGCTGCAGGCAGCGGCAGACAAAAAAACACCCACAGCGGCGGCTGTGGGCTTTGGGTTCAATCATTATTTGCGGATGCTCCCAGCGCACGGCAAAGCGGATGATTCAGCAGCATACCGGCGATAACATACCGATAGGAGTGCACCGCACCGTTTCGGATCGTTTGCGGTATCCGCTGCTTTCGTACCAGCTTTTCCAGCGCATCCATCTGCTCTTTCAAAAAGTAAAAAGATATTTGTGGATAGATCTTGTCATCCAACTGCGTAGCAATAAACCGGCTGACAACCTTTGTTTCCGGAAACAGATAGTAGGCCGCCCTGTTCTGCTCGATTTCTGCTTTGCTGGCCAGATATTCCCTGCTGTTCATGATCAGGCAGTTGTCAGCACCGACCTTCATGACCTTATCTATCTCGGACTGGAGCAGCCGATTGGCCAGGGTGCCTACGCGGATATCCTCCACAGCAGCCTCATCCACAAGCGTCTCCCGAATCAGGAGCCCTACCCGAAGGTTGACCTTGACTTTTTCTTCTTTCATTCGCATCACCCTTTGGTCACCGGGACAGTGTCTCCCCCCTACCCTGCCTTACTTTGCGGCTTCAATCAAATCCCGGAGGCTTTGCGCCTGCTCGATCAGTTCATTCAGAATCGCAACATCATTATCACGGCGCTCCTGAGACATCTTTCTGACGCCGCGCTTATAGCTGGTTGAACTCATTTTCTTAAAAATCTTATTAGCAACAGGCTGGATCGTCTTTTCCACAAAGGTCGCGCTTTCAGACTCGCTCTTTTGCTCCTTTTTCTCGACGCGCTTTGCCTCCTGATCCCTGGCCACATCCTTTGCGATTTCCTCGGCCTTCTCCGTATCATGCCGACTGACGGCGGTACGGTACTCCCCTACCCTGTTCTGCAGCAGGCGGATTTCGTTTTCACACTCCGCAAACGCAGTCTCCAGGCGCTCGTCCCGCTCATCCGGCTCGTTGGTTTTTCTGGCTCTGTCAATAGCCCGTATAAAATCATAATGTATGCTGTTGCAGTCCTGCAGCAGGCGCTCCCGGGCATCGGTGTCACAGTTGCTCACATCAACCGCGCTCAGCAACAGATAGCACTGCGCAATTTTATGCTGCACCTCCGGCTCCAGCGTGATATAGCTTTCACACTCCATGCGGGTCAGGAACTTGTTATCCAAAAGGCGAAGCAACTCTTTGTCCAGCTTTTCCTCAATGCGGAAATCACGGTCGATCTGCTTGGCTGTGGTTGCACTCACTTCCTTAATTGCCTTTTTAGCGTCCTTTTCCGTCATATTGAACGGCTCGTTCTGAAGGCAGACCACAAATTCTGCAACGGCCTTGCGGCGGATCTGTTCATCCGCAAAGCCGCCGCGAACCTGCAGGTTCGCACTGTATAAAAGCACCTTTTTTTCATTTTCCGAAAGACTGGTTGTGATCACATTGCAGTTTTTGATGGTGTTCCAGGTGGCGTCTCCTCTCTTTTCGAGGTACTCCATCGCGCGGTAGCGGCGCTCACCGGAGAGAAGGACATACACTGTTTTTCCTTTTTCTTCCTGCGGAAACACCACCAAATTATGCATCAGGCCGTTGCGCTGAATATCCTCCGCCAGCTGCACAATGTCCTCTTGGGTATCTGCCTGCCGGAAGATTTCGTTGTCCGCGTTTACGCGAATATCGTACAGTGCAATATCCCGTGCTTCGTATTCAATGCTTTTATGCCCTGCGGTCAGATCACTGATAATTTTTCCTGCATCGCCATTATTGGAATCAATTTTGCCAAGCTCTGCATCCGTCGGGCGGGAACGTTTTACGATTTCCTTCTTTTTGGCGGGGCTTTTCATTCCCATATCATTTCACCTCCAGACGCTTTTTCAACTCTTCGTAGGCTTTCACATAGGCTTTTGCCACAGGCTGCGTTTTTGCCATATAGCACACAGGCAAAAAGCGGGAAATGGATGTTTTCACCGTCTTGCTTGTGGGAATTGCAACGCTGAACAGCGATGTGCCGAGTTCTTCTTTAAAGTGCTCCTGAATCTTCTTGTCTGTTGCTGCGCTTTTGTCTACATTCACCAACAACACACCTGCACCCATCAGGTGAGAAGTGGAGCTTTGCTTCATCTTATTGCATTCATAATAAAGGCGAAACGCCGATTCTTCGGAGTTATCCTCACAGCCGGCTGGAATCAGGATATAATCCGCTGCATAGATTGCATTGGAAAGCAACAGGCTGTCCCGCGTAGGCTGTGTGTCAATAAGAATGTAATCGTAATCATCACGTACCTGATTAAGGAAATAGTACAGAAAATTTCCCATACCGGAAACCTTCCTCGGATCTCCGTCCTTCAGGCGCTCTGCATCGCCAATCAGCAGTTCAATGCGCTTATTGATTCGCGGCGTCTGCGCATCGCACGGGATCATATCCACATTTTCATACTGCGTTTCCACAATAAAGTCTCGCGTTTTGCTATGATACAGGAACCCGTCGAAAAGATTATAAAGCGCCTTACCGTAGAATTCATCACTTGTGATGCTCAAGCCGCCGCTGAGTGCTTTGGTGAGATTTCCCTGCGGATCAGTATCCACGCAAAGAACTTTTTTCCCCTCATCGCCCATCAGGTAGGCAAGATTGGAGGCCGTTACGGTTTTACCCGTGCCTCCCTTTTCAATGGCAATTGTAATAATTTTTGCAGACATTGAGCAATTCCTCATTTCTGTAAAGGCTGTTATTTGTGGATGTGTCCGTCAATTCTTGTTGCTGTGAATTATCGTTCTGTAATTCTCTTGTAATCGATTTTCCATGTCTTTTTGCCATTTCCGGTTGTACGATTTTATCATACTTCAGTGGCTGAATATGTTGAAGCCTATACCTCACCACAAAATAGTTGCAGCCATCTTTTGCTGCTTATTGTGATTTCAATTATAACATAGATATAAGTAAAGTCAATTCTCTTTTCCGGGTATCATCCTGCCATAACGATATTTCAAGTCTATCAATTCTTGTTGCTATTCTTTAATATATCTGCATTCGTGTAGGCCATCTCTTTAAATACTCGCACCGCGCTTCACAGCACGAAACAGAGTTCAGACCGTCAAAAAAATTGCCTTCTTGCCATATTGCATGTGTAGGAGCGACCATTGGTCGCCCGTCAACTTATCGCAGCAACGCATTTTCTGGGATAGTTTGCTTACAAGGCAAACGGGCACGGGCGAGCAATGCTCGCCCCTACAAGAGTTTTTCGACAGTCTGACAGAGTCAACACATCTTTCAATTCTTGTTGCTGTTCTCGGTTTGTATTTATTTGTCACTTATAATCTTTGTTTTTTCTTTACAGCAAAAAGCAGCAGCCTGCATGTTGCAGGCTGCTGCCAAATAATACTTATACATCCTCAAAGACAGACATATCAAACTTAAACGCTCCCGCCGGATCCAACGATGTGAGCTTCTGCTTGCCAGCCGCGATGATCAAAGCACTGTTTTCAATCGTATCGTTATAAACAACCGTGCGATAATACTGTGCAGACTTCCTTTCGGTTGCTTTTTCAAACATCTCTGTAAATTTTACACACAGTCCCAGGGCCCATGTTTTCAGCCCGGCATTGTCATGAATGATTCGGTTTAAAGAATCCAGTGTTTCCTCCGCTTGGTCACACCTGTTGGTGTTTGTCAGAATCTTAGCCGTGTATGTGAAAATATCATTGCAGATATTTTTCTCGTTGTCTGTCAGCTTATCCTCATACGAAGCATAGTCTGCTTTGTTTCTGATCTCCGTAGTTGCTTTTCTATACTTCATTTTCAAAATATCTGTGCTAAATGGCTCTGTAATATGCTGGGCTGCTTTTTCCGCACTCTGGGTTTTCTTCTTTCTGGAATCCCTTACAATTTCGTCATCGTGCGTATTTCTATCATGATAGGAGCGGACATCCCTCATTTCCGTTTTGTTCTTGTATTTGATGAAAATATACAGGTATTCATATTTGCGAACACCGCGCTTGCGCGCCGGGGCATAGTCAAACCAAAGATCCGTCATCTCATTGATTTCTTTCTTAACGGTCTTTAAAACATTCTTTTCAAACTCTGTAAAAGTCTTGTACTTTTCAGACAGCGGTTTTTCGCGGTCAAACTTTTTCTTGTCGGCAGATGCCGGATCCTTTTTCTTTTTGCTCTTTGTGGACTCTCTCTCTGCCTCTGTGGGTGCAGAAAGCAGACCTTTAAACTCATCAATATTGAATTTTTTATACTTATAACCCGTCAGCTCGTCGCGCTTTGAGGAGAACTTATTCAGGATCTCATCATTTACCGGCTGGAATACAAGACCGTTCGTATAGCCATAGTCTCTGTTTCCATTGTCATAGGAGAGTATGATTTCATAAACGCGCATAGAGTAAGTGCTTTTCATCATCAGCAGATATTCGATGCTGTAAGAGGTATAGTTGCTGGTAAGCTGCGCAATATCCTTCCAGATGTCCTGGTTAAAGCGCAGGCGAATCTCTTTCTTGTCGAAATCGACCTCAGAACCTTTTTGCAGCCAGGAAATGGAGCGATACACCTTACTGCCGGGTTCTTTCTTGACCCAGAAGGTACGATTTTCCAAATTTTCTATAGTTTCTTTCAGATTCAGTGCATAGGTCGTATCCACCGTGCGCACTCCGGTCAACTTGGCAAAATCGTTGAAAGTGATCGAATAATATTTGGATGCATCCTTATCATTTTTCTGGTCGATTTTAGACATGAGCATAAAGAGAACCTTTTGCTCATTTCTGGGCAGAGAGTACTTTGTCCGCTGGATCAGGTCATTACTTTTGGTAATGTAAGAGCCAAAGCCGACAGGGGAGTGCTGCCATTTCGCAATCGCTTGCTTTTTTTCGCGGACCTCATCATCAGAAAGGACCTCTCCAACTAAAGATTCCTCGTTTTCATCAATGGACGAATTCGTTTTGTTCATATCCATTACTTATAGCTGTACAAGGAGGGGCTTAAAATAATTACGATATACAGCTATATATTCCTTTCGTTAGATGTTACAATACAAATAGGTACACAAATATCATTATACTGATAATATTACTATACTATTTGCCGACTGTCAACGAAAAATGTTTGGAGCTTTTCTATTTTTTTAATTTTGCTTTTTTCTCTTTTACAATTATTTATCTTATATCTTACTTTTTACTTATTTATTATAATATGTAGAAAGAGAGGTTTCCACATGCCAGTGGAGAGGAAAAAACACTTGGCGAAAGAGATTTCCACACCGGATGCAAGAGGTTTAAAAGGCTGTAGAAAGAGATTGCTACAGCCCAATCAGCCAAAATAAGCATGTAGAAACCTCTTTTTTGCAGTGGAAGAATCTCTGTTTTCAAAGTTTTTTCTGTATACTGCCTGTTGCGGCTACAAATTGTGCAGGGCGGAAATCTTGCCTTTGCGATAGCGGGAGAGCATTGCCGTGCAAACATAGGTGGAGAGTGCGATAGCTGATTTTTCCGGTGTAGAAACCTCCTTTTAGGGATTGCTTCAAAAACACTATATATTGGTGTTGTGGATCAACTAACATACTTATTCTTGCACAAAGAGAGGCTATATAGGCAGAGACAGGAAAGGTAATAGTGGCGAACCAAGAGGTTACTACACATAAACAGCGTAAGATTTTTAAACAGAATAATAGGCGATATACCGATATATAACTGGGCTGCGAAAAAGGAATTATCTGCACTAAAAAGAGATTTCCACATCAAAAGAGCGAAAGAAAAGAGGAAAAAACACAGCCATGTACAGAAGGGTACTACCAAAGCAGCGTAGTGATAAAAGGATGTAAAACCACAATATATAGATATAGAGAACAAAATAGCACTTGAAAAACCAAAAAAGCTAGGAGAGAAGAGTGTAGAAATGGGAAAAATCGTTGCAGATGAAATACAAATAGGAAATAGTGCTGCAATATATACGATATGTACATAGTGTATGCAAAGATGATCCAGAGAGGTCCATAGTGGTGCAAAGTATGGCCTAATGAAAAGTAAACATTTTTTTCGGGAATGAAATGTAGAAACCTCTCTTTTCACTGGACTTCCCGACTTCTTGATGAGAAAATCTCTTTTTGACGGACTTATCCACTTTTTCGGCAGTAATCCACAGGGATTGCGGGCTTAATGTACTTACATAAGGTGGATAAAAAGGATAGGTGAGTGGCTGTATAAGATACAATTTAATATACTAATAGGATAATATATGAAAAATATACAAATTGGTTCATACAATCTGTTCCAAAAAGGGAAATTATCCGATTGTTAAAGTGTAGAAACCTCTCTTTTAGGTGGGAGGGGAAGCCTTCGCAACACGAAACAAGCTGAATTTGAGAATGGACCTTGCAATAGGTAGAAAGCCGGATTATCGCCCCGTAGGTTATATGGCACATGACGAAGGAAGAAAAAGCATAAAGCAAATACCATCCAATAAGGTAAGGGTTATATCAAGAGGGCAGGGGAGGGGACTGGCAGCAGGATTTGGGAAAGTTGCGATATGCTATAGCAGCGAGAGCAGTCGCCTTGGCAGTCAAGAGATCTCTTAGCGGACACAACAAAAAATCGAAAATAAAGTTACAGCAACAGGAATTGATGGAAAATGAAGCACGATGAATTTTTACAAGTACTCAGAAACCCTTTTCATTTTGCCACTTGCGATGCCGTACTCCGGGGGTGTAAAATAGTAGACATAAGTAAGCCACTGCAGTGGCGCAGACTGTCGAAAAAGGTGTGCTCACCCCTTGGCCCCCTCGCAGAGGGAGGTTTTTCGACAGCCTGAGCCGCTACAGCGGCAGGGCATATAGCGACAGGGGATGTAAGGTATGAAACGAATTTTGATCATTGATGGGCAGGGCGGCGGCATGGGCGCACAGCTTGCAAAGCTGCTGCTGCCTAAACTGCCTGCGGATTGCGAGCTGCTGGCAGTGGGCACGAATGTGCTGGCAACCAGCGCCATGCTGAAGGCGGGTGCAGTGCGCGGTGCCACCGGGGAAAATGCGGTGGTGTACAATGCCGCCAGAGCCGATGTTATCCTGGGACCCATCGGTATCTTGATGGCCAACGGAATCATGGGAGAGGTTTCTCCCAACATGTCGGTGGCGATTTCCGGCAGTGAGGCAGCCAAGGTTTTGATCCCGGCGTCCGGCTGCGGGATCTTTGTGGCGGGCACGCAGGATTGCCGCCTTGACGAGTATCTGCAAAATGCCGTAGCACTTACGCTGCGTGCGCTGGACGCATGACGCCGCTGGCAACAGCCGCCGCCCCGATCCTGCAGGCCGCACAGTTGGCCGCAGAAAACGGCCCGGCGCTGCTGGCCATTGACGGGCGTTGCGGCAGCGGCAAGTCTACACTGGCGGAATTTCTGGCGGGGCAGCTGGGCTGCCGGGTAGTGCATACCGATGATTTCTATCTACCGCTTGCTGCGCGCTGCGCGAACTGGCAGGAGCAGCCCGGCGCGAATATGGATTTCATTCGGCTGCGAAACGAGGTTCTGCAGCCGCTTTTGCGCGGCGAAACGGCGCTCTATAATGCATACAGCTGTGCGGCGGGAGCCTTTCTGCCGTCTAAGCCGTTTGCTGCCGCGCCGCTGACGATTCTGGAGGGCAGCTACAGCCTGCATCCGGCGCTGCAGACTGACTTTGCGGTGCGTGTGTTTGTTACCTGTCCGCCCGATGTGCAGGCGGCGCGCCTGCGGGCGAGAGAAGGCATACGCTACACAAATTTTGTGCAGCGGTGGATCCCGCTGGAGGAAGGGTATTTTGCTGCCCATGATCCAGCCGCACGCTGCAATTTTGTACTGGACACGGCGGAGATTTTTGTGTAATATAGTAAGCGGACCTATGGCATAACTGCATGGTTCCCGCTATAGTGGGCTTGAAGGATGCAGGAATGCCCTTATGAAAAAGCCAGGAAGGCAGTGCCCAGAAGGGTGCGCGGTTCAAACTTTTTGATAAGGGTGATATGTTGTGAAAAACCAGAATACAAAAAAATTGGCTTATGCAGCGCTGTTTTTGGCGCTGTGCCTTGTGCTGCCCATGCTGACGGGCCAGATTCCGCAAATTGGCAGCATGCTGCTCCCGATGCATATTCCGGTGCTTTTGTGCGGCCTTGTCTGCGGCTGGCAGTACGGTGCAGCGGTGGGCTTTGTTGCGCCGCTGCTGCGCTCGGTCCTGTTCGGGATGCCTCCGATGTATCCGGTGGCTATTGCGATGGCCTTTGAGCTGCTGACCTACGGCCTTGTTATCGGGCTGGTATACCGCCGTATGGCTCAAAAGGGCGCGGCAGGGGTGTATGCAGCGCTGCTTACCGCCATGGCAGCAGGGCGGCTTGTCTGGGGCGTGGCTGAGGTTGTGTTGCTGGGCCTGGGCGGCAAGGCGTTTACCGCCCAGGCATTCTTGGCGGGCGCACTGCTCAATGCCGTGCCGGGCATTATCGTGCAGCTGGTTCTGATCCCCGCTGTGATGGCGGCCCTGCAGAAGGCCGGAGCCGTTAAAGAATACGCCGAATAAGGCCGTTTGCTGAGAGGCTGCGCAGGAAGCGCAGCCTTTTTGCTGTGTGCGGCTGTATTGCAGCTTGCTTTGCACGATACAGCAACAGGAATCGCTCGCCCCATATTTTCGCAAATGAAAACAAAAAAGCTTGCAAGTACAGGCATTTTAGCCTTATCTTGCAAGCTTTTGTTGTTGCAGCGGTGAAAGTGGCCGACAGGCACTGCCTGCTGCTAGAGAAGCTCAGCCATACTGATCTGATCGACTAGCCAGCTTTCCTGTTTTGCCTCGTGGATCACATCGCCCGGCTGGCTGTGCCCGACCAAAAAGGGCGAAGCGGGGTCGTGCATACGCATATTCTGCGCTACAGTCACACGGCTGGCGTTGGCGTAGCAGTATAGGCAGCCGTGACCGCAGGTATTGTAGGCACCGATATCCGCCGTAAGGCAGCAGGCGCACTCCTTGCGGGCTGGCTTTTGCGGGGGTAGCCGCAGGGGACGGTGCAGCGCGGCCTCGAAAGTCCGTTGCGTCATGCAGCCGCTGCAATCGGCACCATAGCGGGCCAGCGCAGTGCCCTCGGCGCAGGGTCGTATCATCATGCCGTATTTTCTGCCAATCTCAATAAAAGCCTTTCCCAGCGTTTCGCGCTCAGTGAGTGGGACGCTTTTCACCTGCGGAAAATTCCGCCGTACCTTCTCGTAAAGGTCGATAAAGCTGATCACACAGGTCCTGGTATAGCCGGAAAGTGCAGATGCCATCTGCTCGAATTCAGCGATATGCCGCGCAGCGGTGTAGGTGTCGGAAAGAAAAATGGGGTCATACCGCCATGCGATACAATCGGGACCGACAATTTTTGACAGGGTGATAAAGTCCTGCAAGACCTGCGCCTTCGGCGGTACATGCGGCTCTATCTCCGGTCCGTAAGGGGTGATCGTGACAAACCAGTACTGCCCATAGGGGCGCAGCAGCTCCATGCGGGGGAGCATCGGTGCAGGATTTTTGGTGCAAAAGCCGATCAGGTCTACCACATCCGGGTTGATGGCATACCGCGTGACGGACTGCGGGTCATAAGGGTTGCGCACCAGCACAAACCCTGCACGCAGGCGGTTCGCAAACCACGTGCTGTAAAAGCCGGGTATATCGGTGCGGAAACCTGTTTGTAAAATCATAAAATGCCCTCCTGCTGGTGCAGCATACAGCTTGCCGATTCTATACAAATTATAATACCATGCTGCAGAGCATTGCAAGGAGTCTGAGCGCCGCTGCAAAATTCTTCTTTTTAGCTGGTTCGTCTCTTAGGCCTCGATGGCTTTCTACCGGGCGTAGTGGGACAGCGTCTCTTCTATGGTGCGCTTGAACAGGCAGGTAGGGTATAACCGGGATACCTACCTCCTGTGCCGCCTGTGTGATCGTGTAGTGATGATACCGGAGCAGGTTCGCCGCAAACTGGATGCGGGTCAGGGTCACATAGTCGGTCAGGTTGCTGTGCACTTCCCGGTGGAGCCGGTCAGACAGATAAGAGCGGCTCGGGTTGGAGCGGGCAGCCAGCGTGGAAAGGGTCAGGTCCTCCTTCAGATGCAGGGTGATATAGTGGATGATATTGCGGATGACCACCGAATAGCCGGCGGTAGAGTACCGCGCCACCCGGTCACAATATTGCTGCAGCATCTCGACCACAAGGGCCTGCTCTTGCTGCTCGGTGGTGATTTCACCGGCGGCGAGCAGATAATCGTTATAAGAGGAAAGATCTGTGTAGTTTACCCAGTGGGTGCGGAAGGTGCTGCAGTTCATCGGTGCCAAATTTTTCTACAATCTGGACAAAAAGACGCTGGCGCAGATGGAAAGCGATCTGAAAGAACGCCGTGCAAAGAACGAAAAGTAAAGGATCTTAAAATCAGAGGAATATAAGAACGGAAACCTTCTGATAAGATGATAGAAAGCCCTCCTTTCGCCTGAGTGCGACAGGAGGGCTTTCTTTTTTTCAGTTGATCAGAATCGCCATCATCTCAGCGCAGGGGATCACGAAGCCGAACCCGAAGAAGAACAGCAGGTCGAGCACAAACTTCCAGAGCCGGACAGTAGGGGAGCAGAAGTTCATGGAGCGGGTGACGGAGGCACCTATCTCACCCCAGTGTCGGTAGTAGCCGGTCTGCTCAAAGTTGTTCCAGAGCTCCAGCGAGAGAAATTCTATCCCGACGAACAATGGGAAAAACACCCAGGAGGGAAGCCAGCCGTCTGCCTGCAGGTTCCCATTGCTCAGGGTA
>OGGU01001017.1_pt1 | contig 18727 bp, 18 predicted proteins | sample 1571241 | NCBI WGS metagenome assembly OGGU01 (sample SAMEA2581934, study PRJEB24529) | metagenome | biome: Human gut stool | place: China | collected 2011
CATTGTGCGCCCGCCGTCTCATACCATATAGCAGAATGAAATATTACACAAAGCCCGCCATGCGGGACGATGCAAGCATCGTCCTCTACAAACTGTTTTTATGCACAATCAATCTTACCGATAAAATAGATTTAGCTGCGGTTTGAGGTTCCCATACAAGAAGCGTTAAAATAGAAAAAGACTGGCTGTTCCGATGTGAACAGTCAGTCTTTTTTGGTATCTGGTATATATTCGATTACATCCCAAATTTCACAATCCAATATCCGGCACAAATCATCCAGTGTATTTGTTGTTACATTTCGTGTCTGTTTCAGTCTGTCTAATGTGCCCCGGCTGAACCCATACTGCGAAATTAAGGCATATGTTGAAACACCACGCTGCTTCATTGTCCGCCACAGCGGTGCGTAAGATATCATGGCTACATTTTCCTTTACTTGGTGCAATCACTTTTATCTTTTATTATATTATGGAATTGGTTCTTGACTATTCCCCATATACGGGGTATAATCCAGATATCAAGACGTTCAGCTTTTATAAAGGAGGTAACCATGAAAAAAGCAACTGCGATTCTTTTATCATCCGTAATTTTTGCATCCCTGTTGTGCAGCTGCGGCAAAGCGGCGGATTCCTCTGCGGCTTCTTCTGCCGTCTCAACCAAAACTACTTCCCCCACAGTGCCACCGACCGAAGCATCCACGCCAGAACCCACCCAACAACCAGCCGGGCAGCCCGCCAGCCAGTTGTTCAGCAAAGTAACCGGTTTCAGCAGGGAATGGCAGGATGGAAAGCACGTTATCAACGGGCTTGATACTTCCGGTAACAAAATTTGCGGCATTATCGATGGCGGCGGCAACACCGTTTTAATGGATGGGTACACCGCACTATACCCTTTGGCCGATGGGCACCTGATTGCTGCAACAGACGAAAATGTTTCCGGCGAATGCGTCTACACCGGGCGAACCATGGAGCTTTCCACCGCCGGTTTTGCCGGGGTTATTCTGGATGAAAACGGCAATGTGATTTATCAGCCGGATGAATCTCTGGGGTATGAACGGCTGTATCCGATCAATTCTCATCTCATTCTGTCCATCCGTGCCAAAACGGGCTTTGATGGGAAATCGGCATCCATGTGCGTATTGGACCAGGATGGTCAGTTTTTATATGACTGCACCGATAGTTCCCACAATCTTGTTGACCTTATGAATTTTGACGACGATGGCATTGTGTGGACTTTCCCTAGCGGTTCATCTTCTTTGCGGAGAATATCTTTTGGTCCTGATGATGATCTTGGCGAAAACAGTATCCTCAGAATAGATTTTCTCTCTACGATAATAAACCCTGCCCTTTTTGGACTTGAATACACAAATAATGATTACTATGTTCTATTTCATTTTGATCATGATTCTTTTACTAGTGAGCTTACATACTATTCTGACCTTCCCACTAAAGAAAATCCTCATACCGGTGTCCGTAACTCTATTATCTATAATTCCTCCTGCTTTATCCGTGGCGGGAAGGTCAAAGATGCAGACGGTAACATCATCGACATCTTGCCCTGGGAAACTTTCCCGTCTGATACTTTCGATTGCACTGCTATCGATACTTGGCAAGCCAGCGTGAATGAAATACCTCTCAGCGGTATTTCGTTTTTAGGTTCTTCCTCCTCCGGTCTCGGCTATTTCGGTCTCTATAATTACCTGGAAAACTCCTACACCAGCGATATTGTTCGAACATATTTTACTGCGGATGGGAAGGAAATCAGCATTCCTCAAAACTATATGGATGCCCTTGGTTCCACACAACTCTTGGATAACAAATTTTTGCTTACCCTAAACGGTGCCGATGGAAAAACTTATTTCACCCTGCTAGATCTTGCCGATGGCAGTACATTCGATCCTGTCCTTATTCCGGATTCTCCACGAGTTGTCGCACAAAACGGTTCTGTACTTGCGATTTGTTCTCTCAGCAAATCTTTCCGGATTTACAGTGTTGAAAACGGAACGGAACTGGATGCCTTTGACATTCCAGGTACGGACAACTACAGCGTTCGGTACATTTTCTTTAGTGGTAACTATCTTATTATTTACTGTTACGACGACAGTTATAACAATGAGGATTTTCTCTATCACGTATACTCCTTGAGTGATAGCGCACTTATTATTTAAGTAACGCCACAAAATCAGGACATCCATTTTTCCATTTATACCATTTCACATTTTATAATCCTCTCAAAAAACAAATCATTTTCGGCAAAATCCCCCCGGAATGTTCCACGTGGAACATTCCGGGGGGATTTTTTGTGTTTTTGGGGGTTAGGACTTCCACAAAAGGGGCTGCTGTGTTATAATAAATAAGTTCTTAGCGGTTCCAAACGATACATGGAGGGTAAAATGGCAAAAGTAATTGCAATCGCAAACCAAAAGGGCGGCGTTGGCAAAACGACCACCTGCGTCAACCTTTCTTCCTGCGTGGCTGCGCTGGGCAAAAAGGTTCTCGTGGTTGACCTTGACCCGCAGGGCAATACCACCTCGGGTTACGGCGTTGCAAAAAAAGGCCAGCAATCCAACATTTACACCTGCCTGATCAACGATGATGACATTCGGCAGGCCATCGTTCACACCAAGTTCAACGCAGACCTGATTGCTTCCAACACGCAGCTGGCCGGTGCTGTGGTGGAGCTGGTGGAGCTGCCCCGGCGCGAAAACCGCCTGCGCAGCATCCTGGCACCGCTGATTCCTTTGTACGATTATGTGTTCATTGACTGCCCGCCTTCGCTGGATCTGCTGACCGTCAACGGTCTTTGCGCCTGCGATACGGTGCTGATCCCCATTCAGTGCGAGTATTATGCACTGGAGGGGCTTTCGGAGCTGATGAATACCTTAAAGATCGTGCGCAAAAAATACAACCATTACCTGGACATTGAGGGCGTGGTGTTCACCATGTACTCCGGCCGGTTCAACCTGACCATGCAGGTGGTTGCACAGGTCAAAAAGTACTATGGCAACAAGGTTTACAAAACCGTTGTGCCGCGCACCGTGCGTCTTTCGGAAGCGCCCAGTTTTGGTATGCCCATCAATTTTTACGAGCCGAACGGCAAGGGCAGCGAAGCCTATATGGCTATGGCGCGTGAATTTTTGGAAAATAACGAGCGGGAATGACCTTGGTTTTCCTGTTTGGGAAAGGGAAGTGTGTGAATGGCAAAACGCAAATTGGGCGGCCTTGGCAAAGGGCTGGACAGCCTGTTTGAGGATCTGCCTATGACCGAAGATGCTAGCCCGGATCTGACCCGCCTGCCTGTGCGGGAGATTGAGCCGGACCCCGACCAGCCGCGCAAGAACTTTGACGAGGACGCCATGGCGGCCCTGGCAGAGAGCATTGGCGAAAACGGCCTACTGCAGCCCATTGCGGTGCGCGCCAAAAAGACCGGGCCGGGCTATGTGATCATTGCGGGCGAGCGCCGCTGGCGTGCCGCGCGCATGGCCGGGCTGGATGAAGTTCCGGTTTTGATCAAAGAAGTTACCGATGAACAGGCCGCTGCGCTGGCCCTGATCGAGAACTTGCAGCGCGAGGACCTGGACCCCATTGAAGTAGCCGAGGGCTGCAAAAAGCTGATCGAGCGCTATGGTTTAACGCAGGAAGAAGCCGCCAAGCGGCTGGGCAAAAGCCGCAGCGCCATTACCAACGCCATGCGCCTGCTGAACCTGCCGGAGTATGTGCGGGATCAGGTGCGGACAGGGGACATCAGCGCGGGCCATGCCAAAGCACTGCTGAGCCTTAGCTCACCGGAGCAGATGTCCGCCGCGGCGGACCAGATCATTGCTAAGGATATGAGCGTACGCCAGGCCGAAGCGTTGTGCCGCAAAATGTCCAAGCCGCCGAAGCCCGCCAAGGAAGAGGATGCCTTTACCCGCCCGGTGCTTGCCGTGGAGGTGGAGGGTGCCCTGAAAGAGACCACCGGCAGTGAAGTGCATGTGGACTACAAGGACGGCAAGGGCGTGCTGCACATTGCATTTTATTCTGATGCGCAGCTGCAGCAGTTCGCCGGGCTGCTGGGGCAGTATGACCCTGAGCAGGCCGCCGAGGCGGCTGATTCGTCCGGTGAAGACGAGGTATAACTCTTTCATTTTATTACTTTAGATTTCAGGCATTTGCAAAATTACAAATAGAGGAAAGGATTTTGAATCATGCTGGATATTCGTTTTGTGCGTGAGCACCCCGATGAGGTCAAGGAGAACATTAAAAAGAAGTTTCAGGATGCCAAGCTGCCGCTGGTAGACGAGGTCATCAATCTGGATGTCGAGTACCGCGCCGCCATTGGCGAGGGTGACACCCTGCGCGCCAACCGCAACAAGCTTTCTAAGCAGATTGGCATGCTGATGGGCCAGGCTAAAAAGGACCCCAGCAAGGCCGCCGAAGCCGAGGAGATCAAGAAGCAGGTGACCGCACAGGCTGACCGCCTGAAAGAGCTGGAAACCAAGGAAGCCGAGCTGCAGGACAAAATCCGCGACATCATGTACACCATCCCGCAGATGATTGACCCCAGTGTGCCCATCGGCCCGGACGACAGCTACAATGTGGAAGTACAGCGCTTTGGCGATCCTGTTGTGCCGGATTATCCCATCCCGTACCATGTTGACATCATGGAAAGCTTTGACGGCATTGACCTGGATGCTGCAGGCCGCGTTTCCGGCAACGGCTTCTACTATCTGCTGGGCGACATTGCCCGCCTGCACGAAGCTGTTCTGGCTTACGCCCGCGATTTTATGATCGACAAGGGCTTCACCTATGTCATCCCCCCGTTCATGATGCACGGCGATGTGGTGAAGGGCGTTATGTCCTTCCCCGAAATGGATGCCATGATGTACAAGATCGAGGGTGAGGACCTGTACCTGATCGGCACTTCTGAGCACACCATGATCGGCCGTTTCATTGACCAGATCCTCCCTGCCGACCAGCTCCCCCTGACCCAGCCGCGCCACATCGCAGCCGCGCGCCGGGCGGTTGCCGCGCTGCATCAGGCGGAGGACACGCTGCGCAGCTATTCGGTGGACTTGGCGGGCGTGGACTTGCAGCAGGCGCAGATGGCGCTGGCGGAAATCACGGGCGACGAGGTGGAGGAAAAGCTGCTCGATGAGGTGTTCGGCAGGTTCTGCGTGGGAAAATAAACAAAATGGGCAGGCACGCCGCAAAAAGCGTACCAGCCTTTTCACTTACTTCCGCTCAATCACCGTCTGGCTGTCGCTGACGCCCGGGGTCGTCGGGTCAATCACAACGCCCAGGGTGCTCAGCAGGGACAGCAGCGCCGCGCCCAGCTGCATCACCTGCTCCTGCGCTACCGTCGTCTCAATGCCGAACAAGTCCAGCAGGTTGAACACGAACGTGCAGACGACCGCCAGCAGCGTCGTCAGCCAAACCTTGTTGCGGAAACGAAGCGACCAGTTGATTTTCATGCAATCATCCTTTCTGTGCAAATCTTTTTCTTCACGCTGGAAGAAAAATGGGAGGAAAAGCGTTTTGTTTGTGGAAATGGTACATCATCCGACAACGAAAGGGGAGATTCTGATGAAGAAACGTGTTTTGTCAGCCCTGATGGTGCTGCTCCTGCTGATTCCTGCCGCCGGAAGTGCCGAGGAAGCGCCGATGCTGCTGGAATCCTACGCCTCACGCGGCGCGCGACAGGTGACGTTCGCCTATCCGGAAGGGTGCACGGTGGACGCGCGAGACAAGGTGGGGACGCTGGTATCCATCGACGAAAACACAAGCGTGTCGGTGGTTGTGACCAAGAAGGGCAACTCCGGCATCGACGAAATTCAGGAGAATATCGGCGATTCGTCGCTGATTCTCACGCTGTCCGACGATATGCAGCTCTACGCCACGCATGGGATTCCGAATTTCCCGTGGATGGGCAGCGATATCGTCGAAGTCGGCATCAACCTGCCCGGCGGCGTTGATGTGGTGGTGACTGCCCAGTGCCTCTATGGCGATACGGCAGTTTACGACCTGCTGCTGACCATCGTCGGCTCGCTCACGGATGCAGCGCCGCTGCAAACGTGGCTGGAGGAAACGTGGATTCCGTCGGTGACGCAGGAATGACCATCGGGGAGCTTGGGTGGAAGGACGTTCCACCCTTTTTTTATGCCGCCATCCGCCCGCGAATCTCCTGCAAGCCATGCTCCGCCTCGTCCATGCGCCCCTCCAGCCGGTAGGTGCGCTCAATCAGGTTGTTATGCTGGGCGACGCGCTTTTCCAGCTGCGCCAAGCGGTACTGCGTCAGCCGGGAGGACGCCAGCACGCCCGCGCACGACCCCGCCAGCGTGCAGAAGCCCGAAATCAGCGCCACAAGCAGCGATTCGCTCATGCGCCGCCTCCTTCCAGCGCCGCCCACGTCTGTTTGCCGACGATGCCGTCCACCGCCAGACCCCGCTCGGACTGGAAGCCCTTCACGCTGCACCGCGTCATCGTGCCGAAAATGCCGTCTACAGCAAGCTCGTAGCCCGCGCGGTTCAGCAGCGTTTGCAGCAGGCGGACGGAATCGCCCCTGCTGCCCGTGCGGAGGGTCGGGCGGGACACGCTGGACGGAGTGGACACGGCGGAATCGTCCGCAGAATTGAAGCTGCTGGTTTCAGCCACGTCCTTCAGCCAGCCCCAATAGCGCCATTTGCCGATTTTGCTGTCCGCCTTGACTGCCATGCCTTCGGTGGAGGCGTGGACGATGCGCAGCGGCGACACGCTCGTGACAAGTCCGATGTGGCAGAAGTCGCCCAGCCCGTCTGAAAAGCGCGCGGGCGTTACGGGCTTCCACTTGAACACCGCCATGCCGGGGCAGAGGTCGGCGGCGGATGCAATTGTACCCGAACGGGCAAGGTACTTGCGGAAGATGGTGTTGCTGCCGTGGTAGATGGATGCGCCCTGACGGCGGAACGCGCGGACGAACATGCCGGAACAGTCGATGCCGCGCTCGTCGTTCGTGCCGGGGGATGCATAGGGGAAGCCGATGCAGGCTTCAAAATCGCTGATAAGCTGCGAAAGATTGAGCAAGCCAATCACCTCCTGATAATAATGAGCAATGGGATACTGTGCGTAACCTGTGGATAAACACGCGGAAGCAGCATGAGAGCGTCACCAACTCAATCGCGCGAAAGGGAGTCCAGAGGGTCGAAGACCCTTTGGCGGGGTTGAGGGGCAGCGCCCCTCACGTTCCCATCTTCTCGATGACCTTCAGCGTGATGACGGAGGTCACGAAGCCGCCGGGGTTTGTGGGCATCATCAGCAGGGAGTGCTGACCGGAATCAACCGCGCCGGTAGACGTGCGGCGGAGGTAGGGGAGCGCATCGAGCGACTGCGTTTTGCCCCACACGCTGTACGGGATTTCCGTGCCGTCCACCAGGATGGTTTGGATGTATACGCCGTTGTCCGCCGTCATCCGCATCACGCAGGACAGCACCGACGGGTACTCATCCAGCGTGAAGGGGTGCGAAATCGGGGCGGTGTAGGTGCCGGTCGCGCGATTGCGGAAGGTCAATTCCGTCAGCTTGCCGCCGATGAGCTTGCTCGCGTTCACCTCGCGCAGCAAATCGGCGATTTCGTCCGACAGCGCGGGCTGACGGTTCGCCAGTGTCAGCGTCACCCGACCGGGCTGCCCGAACACGTCCGGAATGTGCATGGCGACAATGCGCTCCACCAGCACCGTATTTTCCTCTGGCAGCGCCAGCCGGAAACGCTGCCCCAGCCGGAAGGTATCCAGCGCTTCGCCCGTGATGCGCGAGAGGTCGATGCCCTGCAGCTGCACCGTCGCGGTCGGCTGACTGTGCCGCTCCAGGTAGCGTTCCGCCACGCGCTTCAGCGTATCCGCGCCCATGATTTGGTCACTTGTGAACGTCCGCGCGGCAATGCCCCACGTTTTCGTGTCCGCCGCGTCGATGTATTCGCGCCCCAGCAGCGGGGTCAACGTTACGCGGTCAAGCCCCTGCCCGCAGCCATAGGGGAACACGCGCGTGCAGAGCCGGCTCGCGTCGCGTGTGACGCGCACGGTGCTGATGTTGCGCGTCAGCCGCCCTTCGCACGAAATTTCCTCTGGCAGCTTGCGCAGATGCAGCTTCCACGGCAGCTTCGTCTGGTCGAACGCCCAGCAGAGGTTCGCGGGCAGCATGTCCAGCAAGCTCGTCAGTGCGGCGTAAATTGACTGCGTCTGCCCAATCGCGGAAATCACCAACCCCTCGTCCGCCTCGATGTCGCCCACCCGCCAGCGGATGCGCGTCTGGTAGCTCAGGATGCGCTTGAGGATGGTTCGCACGTTTTCCGCGTACGTCAGCGCGGGCAGCATGTCGTCCGCCAGCGTCGCCATCCCGTGCTCCAGCTGCACCACGCGCCGCAAGCCCGGCTCTTCGCTGATACTGGAAACGCGGTAAATCTCGCTGTCCCCGAAGCCGTCACAAAGGCGCACGAAGTCCCGCACACAGACGGGCGCATCCTCCGGCGGCAGCACCATTTCCGCCATCGACAGCGGCTGAAGCGAACGGTCAACCGTCAGGCGAATTGGGTGCAGATTCGCGCGCGGCTTCATTTTGTCGTCCAGCAGACACGGCAGATTCATCAGCAATACCTCCCTTTGCACCGCCCGGACACAAACGCCGCAGCGCTGGCTTCCACGCGGATTTCGTTCAGCACACCCGGCCGCAGCAGCAAATCATCCGCGCTATCCGGCGTGCGATAGGGCAGAATGGACACCGTGCTGTCATCCGACACCATTTCCGCCGCGAAAACGCCCGCGTCGTGGTGAATCCGAATTGCCGCGCCGGGGGCAAGCGTCAGCCCCTGAAAGCTGATTTTCCCCGCGGCGGATATGGTCAGCGTCGTGATGGCAGTGTCGCCAATGTTGCGAATCAGCAGGTTCAGCGGCGTTTCGGGCGCGTCGCCGGGGACGGCAAGGAGCTTAGACGGCGCATCGGACGTGTTCGGCATCAGGAAACTTGTCTCCGCCGCATCCTCCCAGTAGGGGCAGGAGAAGGCGGTGAAAACAAGCGAGAGCGTCTCCAGCCAGTTGAGCGTGCTCATGGTCGGATACTGTGTGCAGACGACGCGCAGCACCCGCTTGCCGTCCTCATGCAGCGTCAGCACGCCGCCCGCTTCCGCCCACGCCGCCACAAGGTGCAGCAGCTGATGCCGCGCGGCGATGTCGTATTCCTCAATCAGGAAGCGGACGCGCAGGGATAGCTGCTCTCGCTGGCGGCGCAGCAGGTGCAGCCCGCCGCCGATGCGGCTCGCCGTCACCGTCCGTACGGCGGGCGCAAGCTCCTCCACATCCAGCAGGTGAATCCGCGCGTCAAGGTCGCGCAGGGTCGTGCCGTTCAGGGCACAGTAAAGTCGGTCCGCCAAGGGAAATGCGCCTCCTTTCTCATACTAATTCTCATCTAAACCATGTCATTCGCACAGCATCTTTTCCGCCCCGGCATTGCTTCGTTCCGCTCGCGCGTACCTCCAGTACGCCTCGCTTCACTCAGCTTTGCCGGAACGAAAAATCTGCTATGCTCGATGCCATGTTTTAGAATCGAATTAGTATCATGTGTACCTCCGCTGATTCACCTGCCGCGCGATGATGGCGGAGATAATTGGCGTGAGTGCCTCCGCCAGCGCGTCGTAGTCAATGGACGGCGTTTCGGCGGATTCGGGATTTTGCGGGGCGTCGGCAAGTACGTCAGGCTGCGTCATGCGTCTCCTCCTTCCACCAGTACAAGCGCGCGGGCAGATTTACGTCGCCCGGACGGTCGCTCTGCGCCAGAAACGTGAAGGGCAGCCTGCCCGCGCCATCAGGCACACTCGTCAGCGATGCGCCGGAAACGCAAAGCGGGTTGCGCAGTTCAATCACCAGCAGCCCCCGGCTTGTCGTACCAATCCAGCATAGGCGGGAAAGCGGCTTGCGCGAGGAGCGGCGGGAGACCGGAGCGCGGCTTGGCTGTTTCGGCGGAAGGAAAATCGGCAAATTTTACGGATTTGGTGAAAATGCCGATTCCCTTTTGCGCTTTAAGCTGCTATACTGCATACATCAAGGCTTCCGAGAGGAGCACAGACCATGACCGTAATGAACCGCAGTGCTGAATACCGCTACTTTAGCTTTACCTATTTTATGGGTAAGGCTTATTCTGGTTTGGCTGAAAGCAAGCGCGTGTAAGAACGGGTCCTTTGTCGGAATGACCGTAAATGCATGACGAACCGCAGCCGAACCGGCTGCGGTTTTTTTCATCGCTTAAGGAGGAATTTTACCATGATCGTCGTACTCAAGCACAATCCGAATCCCGAGCAGCTGCGGAGCCTGATTACATGGCTGCAGGAAAAGGGCATTATCATTCATACCAGCATCGGCGAGGGCAATATGCTCCTCGGCCTGGTGGGCGACACCTCGAAGATAGACGCCGATCTCATTTCCGCGCTGGACATCGTCGAGGACGTCAAGCGTGTGCAGGAGCCGTATAAGAACGCCAACCGCAAGTTCCATCCCGACGACATGATCGTGCAGGTGGGCGACGTCAAGGTCGGCGGCGGAAACTTCTGCATGATCGCGGGCCCGTGCTCGGTCGAATCTGAAGAGCAGATCGTCGCGGTCGCCAAGGCCGTGAAAGCCTCGGGCGCGAACATGCTGCGCGGCGGCGCATTCAAGCCCCGCACTTCTCCTTATGATTTCCAGGGCCTCAAGGCCGAGGGCATCGAGCTGCTGAAGATCGCCCGTCAGGAGACCGGCCTTCCCATCGTCACCGAGATCATGGGCACGAATTACCTGCCGCTTTTTGAGGATGTGGACGTCATTCAGGTCGGCGCGCGCAATATGCAGAACTTCGACCTGCTGCGCGAGCTCGGCAAGCTGAGAAAGCCCATCCTCTTAAAGCGCGGCCTCGCCAGCACGCTCAAGGAGCTTTTAATGAGCGCGGAGTACATCATGGCCGGCGGCAACGAGCAGGTCATCCTCTGCGAGCGCGGCATTCGCACCTACGACGACTACACGAGAAACACACTCGACCTTGCGGCTGTGCCGATGCTCAAGGAGCTCACGCACCTGCCGGTCATCGTCGACCCCAGCCACGCGACCGGCATTGCGCGCCTCGTGCGCCCGATGGCACTGGCTGCTGCCGCCTGCGGCTCTGACGGCCTCATCATCGAGGTGCACAACGACCCCATTCATGCGCTGTGCGACGGCGCGCAATCCCTGCGCCCCGAGCAGTACGATGACCTCGCCAAGGCTGTGCGCCGCGTGAGAGAGGCGGTGGCAGAATGACCGCCGGCATCGTCGGCCTCGGCCTGATCGGCGGCTCGCTCGCCAAGGCATACCACGAGGCGGGCGAGCGTGTGCTCGCCCACGACATCGACCGCGATGTCTTGTCGTTCGCCGTCATCAGCGGCGCGGTGGACGAGGCGCTGACGGACGAGACGATGGCAGAGTGCGATGTCATCCTGCTGGCCGTCCGACCCGCGGCGGCGGTCGAATGGCTCAAAAATCACGCGGCAAAGATCGACAAGCACACGGTCGTCATCGACTGCTGCGGCACCAAGCGCAAGGTATGCGCGGCGTGCTTCCCAATCGCCGAGCAGTACGGCATTACGTACCTTGGCGGTCACCCAATGGCGGGCACGCAGTTCTCGGGCTTCAAGTACGCCAAGGCGAACCTCTTCGTGGGCGCGCCGATGGTGCTCGTGCCGCCGCGCTTTGACGACATTGAATTACTCAGCCATGTGAAAGACCTGCTCTCGCCCGCGGGCTTTGGAAGCTACTCCGTCACAACCGCCGAGCAGCACGACGAGATGATCGCCTTCACCTCGCAGCTGGCGCATGTGGCGTCCAACGCCTACATCAAGAGCCCCACAGCGAAAAAGCACAAGGGCTTTTCCGCCGGCAGCTACAAGGATATGACGCGCGTTGCCTGGCTCGCGCCGCACATGTGGGCGGAGCTCTTCATGGAAAACAAGGAATTCCTGCTCAAGGAGATCGACTGCTACATCGAGCACCTGAGCGAATACAAGACCGCCATGGAAAATGACGACGAAGAGACCCTTATCCGACTTCTGGACGAGGGCAAGAAGAGAAAGGAAGAGGTGGACGGCTGATGCGAAGCATCCATATCAAGGCCTCGCGCGAATACGACGTGCTGGTCGAGCGCGGCTTACTCGACCGCGCGGGCGAGCTTCTCCGGGAGGTCAGCGCCCCCGGCATGGCCGCCATCGTGTCGGACGACACGGTCTACGCGCTCTACGGCGAGCGCACGGTCAAGGCCCTTGAAAAGGCGGGCTACTGTGTGCACTCTTTCACATTCCCCGCGGGCGAGGGGAGCAAGAACCTCTCGACCTACGCCGATGTGCTGCACTTCCTCGGTGAGCACCGCTTCAGCCGCAGCGACGTGGTCGTTGCGCTCGGCGGCGGCGTGGCGGGCGACCTCGCGGGCTTTGCCGCGGCGACGTATCAGCGCGGCATGGGCTTTGCCCAGATCCCGACGACGCTGCTGGCCGCGGTCGATTCGTCCGTCGGCGGCAAGACCGCCGTCGACCTGCCCACGGGCAAGAATCAGGCGGGCAGCTTCTATCAGCCCTGCATCGTGATCTGTGATCCCAACACGCTCGAAACGCTGCCCGAGGAGCAGTACCGCTGCGGCTGCGCCGAGATCATCAAGTATTCGATGCTCGGCAATGCAGCGTTCTTTGAAGAACTCTACAAAACGCCCGTGCGTGAGCAGTACGAGCACGTCATCGAGGTCTGCGTGCAGATGAAGCGCGACATCGTCGGCGCGGACGAGTACGACCTCGGCCGCCGCCGCACGCTGAACTTGGGCCACACGTTTGGTCACGCGGTGGAGCAGTGCAGCGATTTTTCTCTTCTGCACGGCGAGGCGGTCGCCATCGGCATGGCGACGGTCACGCGCGCGGCAGTCAAGCGCGGCATTTGCGGCGAAGAGACGCTGGCGCGCCTGCTCGACATTCTGCACCGCTATGGTCTGCCGACCGAGACGGGCTACGAACTCGGCAAGCTCTATGAGGCCGAGCTCGTCGACAAGAAGATTTCCGGCGGCAAGATGCACCTCATCGTGCCGGAAAAGATCGGTCAGGTGCGCATGGAGACGATCCCCGTCGAAGCCCTGCGCGACTGGATGCAGGACGGTGGCATCCGATGAAAAGAACCATCATACCCGGCGCGCGCACGGGACGTGTGCGCATCCCGGCATCCAAATCGCAGGCGCACCGGCTGCTGATCTGCGCGGCGCTCGGCGAGGAGAAGACCGAGGTCGTCTGCGACGGCATTTCCGCCGATATCGCGGCCACGGCGAAGTGCCTGAGCGCGCTCGGCGCGAAAATTGAAGAAATGGAGACGGGCTTTCTCGTCTCTCCAATCAAAAAAGTGCCCGAGGGGCGCTGCGACCTCTACTGCGGCGAGAGCGGGTCGACGCTGCGCTTCCTGCTGCCCATCGTCGGCGCGTTCGGCGCACAGGCGGTATTCCACCGCGAGGGGCGGCTGCCCCAGCGCCCGCTCGCCCCGCTGGATAGCGTTTTAAAAGAGCATGGCATGACGCTCCGCGAGGACGGCGACCTGCTGTATTGCAGTGGACAGCTGATCGGGGGAAACTATACGATCGCAGGCAATGTGTCCTCTCAATATATTTCGGGCCTTCTCATGGCGCTGCCGCTGCTGATCAGAGACAGTCTTCTTATGGTGTCCGGCCCACTGGAATCCGCGGCTTACGTCGCCATGACGGAGGATGCACTTCAGCTTTCCAAGCTGACCATCCCCAAAATGGGGGCGATGTGGGCGATGTGGGCGATTCCCGGTCAGCAGAGATGTCATCTGCCGAAGCGCACGGTCGTCGAGGGCGACTGGTCGAACACGGCGTTCTTCCTCTGCATGGGTGCGCTGTCGAAAGAGGGCGTGACCGTCGAGGGGCTGAATTTGCAGTCCTCGCAGGGCGACCGCGGCGTGCTGGACGTTTTGCGCCGGTTCGGCGCGGAAGTCACGGAGCACGGCGACGCCGTGACGGTCAGGCGCGGTGCGCTGCATGGCGTGATGATCGATGCCGCGCCCATCCCCGACCTCATCCCCGTTTTGAGCGTGGTCGCATCGGTCGCGGCGGGGGAGACGAGGGTCGAAAACGCCCGCCGCCTGCGCCTCAAGGAATCCGACCGCCTCAAGAGCACGGCAAGCTTACTGCGTGCGCTCGGCGGGCGCGTTGAGGAAAAAGAGGACGGCATGGTCATCACGGGCGTGCCCGCGCTGCACGGCGGCGCGGTCGAAACGCAGAACGACCATCGCCTCGCGATGTCTGCCGCCACGGCGGCCTGCGCTGCGACGGGCGAGATCACAGTCGACAACGACGGCTGCGTGGCAAAGTCCTATCCCCGCTTTTGGGAGGATTTTAGCAGCTTGAAAGGAGAAGGTTTATGAGCAGCACCTACGGCGAAAATCTGCATTTGACCATCTTCGGCCAGTCGCATTCCCCTGCCATCGGCGTGACGGTCGAGGGCATCCCCGCGGGCGAGAAAGTTGATCTGGACGAGCTCCAGCGCTTTCTGAATCGCCGTGCGCCGGGCAAAAACGTCTGGTCGACGCCGCGCAAGGAGGCCGACGCGCCGGAGATCCTCTCCGGCCTTGTGAACGGCTATACCTGCGGCGCGCCGCTCACGGCCATCATCCGCAATACGAACACCCGCTCGCAGGATTACGCGAATCTTGCTGTCACGCCGCGCCCCGGTCACGCGGACTACACCGCCGAGGTCAAATACGGCGGCTATCAGGACCGCGCGGGCGGCGGACACTTTTCAGGCCGCTTGACCGCGCCGTTGTGCATCGCGGGCGGCATCTGCCTGCAAATTCTCGCGCGCGAGGGCATCACGCTTGTGAGCCGCATCGCCTCCATTGCGGGCATTACTGACGAAGGTGAGCTGACAGGCTCGCTTGCTGGCAAGGAGTTCCCCGTCGTCAGCGATGCGCGCGGCGAGGAGATGCGCGAAGCCATCGCGGCGGCGCGCGAGGCTGGTGACAGCGTCGGCGGCGTCATCGAATGCGCGGTTTTCGGTGCGCCCGCGGGCCTTGGCGATCCGATGTTCGGCGGCATGGAAAATCGCATCGCCTCGGCGGTTTTCGGCATTCCGGCGGTCAAGGGCGTTGAGTTCGGCGCGGGCTTTGGCGTGGCGGGACTGCGCGGCAGTGAGGATAACGACACCTTTACGGTCGAAAACGGCAAGATCGTCACCGAGACGAACCACTGCGGCGGCATTCTCGGCGGCATCACGAACGGTATGCCCATCGTGTTCCGCGCGGCGTTCAAGCCGACGCCATCCATCGCGCGCGAGCAGCAGAGCGTCAATTTGCAGACGATGGTGCCGGAGAAGATGGCTGTCACGGGCCGCCACGACCCGTGCATCGTGCCGCGCGCCGTGCCCTGTGTGGAGGCGGCAGCCGCCATCGCGGTCTATGATGCGTATCTATCGCGCAAAAAGGAAATGAGGTAAGGGAACATGGACTTAAACGACTATCGAAAAGAGATCGACAGCATCGACGATCAGCTCATTGCGCTCTTTGCCCAGCGCATGGAGACCGCTGAAAAGATCGCGGAATATAAAAAGGCCAACGGCCTGCGCGTGCTCGATGCGCGCCGCGAGAAGGAGAAAATGCGCGAGATTCTGGACAAAACGCCGGACGACCTGCGCGAATACGTCTCCTCGCTCTACTCCCTCATTTTCGAGCTGAGCCGCAGCCGCCAGAGCTGTCTTCTCGGCACGAAGGGTGATCTGCCCGCGAAAATTGCCGAGGCCATCGAAAAGACGCCGCAGCTCTTTCCCGAGGACGCCGCCGTCGCCTGTCAGGGCGTGGAGGGCGCGTATTCCGAGCAGGCGTGCGAAAGGCTCTTCAAGCGCCCGAGCACGTTCTTTTTCAGTTCCTTCGAGGCGGTGTTCTCCGCCATTGAAAAGGGCCTCTGCCTCTACGGTGTGCTGCCGCTGGAAAACAGCACGGCGGGCAGCGTGAACGCGGTCTACGACTTGATGACGCAGCACAACTTCCGCATCGTGCGCTCGGTTCGCATCAAGGTTGACCATAATCTTCTCGCCAATCCCGGTGCGAAGCTCGAAAACATCCGTGAGATCTACTCACATGAACAGGCCATCAGCCAGTGCGCACACTTTTTACAGGGGCTTCCCAATGTGAAGGCCATCCGCTGCGAAAATACCGCGGTGGCGGCGCGCATGGTGGCCGAGTCCGGCCGCGACGATGTGGCGGCGCTGTCGTCCCGCGCATGCAGAGAGCTCTACGGCCTTGACTGCCTCGCCGCCTCTGTGCAGGATCAGGGCAATAACTTCACGCGCTTCATCTGCATTGCGAAAAACCTCGAAATTTACCCCGGTGCAGACCGCACGAGCCTGATGATGGTGCTGCCGCACCACCCCGGTTCGCTCTACAAGGTGCTCTCGCGTTTCAACGCGCTCGGCGTCAACATGAACAAGCTCGAGAGCCGCCCGATGCCGGACCGCAACTTCGAGTTCATGTTTTACTTCGACCTTGAAACCTCGGTCTATGCCCCGCAGTTCACCCAGCTCATGGGCGAGCTGCCCGAGCTGTGCGAGGAGTTCACGTATCTTGGCTCTTACAGTGAGGTGGTTTGAATGAAGCGCTGCGGATTACTCGGTGAAAAGCTCGGCCACAGCTATTCGCCCGCTATCCACGCGGAGCTGGCGGACTATGAATACCGGCTCTATGAGGTCGCGCCCGAAAAGCTCGGCGAATTTCTGACGGGCGGCGGCTTTGACGGCATGAACGTCACCATTCCCTATAAAAAGGCCGTCATCCCGTACTGCGCAGAGCTTTCACCCATTGCGCAAAAACTCCAGAGTGTGAACGTGCTGGTCAGGCGCGAGGACGGCACGCTGTACGGCGACAACGCCGATGCCTACGGCTTTGCCGGTATGGTCAGGGCGAGCGGCATTCAGATCGATGGCAAAAAGACGCTCGTGCTCGGCTCCGGCGGCGCCTCCTCGACGGTCTGTGCCGTGCTCGAGGAGATGGGCGCGCGCAGCGTGACCATCATCTCCCGCAAGGGGGAGGACAACTACAACAATCTGGATCGTCACGCGGACGCGGAGGTCATCGTGAACACCACGCCCGTCGGCATGTACCCGAACTGCGGCGTGTCGCCCGTCGACCTGTCGCTCTTCCCGAAGCTCGATGGTGTGCTCGATATCGTCTATAACCCCGCGCGTACAGCGCTTGTCTTGCAGGCGGAAAAGCTCGGCATTCCTTATATGAGCGGGCTCTACATGCTCGTCGCGCAGGCTAAGCGCACGGCGGAGGTCTTTGAAAACCGCGACATCCCCGACAGCGAGACCGAGCGCATCTGGAAAAAGCTGAGCCTTGAGATGCAGAACATCGTGCTCGTCGGCATGCCCGGCAGCGGCAAGAGCACCGTTGCCGCGCGCCTTGCTGAGAAGCTTGACCGCATCGCGCTTGACAGCGACGCCGAGATCGAAGAGAAAAACGGTATGAGCTGTGCCCAGCTCATCGAAAAGCATGGCGAGGCGGAATTCCGAGAGCTCGAGAGCGAGGCCATTGCCGCGCTCGGCAAGCGCTCGGGAGCGGTCATCGCTACGGGCGGCGGCTGCGTGACGAGAGAGGAAAACTACGATCTTCTGCACCAGAACGGCATCATTTTCTGGTTGAAGCGTGATATCGACCAGCTGCCGCGCGAGGGGAGGCCTCTTTCGGCGGGCGACCTTGCGGCGATGTACGACAGGCGCAAGGCCTGCTACGAAAGATTTGCCGACCACATCGTCGACAACAACGGCACAGTGGAGGATACCGTGCAGGCAATTTTGGATTGTCTGAAATAAAGGACAAAAACATCCCGCCGCAATTTGCGGCGGGATGTTTTTGCGCGATGGCGGCAGCTACGGCAGGGGATGGCGAGATCGCTGCGCGAGCGCTTCGTCATAGCATCTCGCGCAGCGCCGCCAGTCGATCACCTGCACACGCAGGGCGAGGGACTCCTCGCTGCACGGCACCACCGGCGCGGTCAGGTCGAGCAGCACCGCGCCGAACGAGATGTCGGGGTCCTTCGTGCCGGTGAGCCGGAGTGAGCCGTCCGCCATCAGCGAGAGCAGGACGCGACCGCCGCAGCCGCGGCGCAGCGCATGTGTGAGCACGCGCTCAAAGTCCTCCCGCTCGCCGAAATCGCGCAAAATCGCGGCCTCAAATGTATTCAAAACAGACCACCTCGCCACAAGGTATGCAAAAAGTCCATCAGACAGCACAAAAAAGCGGAAAGTCCTGTGACTTTCCGCTTTTCATTTCAATTTGGACTAACTTAGATGTGGACGACCTTCAGCTCACTCGCCTCGAAGAGACCGAGGCGCTTGCCGACGTTGACATATACCTGCGGGTCGCCGCTCGTGCAGATGACGAACTTGCCCTTTTTCTGCGGGTTGAGCGCGTTCTGCTCGGTGAGGTATGCCTTGACGGCGTTTGCCTGCTCGAGCGCGGGGTTGATGAGGTGCATTTCGGGATAGCACTCGTGGAAGTTCTCTTCCACGATGGGATAGTGCGTGCAGCCGAGGATCAGGTTTTCGACCTTTTCGCGCGCGAGAATGTTGTCGACCTGCGTACGGATCTCGGTGTTAATGTCGTGCTGGTTGAAGTCGCCGCGGTCAACGAGTGCCGCGAGCAGGGGAGAGCCCTTGCCGACGACCTTGCACTCGGGATCACCCTCAT
>OGGU01001020.1_pt1 | contig 18690 bp, 17 predicted proteins | sample 1571241 | NCBI WGS metagenome assembly OGGU01 (sample SAMEA2581934, study PRJEB24529) | metagenome | biome: Human gut stool | place: China | collected 2011
CCTGGGCAACAGCCTGCTGACGGTGATCCTGGGCTATACCGACAACTCCGTGGAGATGCTGGCGGCCAACGCCGTGATGGGCAACCTGAACCGGCTGTTCCTGGTGGTGTGCTTCGGTCTGGGCGCTGCCACGGCGGTGATGATCGGCAAGGCCATCGGCCAGGGCCAGAGCCACCGGGAGGTTATGGACCTGAGCCGGACACTGCTGGTGTTCACCCTGCTGGTGGGGACCGGGCTGGCGGCGGTGTCCCTGGCGCTGGTGCCCACGGTGTTTGTGCCGGTGGTGTTCCCGCTGTTCAAGCTGGCGGGGCAGTCCGCCGCCATTGCCGCCGCCCTGGCGGTGACGTCCTTCGTGATGATCCCCCTGCACGCCTATTCCATCTCCGCCGTCACCGGTGTGCTGCGGGCTGGCGGCGACGTGGCCTGGTCGGCGGCGCTGGACATTGCGCCCCAGTGGCTGCTGGCCCTGCCGCTGACGGCGCTGTTTGCCCTGGTGTTCAAGAGCAATTACTGGCTGGTGGCCGCGGCCATCCAGGCCGAGAGCCTGCTGAAGGTGCCTCTGTGCGCCCTGCGCATCCGCACCGGGAAATGGATCCACGACGTCACCCTGCCCCAGGGGGAGCTGTAACTTTTATATAATTCTGTCATCAAGTTGTAACCAAATTCCCGGCATCTGTAACCGGTTTGTAATTGAATTGCGGCGCACGCGGCGGTATACTTGATTTGTAAAAGCTCATAGGACTCCCGATCCAAATCCGAAACGGAAGGAATGAAGGTTATGTCAAAGCGCTGTTTGCAGATCATCACTGCCCTGCTGTGCGTCCTGCTGCTGGCCGGATGCGGGACGAAGGCGGAGGATTCCGCCGGAACAGCGGACGACGGACAGCAGTGGGGACCTCCGGCTCAGGACGGCTTCGACGAACCGGTTTACCGGACCACCATATTCGGCAGCATGCCCTACGAAGCGCCCCCCAGACGGGCGGACAAGGTGTGGGACGGGGCCGCCTGGGTGGACCCGTCGGACCCGGAGGTGACGCAGCGGACCGCTGTAGAGCCGGACGTGACCGTTACGACTCAATGGGCGGAGGGACAGCAGGGTGAGGACGGCATTGCGGATGCGGTACGGGACTATATGACCCTGGCCTATTCCCTTCGGGCCGCGCCGGATATGACCGTGGAGGAGCATCCCTGCTGCACCGATGACATGGTGGACGAACTGCGTTTCTATGCGTTCATGATGTCCTCCGATCTGAGCTTCCGGACCCGCGCTGCCGCAACACTGGAGAACCTGACCCCGTCCGCGTCAGATAATATCCGCGTCCGGGTGCTTATCGATGCCCAGGAGGCCACGGGCAATATCACCGATACGGCCTATTGCCAGGATGAGCACTGGTCTACCGCCCGGGAGCTGGCCCTAACCCGGCTCAACGGCCGCTGGACGGTAACGGACGATGATACCGATGCATCCAATTTTTTCCAGGGTGGCGTTGCGGATGAGGTCCCGCCCTCCCGGGAGCTGCGCCAGGCGGTAGAGGCATATTTTCAGCTGCGGGCCGACGAAATGGCCGGACAAATGGGCGATTCCTCCTGCACCACCAACGCCCTGCTGGCAGACGCCAGGCTGTTTGCCGCTCAGGTGGACTGGTCCCGGGTATATGGCGCACAGGGCCGCGCCTGTCAGTTCGGCTCTTCCCAGGAGCTGCCCCCCTTCGACGTTCGCCTGCCTGTAACGGAGGTCATGCGGATCGACGGGCTGCAATTTGTTGACCGCCAGCCCCTGATGCGCACGTCGTTTGCCATTGTGAGCCATATGCTGACCCTGACCCGTGCCGCCGACGGCCGGTACACAGTAGTGGGCGATACCTATGAGTACGGCGGTCATAACTGCAACATCCTGGATTCCATCAACTGACCGCGCCACGCATTCGACAAGGAGGTTCGTATGAAAGCAATGCTATGCCGCATTTTTGCCGCCCTGCTGTGCGTCCTGCTGCTGGCTGGGTGCGGGGCAAAGGCGGAGTCCACCCGGCAGAACCCTTTGGAATCCCCCGACGGGGCAAAGGCGGAGCGATTTGACCCGCCTGAAACGGCGCGGGCCGCCGTGGAGCATCCGGACATCACCGTTTCCGTCCGGTGGGCGGAGGAGACGGAGGGCCAGGAAGCCATCCGGACGCTGGCCGCAGAGTATTTCACCCTGATGGGGACGATCCTCGCCGCCCCGGAGGCCTCCTATGAAAGCGTCTGCTGTTCGGAGGAGGTCCTGCAGGAGCTGACCCTCTATGGCTGGATGGCCTCCACCAACCTGTATCCCCGGATCAGTATACAAGTCACCCTCAGCCGGCCGGAGACATATCCGGACGGAACGGTCCGGGTGACGGCGGGCCTGAAAACGGCGCTGAAATCCTGCCGGGACATCTCCCGGACGTCCTTTACCAGCGACGCCAATCTGGAGTCCATCGACTTTTCCGAGGAGCACCGGCTGACTCTGTCCGGGGCCGGTGAGAACTGGACCGTCGCCTGGGACGCATTTTCCAGCGACTTCGGACGCATGGAAAGCGGCTACGCCACCAACCACCGGGACGACGCCTTTTGCGCCGAGCCTATCCGCAGCTACTTTTCCTTGCGGGCCAATGCCCTGGATGGAGGCTATGTGGCCGGGAATCCCGAGTTCTGCATCGGCGCTCTGCGGTCGGATGCCTTTGATTTTGCCCAGGCCCTGCTCAAGGACCGCCCGGAGATCCTGCGCGTCTACCGGGCGGAGTCCCGCGCCGTAAATCTCGGGCAGTTCCGCCGGATCGACGGGGACGCCGCCACACAGATACCGGTGGATGAGTGCATCCGCGTGGAATACCTTTCGGAAAACTGGATGGTGGAGTGCTCCATCTTCGTGATCCCCCACACCATTACCACCTTCCCCCAGGCAGACAGCGACCAGGACCTGGTGGTGGGCGATCTGTACAAGCAGTTTGGCCACGCGTGCAGCATTGTGGAATACCCGGAACCGCTTTGGTCCGACTGACCAGACTATATCACCTAACGGAGAATCAACACCTATGAGCTTATTCTGCTGTCCCATCTGCGGCGGCCCCCTGGGCAGGGGGCCTTCCGCCTATTCCTGCCCGGCGGGGCACAGCTTCGACCTGGCCCGGGAGGGCTATGTCCACCTGCTGCCCGCCAACCGGATGCACTCGAAAATGCCCGGCGACGACAAGGGCATGGCCGCCGCCCGGGCGACCTTTTTGAGCAAGGATTACTACTCCCCCCTGCGGGACGCCCTGTGCAGCATCGCCCTGGAGCGCACCGGCCCGGCTCCCCGGGTGCTGGACACCGGCTGCGGCGAGGGGTACTACACCAGCGGGGTGTACCGGGCCCTGGTCCGGGCGGGGCGGTCCGTGACCATGGCGGGAACGGACATCTCCAAGGCCATCCTCCGCCGGGCCGCCAAGCGGGAGAAGGACGTGGAGTTCGCCGTGGCGTCGTCGTATCATCTGCCGGTGGCGGACGGAGCGGTGGACCTGCTGGTGAACTGCTTTTCCCCCCTGGCCATCGAGGAGTTCCGCCGGGTGCTGTCGCCGGGGGGCGCTTTCGTGTATGTGGTGCCGTCGGAGAAGCACCTGTGGGAGCTGAAGCAGGTGCTGTATGACCGGCCCTACCCCAACCAGGTGAAGCAGACCCCCTATCCCGGGTTTTCGTACCGGGAGATCCGCCATGTGGAGTCGGTGATCCATCTGCCCTGTCAGGAGGACATCCACGCCCTGTTCCAGATGACGCCGTACTATTGGAAAACGCCCCGGTCCGGGGCGGAGCGTCTGGCGGCGCTGACGGCGCTGGACGTGACCATCAGCTTCGATATCCACGTTTTCTGCCGGGACTGACCCCGCAGCAAAAGCCGTGAGACTCCGGACATCCTCCGAAGCCTCACGGCTTTCTGGTTATGTGATTACAGAATGGACACGAACCACGCCACGGTTTACCTGGCAGGGAAGTAAGGGGGCGGCAGCGGTCCGCCTCTGCGTTTGCCGGGTGGTGAACGTCACCGCCGACGAGCGGGTCATGGCGGACGGCAAGGTGGATATCTCCCGGGTGGACGCCATCGCCTTTGACCCCTATACCCACGGCTATTATCGGGTCACGGAGCGCGTGGGCGAGGCCTTCAAGGACGGCCTGAAGCTGAAAAAATAACGGAGCAAGCCGTCCTTTTTTGACAAGCTAAAGCGGTGCAGAACTCTGTTCTGCACCGCTTTTTTTGCTGGACCGCCTCCGTCAGCTGCTTTGCCGGGACAATTGCCCCCACATACCGGAAAAAACGGACGGCCTTTTGGTGATCGGATTCAGAATTGCAGGAACCCTGCCGGGGCCCCCAGATGGCGGGCCAGCAGCTGCCGCACCGGAACGGCCACATCCCCCACGGCCTCCTCCGCCTGGGCGAACACCATCACCATCAACGCGGCGTTGGGGAAGGGGCAGAACTCCCCGGGGTTACACAGGGAGATCAGGAACATGCCCAGATAGGACAGGGTCAGGATCCGGACGAAGGGGTCCCGGCTCCCCTGGCGCAGCAGGGCAATGCGGTCGTGGAGCAGGCGGCCATAGGCCACAATGCCCACCAGGCCCATGCTGCCCATGACCTGGGCCAGACTGTTGTGATAGAACACCATGCTGCCCTCCACGCCGGTGAATACGTCGGCGTTGCGGGTGCTGCACAGGCCGATGCCGAACACCGGGTGCCGCAGGAAATCGTCCGCCGCCCGGGCCAGGAATTGCAGCCGGTCGGAGTTGCTGTCCTGAATGTCCTCGCCTACGCGGCTGTGGAGCACGCACTCCAGCAGGGCCGGGCCCAGGGCCAGGATGCCGATGCCGGCGGCCGCCGCCAGCAGCACCAGGCAGCGCCGGCTGATGACGCCGCTGCGCATCAGGTACACGCAGCACAGGGTCAGGAGAATGCCGCCGAACAGCAGGGCGCTGCGGCTGCCCGTCAGGGCCAGGGCCAGGGCCAGCACGGCGGCGGTGGCCAGGTGGCCCCGGTGCCGCAGGCTCAGGTAAAAGGGCATGGGCAGGGCCGTCAGCAGCACGGAGGTGGCAAAGTTGCGGTAGGACAGGTACAGCACGCCGCCGATGTGTCCCTCAGCCAGCCAGGCCTTGCCATAGGCCAGCAGCACCGCCAGGGCCATGCACAGGCCCAGGGCGCAGAAAATCTCCGCAAACCGGCGGTGCAGGTCATAGGACCGCTTTTCCGTCAGGTGGGAGCGGAACAGCACATACAGCACCAGCATCCCCACGCCCAGGCCCAGGGTATAGTACAGGGACAGAGGCTCCATGGCCTGCTTCCGGGAGATCACGTCGCAGCCCCCCAGCAGAGTGGCGATGGACACCAGCGCCAGGCCCAGGCCGCTGCGGCCGATCCGCAGGGTCACCGGCCAGACGGCGAAGTGCCACAGAAGGGCCACCAGCAGCGGCGGCACCAGCGCCGCGCAGGGCAGGAAATCCGTCAGCTGCCCATAGCACTGGGAGGACATGAGAAAGGCCATGAAAAACGGGCAAACCGGGGCCAGCAGGTCCGGGCAGGCGGCCAGCAGCCAGATGACGATGCACCCCAGGGCCGCCACGCCATAGACCGGCTCACCGGCGGCCATGAACGCCGCAGACACGGTCAGAAGAACGGGGAAATAGGCCCGGCTCATCCAAAAGCGCTGGGCAGCCCGGCTGAGCCGGGAAAAAAGTGTATACAAAGTCCGGCGCATCCGGGCCCACAGGCCTGTCGCCAGATCAAGAGACGGCATCCACATAGCACACTGCGCTCCTTTACCGCAGAAACTACCTTTTTAGATACTTGGAAAATCTTTTTTCATCATCCAGGCCCGGCGCATCCCTTCCTGTCAGGTGCGGGGCCGAAAAATCTTACTCTCGGGACATTATATCATAAAAAGTTTGAAGGATTTGTAAACTTTTGGGCCCATTCGCTGCAAGCAGCGGCCTGGTACCCCAGTATCGTGTACTTTATCACGTTCAGGGCCGTCTGTCAAGTTGTAAACTCCACATTTTCCTCCGAATAAACCCCGCCGTTTGCTGTACAGCTTTGCAGAATTTTGCCCTTCTGCAGCAGACAAGCGGAAGGGAAGCACGAAAGCCCTCCCTCTGCCGAACGGCAGAGGGAGGGCTTTTGCAGCTCTATAAGCCAACGTTATTGATAGCGGTTCTTATAGTACTTCTTATAATAGCCGCTGCTGCTTGCGTGGATGTTGTTGCGCACGACACCCAGGATCCGGCTGCCGCATTTTTTCAGCTGGTCCACGACCTCCACCGCCTGGTGGCAGCGCACCTGATGGTCGGAGATCACCAGAATCGCTCCGTCGCACTTGGCGGCCACCACCGCCGCGTCGATGACGCTGCCCAGCGGCGGAAGGTCGATGAACACATAGTCATACGATTCCCGGACCGCGCCCAGCAGCTTTAAAACGGTCTTGTTCACTTCGCCCTTGCCCCCCGCTTCTTCTCTTGATAGGGCCTGCGCTCCTTGGCGCCATAGGCCCGGTAGCAGCCGTATTTCCCCGTCTTTTTCCCGTCGGCGCAGGGGATGCTGGCCAGAACGCTGAGGCCCAGCATCTGCTGGATATCTATCTGGCTCCCCTGTGGGTGAATACGAGAGCAGCCGTTTTCAGCAGGCACTGCACGTCCAGCAGGACCGACTGCCTCTCAATATACTCCATGTCGTATACGATCTTCTCCTCCGGCCTCAGATCATACCCGCCGTTGACCTGAGCCCATCCGGTCAGGCCGGGGGTCACCATCATGCGGTTGGAAAAGCCCGGGATATACGTCTCAAACTCCCGATAGAAATAGGCACGCTCCGGCCTTGGCCCCACAAGGCTCATGTCGCCCCGCAGGATGTTCCACAGCTGGGGCAGCTCATCCAGCCGAGTGCGCCGGAGGAGCTGGCCGAAACGGGTGCAGCGCAGTCGATCTGCCAGCCTGGCTGGGATATAAAACGCACACTCTGCCGGATTTTGCACATTGTGTTCATTATTTGTGAAGAACTACCATGATTATGAAAAATTTCACAAAATCATGTTGCGAAAATTTTCCTCATATGATAAAATATTAGACGAATCGTTTAATGAAAAACGATTTGGAACGAAAATCTCCAACGAAACATAGAGGAGGAAAGGAATGAACCCCCAAACTGATCGTGCTGCCGCCATTGTGGAGCAGTATGGCTGCAAGACGGAGAACCTCATCGCCATTTTGCAGGACATCCAGGCGGCATACAACTATCTCAGCGAGGCCAACCTGACGTTGGTGGCCGACCGCCTGGGCATCAGCGTGTCCAAGGTATACAGCGTGGCCACCTTCTATGAAAACTTCTCCCTGGAGGCCAAGGGCAGGCACATCATCAAGGTCTGCGCCGGAACCGCCTGCCACGTCCGCAAGTCCGGCCCCATTTACGACGCCATTTACGAGTATCTGGGCCTGTCCGGCAAGCGCAGGACCAGCGACGACGGCATGTTCACCCTGGAGACGGTGGCCTGTCTCGGCGCCTGCGGCCTGGCCCCGGTGATGACCGTGGACGGCGAGGTCCACGCCAAAATGTCCCCCACCAGCGCCCTGGAGCTGCTGGAGAAGATCCGGAAGGAGGAGGCCGCCCAATGAAGCTCACCCGCGACGCGTTCTGCGACCTGCGCAACGAGGCCCAGCGGGCCCTGCGCCGCAGCAAGGAGACCCCCTCCGTGCTGATCTGCGCCGGTACCGGCTGCATCGCCGGCGGCGCCATGAAGATCTATGACAATTTGAAGACGGAGTGTGAAAAACGGGGTCTGCCGGTCTACGTGGGCCTCAAACACGACACGGACGCGGAGAAGAGCCTCCATGTAAAGATGAGCGGCTGCCACGGCTTCTGCGAGATGGGCCCCCTGGTCCACATCGAGCCCATGGGCATTATGTACATCCACGTCAAGCCCGAGGACTGCCACGAGATCCTGGAAAAGACCGTTCTGGGCGGCGAGATCATCGACCGCCTGGTGTACCGTCTGAACGGCGTGGCCTATCCCCGGCAGGAGGACATTCCTTTCTATAAGAAGCAGCACCGGGTGGTGCTGGAGAACTGCGGCACCAGCGACGCCGAGGACATCGAGGAGTACATCGCCAAGGGCGGCTACTCCGGCTTCGAGCGGGCCCTGTTCGAGATGACGGACCAGCAGATCTGTCAGGACATCATCGACTCCGGCCTCCGGGGCCGGGGCGGCGGCGGCTTCCCTGCCGGACAGAAGTGGGACGGCGCCCGCCGCCAGAAGGCCGACAAGAAGTACATCGTCTGCAACGGCGACGAGGGCGACCCCGGCGCCTTCATGGACCGCTCCATTATGGAGGGCAACCCCCACTCCGTGCTGGAGGGCATGATGATCGCGGGCCTGGCCGCCGGCAGCGATGAGGGCTATATCTACGTCCGGGCCGAGTATCCCCTGGCCGTGTCCCGGCTGAAAGCCGCCATTGCCAAGGCCCAGGAGCTGGGCCTGCTGGGGGATGACATCCTGGGCAGCGGCTTTAACTTCCACCTCCATGTAAACCGCGGCGCAGGCGCCTTCGTCTGCGGCGAGGGCAGCGCCCTGACCTCCTCCATCGAGGGCAAGCGCGGCATGCCCCGGGTGAAGCCTCCCCGCACCATTGAGCACGGCCTGTGGGGCAAGCCCACCGTCCTCAACAACGTGGAGACCTTTGCCAACGTCCCCCTGATCATCCGCAACGGCGTGGACTGGTACCGGCACATTGGCACGGAAAAGAGCCCCGGCACCAAGGCCTTCGCCCTGACCGGCAATGTGGTGAACACCGGCCTCATTGAGGTGCCCATGGGCACCACCGTCCGGGAGGTCATCTTCGACATCGGCGGCGGCATCCCCGACGGGAAGAAATTCAAGGCCGTGCAGATCGGCGGCCCCTCCGGCGGCTGCTGCTGCGCCAGCAGCGAGCATCTGGACCTGCCCCTGGACTTCGACTCTCTGAAGAAGATCGGGGCCATGATCGGCTCCGGCGGCCTGGTGGTCATGGACGAGGACACCTGCATGGTGGAGACTGCCCGCTTCTTCATGAGCTTCACCCAGAACGAGAGCTGCGGCAAATGCGTCCCCTGCCGGGAGGGCACCAAGCGCATGCTGGAGATCCTGGACCGCATCGTCAGCAACGAGGGCACCATGGAGGACCTGGAGCTGCTGGAGAATCTGTCCAACACCATTACCGAGACGGCTCTGTGCGGCCTGGGCCAGAGCGCCTGCAAGCCTGTGCAGAGCACCCTGCGCTACTTCCGGGACGAGTATCTGGCCCATGTGGTGGACCACCACTGTCCCATCTGCAATGGCCGCAAGCGCCATCTGGAGATCATCCCCGAGCTGTGCAAGGGCTGCGGCAAGTGCGCCCGGAACTGTCCCATGGACGCCATCTCCGGCCAGATCCGCATGCCCCACGTCATCGACACCACCAAGTGTATCCACTGCGGCGCTTGCTGGGGAGCCTGCCCCTTCGGCGCTATCGACGCCATTGAGGAGGAGGTATGACCATGGCCAAGGGAATCATGATCGTAGACGGCCAGCGGGTGCCGTTCGACGGGGAGAAGAACGTCCTCTCCGTGATCCGCAAGGCGGGCATCGACATGCCCACCTTCTGCTACTATTCCGAGCTTTCGGTCCACGGCGCCTGCCGGATGTGCATTGTGGAAAACGTGAAAACCGGCAAGATCGACGCCTCCTGCTCCATGGAGCCTCGGGACGGGCTGGAGATCCGCACCAACACCGCCCGGCTGCTGCGGCACCGGCGGATGATCCTGGAGCTGATGCTGGCCTCCCACGACTGCAGCTGCACCACCTGCGCCAAAAGCGGCAACTGCCGCCTGCAGGCCCTGGCCCAGCGCTTCGGCGTCAGCCGGGTCCGGTTCCCGGACACCCGGGAGCGCTATGAGCAGGACAACACCAGTCTGGCCATTTTCCGGGACCCCAACAAGTGCATCCTCTGCGGCGACTGCGTCCGGGTGTGCGAGGAGCTCCAGGGCCAGGGCATCCTGAACTATGCCCACCGCGGCAGCGAGCTGCAGGTGATGCCCGCCTTTGACAAGAAGCTGGACCAGACCAAGTGCGTGGGCTGCGGCCAGTGCGCCGCCGTGTGCACCACCGGCGCCATCACCGTGAAAAACCAGATCGGCCAGGCCTGGCAGGCCCTCCACGACCCCAAGAACCGGGTGGTGGTGCAGATCGCCCCGGCGGTCCGTGTGGCCCTGGGCGAGGAGTTCGGCCTGCCCGCCGGCGCCAACGTTATGGATAAGCTGGTGAAGGCACTGAAGCTCATGGGCGTGGAGGAGGTGTACGACACCAACTTCGCCGCCGATATGACCACCATCAGCGAGGCCCAGGAGTTCCTGGACCGGCTGAAAAACGGCGGTCCCTTCCCCATGTTCACCAGCTGCTGCCCGGCATGGGTGAAGTATGTGGAGGAGGAGCGGCCCCACTTCCTGAAGAACATCTCCACCTGCAAGTCTCCCATGCAGATGTTCGCCTCCGTCCTCAAGGCCAAGTACGCAGAAAAGGACGCCTCCGACGGCCGCACCACCTATCACATTGCCATCATGCCCTGCACGGCCAAGAAAATGGAGGCCGCCCGAGACGAATTCTTCCACAACGGCACCCCGGATGTAGACCTGGTCCTCACCACCCGGGAGCTGGTGGATATGATACGGGAGACAGGCATCCATCTGGACGAGCTGGAGCTGGAGTCCCCTGACCTCCCCTTCGGTTTGGGCTCCGGTGCGGCGGTGATCTATGGCGTCACCGGCGGTGTGGCGGAGTCCGTTGTGCGCCACTGCCTGCCCGATAAAACCAAAAATGCCCTGCGCCAGGTGCGCGTGTCCGGCATCCGGGGCGATGCACCCATTCGGGAGGTCACCTATGATGTAGACGGCACGGAGATCAAGATCGCCGTAGTCAATGGCCTGATCCACGCCAAGGAGCTCATCGCCGATGTGGAGGCCGGCAAGCGCTTTTACCACCTGGTAGAGGTCATGAGCTGCCAGGGCGGCTGCGTAGGCGGTGCCGGGCAGCCCTACGGTCTCGCCGCCGCTAAAAAGGACCGAGGCAACGGCCTCTATGCCGCCGATGCCTCCGCTCTCTTTAAGCGCGCCGAAAAGAACCCCGTGGTCACCGCCATGCTCTCGGACTTCGGCCCCCAGTGGTGCCACGACCATCTCCATGTCCACTACCTAACCGAAGAATAATGCGCCGCATTTCGGGCCCGGGGCGCAGCCGGATGGCTGCGCCCCGGGCCTATTCTTAGCTGCCCTATGTATTGTTCCTGTTGCCTCAAGGCCAGTGAATGATGCCTCCGGTTCTGGTAATTTCCCCCTTCTTTTCCGCTTTTTGTCATAAATAGTCCTAATCTCTAAAATAAATAATCCGTATTTTACTTATGCCTTACATTGGGGTATACTACAGCATGTTTGAAAAATATTTTCCGAAAAAAAGGAGCGTAATACTATGAGCAGAACCATCGGTACCGTGGTGCGCGGTGTGCGTGCCCCCATTTTCCGTCAGGGTGACGATGTCGTTTCCATCGCCGCCGACACCGTTGCAAATGCCTTGGCTGAGGAGGGCATCACCCCCCGGGATAAGGACGTGGTCGCCATCACCGAATCCGTGGTGGCCCGCTGCCAGGGCAACTATGCCACCGTTCAGCAGATTGCCGCCGACGTGAAAGCCAAGACCGGCGGCAAGACCGTGGGCGTCACCTTCCCCATCCTCAGCCGCAACCGTTTCTCCCTCCTGCTCTCCGGCATTGCCTCCGGTGCGAAGAAGATCGTGCTGCTCCTCAGCTTGCCCTCCGATGAGGTAGGTAACCACTTGGTCAGCATGGATCAGCTGGACGAGGCCGGCGTGGACCCCTACCGGGACGTGCTGACCCTGGAGCAGTTCCGCAGCCACTTCGGCTCCGTAATCCATCCCTTCACCGGTGTTGACTATGTGGACTATTACCAGCGCCTCATTCAAGAGGCCGGCGCTCAGGTGGAAATCATTTTTTCCAACCGTGTCCAGTCCATCCTCCCCTACACCGACACCGTCATCTGCTGTGACATCCACACCCGCCAGCGCTCCAAGCGCCTGCTGAAGTCCGCCGGTGCCCGGTGTGTCCTGGGTCTGGATGACCTGCTCACCGCCTCCGTGGACGGCAGCGGTTATAACCCCCAGTACGGCCTTCTGGGCTCCAACAAGGCCGATGATGGCCGCGTGAAGCTCTTTCCCCGGGACACCATGGCCGTGGCTGAGGCGCTGGGTCAGGCTCTGTCCCAGCGCACCGGCAAGCACATCGAGGCCATGATCTACGGCGACGGCGCCTTCAAGGATCCCGCCGGCAAGATCTGGGAGCTGGCGGACCCCGTGGTCTCCCCCGGCTACACCAGCGGCCTCATCGGTACCCCCAATGAGCTGAAGCTGAAGTACCTGGCCGACAAGGACTTTGCCGATCTCAAGGGCGATGCCCTGCAGCAGGCCATTTCTGAGAAGATCCGTCAGAAGGATGCCAAGGTCTCCCTGGTGGGCAACATGATCTCCGAGGGTACTACCCCCCGCAACCTTACCGATCTCATCGGTTCCCTGTGTGACCTGACCTCCGGCAGCGGCGACAAGGGCACTCCCATCGTCTATATTCAGGGCTATTTCGACAACTATACCACCGACTAAGCCCTCTCCCATAGCCCATTTCCTTTTCTCTCTCTTTTTTCCTTTCCCGGCCGCGCAGGTATCTTGCCTGCGCGGCCACCCTTTTCCCACGCTGTGCTTGCCCTTTTCCCAGCCATACGGTATAATGGCCGCAGAGCGGCCATTATACTTTTATTTTACGCCATTTTTCTCCCCGGCTTCGCTGGGAACCGAATAATATGGCATCATGCAAACAAAACTGTTGGGAGGATTGTCATGCAGGACCTTTTGTTAGAGCAGCTGCAAGCCCGGAAAAATCGGAAAAACTACGCCCTGGTCACCATTGTGGATTCCTTCGGCAGCACCCCTCGCACCAGCGGCAAAATGCTGGTATATGAAGGGGGTCTGTCCAAGGGCACCGTGGGCGGCGGGCCTCACGAGCAGATGGCAAAGCAGGATGCTGTGCAGTGCATCCGCAGTGGCTGTAACGCTCTCAAAAGATATGAAATCAAGAGCGACGGCGAGGTCTGCACCGGCGGCATCAGCGTGTTCATTGAAGTATTCCGGATGGCGCCGCTGCTGGTAGTGTGCGGCGGCGGCCATGTAGGGCGCAATCTCATCCCTATGGCCAAGATGGTGGGCTTTGATGTACTCCTGGTGGATACCCGCGCCCCGGAGATCATTTCTGAGGCTGTTTCTCTGGCCGATCGGTTTGAGCGCGTATCGGATTTTCGTTCCGGGCTGTGCGCTCTTGCTATTGAGCCGGAGGCTTACTATGTCCTTTGCGCCTACAGCCACGCCGCCGATTGTGCCGCTCTGCAGGCTGTGCTGGATAAGTCCTGGGCTTATGCCGGCATGGTAGGCAGCCGCACCAAGATCGACAGCATTTTCTCCCAGCTCCGCCAAAAGGGCTATACCAATGCGCAGCTTTCTCGGGTCCATACCCCCATCGGCCTGGACCTGGGCGGTGAGACCCCGGCGGAGATCGCCGTGGCCATTATGGCGCAGATCATTGCCATACAGCATGGAAAGCAAAAATAATTTTAAAGCATATTTTTTCGCAAGGCCTCTTGTTTTTTGAGAGGCTTTGCATTATACTATTGGTTGTTCTTGAAAAAGATGAACGGGTGGGATCGCATCCCCTGCGGTCCCGCCAATAGAAAAAAGGAGAATAGAATGATGAAAAGAACACTTGCTCTGCTTCTGGCAATGGTCATGTCCCTGACCCTGCTGGCCGGCTGTGGCTCCACCCAGCCAGATGACCCCGTCTCCGATGTGAAGGCCGTCACCGTGGAGAAGGCCTCCTTTCCCCTGACCATCGAGGATCAGCTGGGCAATTCCGTCACCCTGGAAAAGCCCGCTGAGCGTATCGTATCCGGTTACTACATTTCCTCCTCCGCCTGCATCGCCCTGGGTCTGGAGAATAAGCTGGTGGGCACAGAGGAAAAAACCGATAAGCGTCCCATTTATAAGCTGGCCGCTCCCGAGCTCATTGGCAGCATCGCCAATGTTGGTTCCGCCAAGGCCTTTGACTTAGAGAACTGCCTGGGTGCCGAGCCCGATCTGGTAATCCTGCCCAAGAAGGCCAAGGATTACGCCAAAACCCTCAACGAAATGGGCATTGCCGCCGTAGTTGTCAATCCTGAGAGCCACGAGGCTCTGGTGGATATGATTAAGCTCATCGCCAATCTCACCGGCAGCGAGGAAATCGCCGGCAAGCTCATCACCAGCTATAATGAAGTCCTGTCCAAGGTAGAGTCCACCACCGCCAACCTGGACGACAGCAAAAAGCCCGTTGTCTATATGTGCAACAACAGCACTTATTTGGCCACCGCTCCCAAGGATATGTATCAGGCCTCCCTGGTTCGTTCTGTCGGCGGCAAGAATGCCGGTGACATCCTGGAGGGTGACAGCTGGACGGACGTATCCTATGAACAGATTCTCACCATGAACCCCGACATTATCATCATCCCCACCAATAACATGGCCAATGGTCAGCCCGATTTCACGGCGGCCGATGTGCTGGCCGATGCAAATCTCGCAGAGGTCACCGCTGTGAAGAATGGTGCGGTGTATAACATGCCCGCCGGCCTGGAGGCATGGGATTCTCCCGTTCCCTCCGGCGTGCTGGGAATGCTGTGGCTGCTGGCCACCGTCCACCCCGACCTGTATACCAAGGCCGAGTGTGCTGACTATGCCGCCAGCTTCTATAAGACCTTCTATGGCTTCGACATGGATAAGTCCATCATCACCGGCTAAACCGTGAAAAACTCCACCGTTCGCAGTCAAAAATATATAACGATTCTATTTGCGGGAGTGACCGCAGCGATCCTTTTCGCTGCGGTTATTTCCGCATGCGTTGGAAAATACCCCATCTCCTTTCAGGATATCCTGCACATCCTAGTCGGCCGGGACGGTGTGTCTGACATGACCCGGCGGGTCTTTCTCACGCTGCGTCTGCCCCGTACCCTCATGGCCATTCTCTCCGGCATAGCCTTGGGTTTAGCCGGCAGTGTGTATCAGCTGATCTTTAAAAACCCACTGGCCTCCCCGGATATCATTGGGATAGCCGGCGGCGCCAATTTGGGTGCTGCCGCGGCCATTGTGCTTGTCAGCTCCTCCGGCGTTCTGCCAACGGCCATCGGCGCCTTTTGGGGCGGCCTGGCGGCGGTTGTGTGTGTGATGCTGCTGACCCGGGTCACCGGCTCCCGTTCCACCGCTACCTATGTGCTGGCAGGCATCGTCATCAACGCCGTGTCCAAGTCTCTTATTATGGTGCTCAAATACTTTGCCGACCCCGACAATGAGCTGGCAGCCATGGAGTACTGGGAAATGGGCACCTTCGGCAATGTCACCACCTCCAAGGTGCTGTCCATTCTGCCGCTGTTTGCTATGGGGCTCATTGGCCTGCTGCTCCTCCGGCGGCAGATCGAGCTGATGGCCTTGGGCGATGAGGAATGTCGCGGGCTGGGCGTGCGGCTGCGCCCCACCCGGGCAGCCGTGCTTCTGCTGAGCACTCTGCTGGTATCCTCTGTCATCTGTATCACGGGCCTGGTGGCCTTTGCCGGGCTCATTGCCCCGCACACCGCCCGTCTGATGCTGCGGCGCAATGATTCGCTCACTCTGCTGATGAGCGGTCTTATGGGTGCGCTGGTGGTGCTCTGCGCCGATATCCTGGCCCGGACACTGTACTCCTCGGAGCTGCCCATCTCCATTCTCACCACCGTTATCGGCGTACCGATCTTGGTGTATTTTATGTGCAAGCGGGGAGGTGCAGCATGAGCGAGATGCTCTGTCTAAATCATATCTGCGTGTCCTATGGCAGCCGTCAGATACTGCATGGCATTGATCTTTCTCTCCAGCCCGGTGAGTTCTGTGCCCTGCTGGGGCTCAATGGCAGCGGCAAGAGCACTCTGCTCCATGGTCTGTGCGGCTTTCTGCCTATGGCGGGGCAAGTGCAGGTAAACGGAATCGATTGCACACGAATGCACGAAAAAAAGCGCGCACAGCTTCTGTCCTTCCTGCCCCAAACGCCCAGTTTAGCCGGTGGGCGCACCACATTGGACGCCGTACTCATGGGGTATAACGCCCAGCTGGGCCTGTTTGACTCTCCCTCTGCCGCCCAGCGCCAAAATGCCTTAGCAATATTGGGGCGTTTCGGTTTGGCCGATCGGGCAGATGTAGATTTTGGTACCCTGAGCCAGGGGCAAAAGCAGCTGGTGCTGCTGGCTCGCAGCATGGTACAGGAGGCTCCGGTAATGCTCATGGATGAACCGGACAGCGCCCTGGATTTCACCAATCGCCACCATATGCTGCGCCTTATCCGTGACAGCATTCACAGCCAGCAGCGTTGCGGTCTTATCACCCTCCATGATCCTAACTTTGCCATGGCCTACTGTGATCGGCTGGTCCTGCTCCATGGCGGTGTCATTCAAGCTCAGATCACCATGGCCTCTGCCTCGGCGGAGGAGCTGCGTGAGCAGCTGTCGCTGCTATATGGCCCGGTGGAGGTTCTGTCCTATGGCGGCCGATTCTTCATGGTAGAAAAAGCAGATTTATAAAAAAAGGCTGTGCGGACAGAGCTCCGCACAGTCCTTTTTTACTTTTGCCGCAGATGCAGCGTAAAGGCCGTTCCCCGACCCACCGTGCTCTCCACGTGGATGGGGATGTGCAGCATATCCGCCGCCTTTCCTGCCAGATACAACCCCAATCCGCTGGAGGTGCGCTCCAGGCGCCCGTTTTCCCCGGTATACCCCTTCTCAAAGATCCGGGGCAGGTCCTCCGGTGCAATGCCAATGCCCGTGTCGCTGATGTGCAGGGCATCCTCCTCTATGCAGATGGCGATGCTGCCCCCCGCAGGCGTATACTTAATGGCATTTGATAGCAGCTGCTCCAGTATGCAGCCAAACCATTTTCGGTCCGTCACCACGGATATTTCTGTGGGAATATAGGTCAGCCTCAGCTTCTTCAGCACAAACTGTGCGGCATACTTGCGCACCGCCTCCCGAATCAGCTCATCCAGCTTATATTCCCGGATTACCAGGTCGTTCTCCCCGCTGCTCAGCCGCAGGTACTGCAGCACCATATCCACATACTGCTCCATGCGGAATAGCTCCGCCCCCATGGCCCGATGCTCCGGGCTCTCCGATCCCAGATACAGCTTCATCACCGCCATAGGCGTCTTGATCTGATGCACCCAGGTGGTGTAGTAGTCCAGCATATCCTGCCGCTGGGCCTCCTGGGTGGCCGTCTCCTGCCGGAGCTGCCTTCCCAGTTTCCGGATCATATCCCCGTAGTCCGCCTGCTCCAGGGTCTTTTCCTCGGGCAGGTCGTTCCACTCGGTCAAAATAGCCTCCCGCAGCCGCAGCCGCTCCCGAGCCGCCTGCATTTCCCTGCGCAGGTCCAGTCCCAGCAGCAAAAGCCCCAGAGCCAGCGTCAGCGCCCCGGCATACAGCAGTGGCTCCCACATGATGCGGTACAGGTAAAACACCGCCCATTCCGTCAAAACCGTCAGCACCCACAGCAAAATCGCCACCCGGTTTTTGCGCAGGCAATCCCGCAGGACCGCCCCCCTGCGTCCCTTTTTCATAGAATGATGTACCCCCTGCCCGGCTTTGTGAGGATCACGCCCTCCAGGCCGCCCTCCTCCAGCTTTTTCCGCAGCCTCGCCACATTTACCGTCAGGGTATTTTCCTCCACATATAGGTCGCTTTGCCACAGGTGCATCATCAGCTCCTCCCGGCTCACGATCTTCCCCCGATTCTCCAGCAGCAGCTGTAAAATGCGAAATTCGTTCTTTGTCAGCTCCACCCGGCCCTTTTCCGTATGCAGGCAGCCATCGCCCAGGCTCAGGGTGGCCCCGCAGAATTCCACGGTCTGCCCCGCCCCGGTGATCTCATAGGTCCGCCGCAGCACCGCCTGCACCTTGGCCGTAAGGACCATGGGGTCCACGGGCTTGGCGATGAAGTCGTCCCCGCCCATGTTCAGGGCCATGACGATGTTCATGTTGTCTGACGCAGAGGAGAGAAACACCACCGGTACCGCCGAAATCTCCCGGATCCGGCTGCACCAGTAGTACCCGTCCCGGTAAGGAAGCTTAATGTCCATGAGCACCAGCTGCGGCTGGCAGGCGGCAAATTCCCCCAAAACATCCGCAAAATCCTCCACGCACCGCACCCGACTTCCATAGCTCTCCAGCAGCTTCTGCACCGCCAGGGCCAGGGCCCGGTCATCCTCCACCAGCAGGATCTGATACATGCATTTCCTCCTCCCACGGGCATAAGCCACCCCCCAACCAGGTGGCTTTCGCCCATAATAAACAATGTCATTGCGAGACCAGTTCGCAAACTGGTCGTGGCAATCCGCGTCCCCGACGGCCCGTTTTGCCGCACCTCTTGTTATGCTTCCGTAGGGGCCGATGCCCACATCGGCCCGCCCCACCGCACTACCTGTAACCATCCGTAGGGGCCGGCGTCCCCGACGGCCCGTTTTGCCGCACCTCTTGTTATGCTTCCGTAGGGGCCGA
>OGGU01001033.1_pt1 | contig 18516 bp, 17 predicted proteins | sample 1571241 | NCBI WGS metagenome assembly OGGU01 (sample SAMEA2581934, study PRJEB24529) | metagenome | biome: Human gut stool | place: China | collected 2011
ACAGTCTGTCCCCTTTGGCCACTCGGGAATCCATCCATGTCAGGCAAAGTGCCCTAACAATGTGAAATTGTAGCATATGTTCACACAAATTGCAATATGTTTTTTGCTATTTTAGTGTAAAAGTTCAGCCATAGGATGACAAAAGCAACGATTGGGTGCTCGCGCTCAAAGCGTGTTAACGCGACTTTGCGAATGACGCAGGCTGAACTGCTTCAATATAGTACAGATAAAAAGGATACTGCGCCAGCTGCATCTGCCCGTAATCGCTCACCTGATATCCATCCTGCTGTAATCCGGCAACAGCCTCATCGCTCATGGCATCCGGTGTAAAGTACCAGAATCTGTCGGATTCTGCCTGGTTGTAATCGCCGTTTACAATCTCATTATCGGGGTAATAATAATACAATACTGTCCATCCCAGATGTTTCACCCCGTTGGTGACCATCTGCACATCCTCTTCGGGCGTGCCGATCAGATCCAGGGTCTTGTCAGTCTCTACCTTCTGCTGTTCATAACTGCCATAAGATTCCCGGTAATTCTGTATTCCCATGCCAAACATTACAAGCAGTAACAGCACAAACAGCAATCGGGCTGACAGCTCCAGGCCCTTCCAGGACCGGTTCTCCAGCTCCGTCACCTGTTCCAGCAGACGGCTGCTGCCGATGACTAACATCATGATCGCCACTGCACTTAACGGATATAAATATCTCTGTGCCAGCATCGGTGCCATTACAACACTCAGCAGATACGCAAATGCCAGCGTTCCCAGGATTGTGCAGGCACCTACTACCATGGCGTAAGTTTTGTCAGACCATCTTTTCGCTGACGGCTTTTGCAGACGAATACCCTCTTCTCCCATGGAAAACAGGGACGAATCCGCCACCAGCGTTACTATCAACAGTACTAACAGCAACGGAAATACAATTACATTCATCCGTCTGCCGCCCATGACGATCTCCAGGCTCTTATCCAGCCCGAGGATCTCCGTCATCCACCAGCCTCTGCTGACATTTTTCAATCCCGCATAGAAAAAATACAGCCAGGGAGCATAGCCGATCAAAAATGCCACGATTGCCAATACACCTTTTGTCCAGGTCTTACCGCGGTATTTGATCCACACTGCCACTCCGGTGAAAAACATCATAATGCCCACGGCTACCAGAGCATAATAGTGAGAATATGCCGCGCCCAGTGCCCACAATACCATTCCGGTCCAGGTCTTCCTGGTGCCATCCGCTATTACACGGTAAGAACAGTAAAAGCAACCCATTACACACAAAAAGGCAAGTGCATACATACGAACTTCCAGATTATATTCCAGGCACGCCTGTCCCAGACCCGATATCATCACGAAAAATGTGGTCGGGAGCATACCGAAATGTTTCCGTATCACTGTCAGTGCCAGCACGATACCAATGGCAAACGGTACCAATGAAGCCAGATGGAATACCGGAACGCTGAATCCGAACAGGGTTCCAAACAGTTTCAGCCAGTAATAATACAGCGGCGGATGATTATCCCAGTAATACAGCACCTGCAAGATACCACCGGCGCTCTTATGTGCAGTATTTGCAGAAAAAGCTTCATCTCCCCACAGCACCCGGTCGGACATCATGCTGAAATTGAGACAGATCACCAGCACACTGAATGCCAGTACCACGACCGGTCCTATGTATCTGTATACAATGTTCCATCCTTTGCTGTCGGCGATTTTAGTCATAACACTGTGAATCTTCTCATGTTTACCGGCTTTCGCCTCTTCCACGAACAGTTCACAAATGGTATATGCCAGCATGATGCAGATTTCCAGGCTCAGCACTTTGACTGCATATTCCCGGGATTCTACGAGTTTTCGCAAAATTGTATTGTCGTCATTGCCGGTCAGGGAAAGCAATACCCACGGCACAAAAAGCATGATCATCAGACAGGTTGCATAACGAAGAACATACGCTCCCTTACTTCCGGTCACCGTCTTCCCGGTGCTTCCATTATTTTTCAAAACATATTGCCGCCAGATCCCTAAGGATACCAGCGGCAACAGCAGGGTTATGATGATGGTAAACATCTGAAATCCTCTCTGTCTTTGGTAAATTATATTTTTTTCTACACGTTATTCCTGCACATACTTCAGGATTGTCGCGGAAGTCTGGGGCATCTCGATCAGGATCTTCCCTGCCTTGATCTCATACTCCGCGCCTTCCATGCAATATCCGTCATCTCTGGACTGCAGGATCACTTTCATCTTACCTGTCTTAGGAACCCCGATCTCCCATACATGGATCTCCTTGGTGATGGGATGATTGTTATTGTTGATCAGGATCGCACACTGTCCCTTGCGGTTAAAACGCCCGTAGGAGATGAAGTTATAATCATTCTCCAGCATTTTCAGGGAACCGGTACGCAGTTCCTCGTTTTCACGGCGCAGGCGGATAATATCCTTGTGAAACGACAGCAGCACCTGATCCTCATGTCCCCAGGGATAGGTTCTCCGGTTGTCGGGATCCGTGAATCCGCAGACACCTGCCTCGTCGCCGTAATAGATCGTAGGTGCTCCCGTCCAGGTCATCTGGATCACAACGCCCTCCCTGAACACTGCCTTATTGATGCCCTGCTCCGCAGCCTGGGGGCCTAAAGTATTGGTACGTCCCACCTTATGGTTCGTTCTCGTCAGGAAACGGGAATGATCATGGTTGGACAGTTCATTCATAGCCACCTGCCAGCTGGGCATGGAAAAGCTGGAGGTATGATGCCGCATGGCTCCCCAGAAGCTCTCTGCATTACCGAGCAGGTCCTCTCTGTAGTCATCGCTGTGCTTCTCCATACCGGTGAGGAACCAGGTCACGGGCTCCATGAACGCATCGTAGTTCATGACAGTATCCCATTCGTTGCCCTGCAGCCAGTCTCTGGTATTGCCGTAATGCTCTGCCAGAATGATTGCCTCCGGATTGGCCTCTTTTACCGCTTTCCGGAATTCCTGCCAGAAATGATGATTGAACTCCTGGCTGTGACCTAAGTCTGCCGCCACATCCAGTCTCCAGCCGTCCACATTATAAGGCGGAGATACCCATTTTTTTGCAACATGAAGGACATAATCCATCAGTTCCTGAGAACCTTCGTAATTCAGCTTCGGCAGGGTATCATGTCCCCACCATCCGTCATAGGAATTGTTATAGGGCCATGCTGCCTGATTATGGAAATCAAAATAATTCCGGTAAGGGCTGTCTGCGCTGACATAAGCACCCTTGTCATAGCCTTCCGCATTCTCGTAAATACGTTCTCTGTCCATCCATTTATTAAAGGATCCACAGTGGTTGAACACACCGTCCAATATGACTCTCATGCCTCTGCGATGCGCCTCTGCCACTACCTGGGCAAACATCTCGTTGCTCGCCTCTAAGTTCGCCTTATTGGTCACGCGGTCGATATAGCGGGAAGCGAAACGGTTCTCCCGCTGTCCATCCGGAAGTAGCTCTCCCTCATCACTGACGATCTTACCCAGATGGGGATCAATATAATCATAGTCCTGAATATCGTATTTATGGTTGGACGGGGATACGAACAGAGGGTTAAAATAGATCACCTCAACCCCCAGCTCCTGCAGGTAGTCCATCTTGTCCAATACGCCCTGCAGGTCTCCTCCGTAGAACTCACGGACATCCATCTGTGCAGGATACCGTCCCCAGTCCTCTACACGGTGCACCGGCTCCCCGATATAGCAGTATTCATTGGTCAGCACATCATTGGAGGGATCGCCATTGCAGAAACGATCGGTATAGATCTGGTACATTACCGCACCTTTTGCCCAGTCGGGAGTATGGAAGCCGGGAATGATGATAAAGTCATAATACTCGTTGACCTCCTGCACCAATCCTCTCATATCAAAAATACCCGTGATCCTGCCGGTCTGTACCTCAAAATAGTAAGATACCTTCTGGTCATCCAGACGCATCACATAAGCATAATAATCAAAATCATTATCGCCCTCCACTCGTACCATGAGATGCTTCTGCCCACCGCTTACGAGGAATATCCTGTCCACGTTATTCCTGGCGGTACGGAAACGGATCGTCACCTCGGAATAAGGTTCCGGCTCTTCCGGAATCACATACTCCGCACTTGTATCTGTAAAAAGAGCTCTTCTGTTAAATACGGGTCTCATGGCAGCAATATACTGCTGGTTATATTCTGTTCGACGTAATCGCTCCAGATCCATAGTATCTATCCTTTCTGAGACTAATGTCTTACTATCTATATTATGCTCCTGCTATTCTTACCTGTGCAGCACACACATATGTAATTATACCCTTTTTCCGTACATCTGACAACAGCCTGCCTTGTTTTTGAACGGTAAAAAGGACAGTCTTGGGAGGACTGTCCTTTTTAGAGAAGGTATTTCTTTCTTATGGGGTATAGCAAAAAACTATATAATGTATTGGGGGGGTTACGAGTATTATAATAGCATGCACTACTAGTTTTTACTATTCTCAAAATTCACAAATATTACAAAAATGAATATTTGTTTTTGTATATTTTTCACAAAAGCGGTTTGTACAATACTACCAAATCTACGAAACACCCTCGAAAACCTTTTCCTATACAAAAAGTGCTTCAAACTCTTCTCGGTTGATCTTTTCTTTTTCTAGCAGCAGCTTAGCACAACTGTGAAGTACATTCTCATGCTGCATAATAATGTCTTTTGCCTTGGTATAGCAGTCATCTATGATCCTCTTGACTTCCTTATCGATCTCACCGGAAATCTCCTCACTGTGAGCCTTGGCATGTGCCAGATCCTTACCGATGAAGACTTCATCATCGTCATCATCATAGCAGATGACTCCGATATTATCAGACATTCCGTAACGGGTTACCATACGGCGGGCTGTCTTGGTGGCTTTCTTAATATCACTGGATGCTCCGGTGGTAATATCTCCGAAGATGATCTCCTCTGCGATACGTCCGCCCAAAGATACCATGATATCCTGGAGCATGCGGCTCTTGGTGGCGAACATCTCATCCTTTTCCGGCAGAGGCATGGTGTAACCGGCTGCCCCTACGCCGGTAGGAATAATGGATACGCTGTAGACAGGTCCCACATCGGGCAATACATGGAACAGGATCGCATGACCTGCTTCGTGATATGCCGTGATCTTCTTCTCCTTGTCGGAAATAATACGGCTCTTCTTCTCCGCACCGATTCCTACTTTGATAAACGCCCTCTTAACATCTTTATTCGCGATAAAGGAGCGGTTCTCCTTCGCTGCGATGATCGCTGCCTCGTTCAACAGATTCTCCAGATCCGCTCCGGTGAATCCTGCGGTAGTCTGTGCGAGCTGCTGTAGATTCACATCATCTCCCAGTGGCTTATTCTTCGCATGTACCTTCAGTATTTCTTCTCTGCCGCCCACATCCGGAGTCCCTACCGCTACCTTACGGTCAAATCGTCCGGGACGCAGGATCGCGGGATCGAGAATATCCACACGGTTCGTAGCTGCCATGACGATAATGCCTTCGTTGACACCGAAACCGTCCATCTCTACCAGTAACTGGTTCAGGGTCTGCTCTCTCTCATCGTGTCCGCCGCCCATACCGGTACCACGGCGTCTCGCCACGGCATCGATCTCATCGATGAACACGATACAGGGTGCATTGTGCTTCGCCTCTTCAAACAGATCGCGCACACGGGATGCGCCGACACCGACGAACATTTCCACGAAATCAGATCCGGAGATGCTGAAAAAAGGTACTCCGGCTTAGCCTGCCACGGCTTTCGCCAGCAGAGTCTTACCGGTTCCGGGAGGTCCCTCCAACAGAACACCCTTGGGAATCCTCGCACCGACGCCGGTGTATTTTCCGGGTTCTTTCAGAAAATCGACGATTTCCTCCAGTTCCTCTTTTTCCTCCTTCAGACCGGCTACCTGTGCAAAGGTGACGCTCTTGTCACCTATGGACATTTTGGCCCGGCTCTTGCCAAAGTTCATCATTTTACCGTTACCGCCACCGGCCTGCTGGGCATTCATCATCATGAAAAGGAATACACCTACAGCCAGTACTGCCAGCATCGGCAGCATATAAGTAAGGAACCAGTTCTCTCTCTCAATGTCATTCACTACGGGGTCAAATCCGTACTCGCGGACCAGTGTCTCCAGCTCGGTGATATCCGTAGCATACAGCTTATGGTTCAGTCCGTTCTTCATCTGGATCTCCAGATAGCCGGTAGGAGCTTCTCCATTCGGCTGTATTACGATCTCAGATACATTTCCGGCATCCAGATCTGCGATGAATTCTGCTCTGGTATAGTCCTCTTCCCGGTTGCTCAACAGATTGAGCCCTACGATCACCATGACCAGAAGTATGATAAAAATAAAATAAGAATTAATTGTTCTGCCGTTTTGTTTCAACTTCACGGGCCTCCTACATCTTCGTATTGCTTAATCGAATTCTACCACACCGATGTAAGGCAGATTACGATATCTCTGATCATAATCCAGACCGTAGCCCACTACAAATTCATCGGGAATATTAAATCCGGTATAATCTACATGAACATCGATGACTCTTCTCTCCGGCTTGTCCAACAGGGTGCACAGACGTAAAGAAGCCGGTCCTCTGTCACGAAGCATCTCTAACAGATAACTTAAGGTTCTTCCACTGTCTACGATATCCTCTACTACGATAACATCCTTATCCTTCAGAGATTCATCCAGGTCTTTTACGATCTTTACCACACCGCTGGACTTGGTATCGCTGCCATAGCTGGATACAGACATGAAATCCAGGGATACGGGAACGGTGATACGCTTTGCCAGCTCACACATGAAGAAGCTGCCGCCCTTCAGTACACATACAAGGTGTACCTGCTTACCTGCATAGTCCTTACTGATCTGTTCTCCGATCTCCTGAATTCTCTTATCTACTTCCTCTTCTGTCAACAGTACTCTGATATGTTCTGCCATTTTCTTTTGTCTCTTCGCTCTTAGGCGAACTCCTTTCTTATTAATTGTACCTTTAAAATACGTTTTGTATTCTCCGTTACTTTATAATATTCGCTGATGCGGTATCCCATGACCCACAGCACGTGATCATCTTCTGCCAGGATCGGCAGTCTGTCGCGCTCCTTGCGAGGAATTTTCTGATCGACAAAATAGCTTTTTAATGATTTACGGATCATTTCTCCTCTGCCGTCTGCAATGGTCAGATAGTCTCCTGTCTGCCTTGTACGTATCGTCGGACATTTTTTTATTTTATCATAATCAAACCATTTCGTATACTGATTTGTAGGAACTTCTTGGTTTTTTTCAAGTCCATGGGGCACCTCACACACAGAATATTTCAATGTTCCCAGGGCACATTCCACTGTTTTCATCTGTCCCGGAACCATATCCGGATCCCGCTGCTGCCAGAGCGGTGTCGCAACAGCAGTGTCCGCAGCTTTCGTTGTCTGCGTCGTCTGTATTGTCAGGATGACCTGTTCATATTGCCGTCTGCCGCGGATTCCGAAGGGAAGGCAGATCGTCCGGTTTCCTTCCTGCGTAAACAATGTCAGAAGCTCCGCAATATGCTGATAGGTGATGTCTTTCTGCCCGGGGGAAAGTCTTTTTACCTCTTCATACAAAAGTCTTTTACGGATCACCGGATGCAGCGTCAGAAAAGGTTCCACCGCGATATGCACCTCTTGTGCCTGACTGCTCACATCCGGCTGCAGCGCACTGCCCGGAGCCTTTATGCTCCGTATGCATCTGTTCACTGCCTCCGCCGTCTGCAGCTCCAGATATTCCTCCGTCTCCGCCAGCATCTCCGCTGTCTGGTTCATGTGCGCCACACAGCCCCGCGCAATGTTTTGCTCCGCATAGGGTAAAATATGATGCCGGATCCGGTTCCTGGTGTAATCGTCCTCATCGTTGGTAGCATCCTTACAGTAAAAAATTCCCTGTTGTGTTAAAAAGTCCTCGATCTCCCATCTCTCCAGGCACAGGATCGGCCGTATGATCCGACCTCTCACCGGGAGGATGCTTGCCAGTCCCCGGATGCCGCTGCCCCGGAACAGATGAAACAGCTGCGTCTCGCTGCGGTCATTGCTGTTATGCGCTACCGCGATCTTCGTGGCTCCCCATTCCTCCGCAGCTTTGTCAAAAGCTTCATATCTTGTTCTGCGGCCGGCTTCCTCTTCGGAACATTTTTCCAGAATTGACCGCTGCCGCACATCGGCTTCCGTCAGGAAAAATGGGATTCTATGTTCTCCACACAATTTTTCCACATACCGGGCATCCTCACCGGCTTCCGGCCGGATCCCGTGATTGACATGGACCACCGCAATGTCCAGCGGGAATTCTCTCCTCCATTCCAGTAACAAAAATAAGAGGCAAACCGAGTCTGCCCCTCCGGAAACCCCGGCCACCACACGGTCACCGGGTTGCAGCATTTGATGCTCTTTTATATATGCAAATACTTTTTCTCGTGTATCCATCCATGTATTCATGATTTAACTCTATCCTAATTATGCGAAAAAATCAAGGCAGCAATCACGCATTCTCCCACAAGCACAGCACAAACACCGTCATATCATCCCGGATCCTGCCCCCACAGCTGCATATGGCATAAGAAAGTATCTTCTCTGCGATCTCCTGCGGATTCTGTTCTTCCAATGCCTCTATCATATCCCGCATCCGCTCCTCACATTCATCCTCCAGTGCATCCAGCACACCGTCCGTCATCATGATCAACAGGTCACCCGCTGCCAGCTGCCGCACCCGGACTTCCGTCTGCGCTTTCTGGAAAATCCCCAACGGCAGACTTTCTCCTCCGATACACTCTGTCCCGCTGCTTTCTTTTAAAAAAGTGGCCGCACCTCCGACTTTGCAGATCTCGCACTCGCCGCTGTACAGATCCAGGCTGCAGATATCCACCGTCGGATGATCTTCCTCCTCATTCTGCGCATACAATGCGGAGTTCAGCATATTTACGGATTCTTCGGTATCAAATCCCGCCTCCAGCATTTTTTCCATGAGATCCAATACTCTGCCGCTGCCCCGGCTGGCATCTTCTCCCGCACCGGTTCCGTCGGATAACAGCAATAACAGTCTTCCTTTTTCCGATTCCAGCATGGCATACTGATCCCCGGATATTTTCTCTCCCTCTTTTACTGCCCGGCTCACTCCGGTAAGGGCCACATATTTCGGTTCTTCTGTAAACTGAAAACAGTGTGGTTCCCTCTCTATGAGATAGGGACTTCCCGGCGACGGCTGCAGATGCTTCCCCAAAAGTACGGTAAGCATATCTGCTGCCTGCGATGCCTTACAGCCGGATCTCTCCGTGGAAAGTATCATGCTGATACCGTTTGCGGCAGCACCTTTTTTTCGGATATAACATAACTCTGCTGCTGCAATCCCCTCACTATGCAATGCCTGGACGAGGTTTTTTCTTCGCTTTTCCTCTACCGGCCGGTAGCACATCTCTTCTCCGGCCACTTGTTCCATGATCCGTGCGACCGTCTGCAGATGATCCCCCATGACCTGCCTGCTCTGCTGCAGCAGGCATTTCTCCAGAATACTCTGTCTGTCATCTCCAACAATCCTCGTTTCGTCGTGAAAACTTCTCCCCAATTCCTCAAAACTCTCCGCATACCCCAACAGCTTCTGCCGGCACAGCATGGATACCTGTGCACATAACTTCTGTTCCGGATTTTTCTGTTCCCGTTTCCCTATCACCATGACTATTCCCCTTTCTGTCTTCACGATTATAGAGCCACTGTTTCTTTCTTTTTGTCAAATTCGGGGGAATGTTACCTTCATTTTTTGCGACAAAAAAAGCAGGTCCACTGTTGAGAATCAGTCTCCCTGCTTAATTGTCCTCTTTAAAAAGGATCTCACCTTCATACACCAGTCCCAGCTTATCCTTCGCCACTTCCTCCACATAAGCCTTGGTCTGCGTATACTTGCGATACTCCTCGATCTCTTCCGCTCTGGCGGTCTCCGCATCGATCTGCGCGCTCAGGCTTGCGATCTGGGTATCATATCCTGCGATCTTCTGTTGTAATTCCACGCTTCGCACCGCAACGACTACCATGATCATCAATACGACCAGGCTCACCAGGAACAGGCTGAACCGGTTCTGATGTCTCCTGCGGTAGGCTACTCGTCTTTTTCCCCTTGCCATACGCGCATCTCCTTTCTATGAATATTTTAAGCATTTTCCGAAGTCCCGTCAACTTCTTTTTTACCCATCTTACGGATATCCGCAACGCCTTATGAATCGGGTTTAAGAGCATGTTGAGAAATCCGGAGACATATTTTACCAGGAGGGGACTTAGCGTCCTGTGATACAGATACATTCCCAATACCGCCCCCAACACAGCGAACCATCTCAGGCTCCCATTGCTCTCCCGGAACATCAGTAAAAACACTTTTCCCGCACAATAGATCCAGAAGGCAATATCCTCCAGTGACACCATGCCGTTGCCATGTGTAAAAACCCTCCGCAGAATCCGCAGTATATCATACAGAAAAGTAATCTCTATTCCCAGGAGAAACGCATGCAGCAGAAAAACATTTTCATTCATTAACGGAACAGCCTGGCGAAAAATGACTCCTGCTTCTCCCCGGATGCTGCGGTATCCGAATATACGAAGCTGTCGATCCGGCCGTCAATGTCCACTTCCCCTTTATCCAGGGTCAGCCGATTCACATGCAGTTCATTTCCGCGGATCATCAGCATCCCCTGTTCCGTCTCCAGCAGAATCTCCCGCAGATCAAAAGAAAGCACATCATTGACACCGTTCACCGTGCAGGTTCGTCTGTTGGTCATAATTATTTTATGCATACGCCCTGTTGTGTTTAAATCTTCCATACTTCCTCCCATCTGTGTCACATTGCAATTTATCATAACTATTCAAAGCTACAATTCATCTTATGGGAGTCATTGGAAATTTATACATATTTATACATAACGAAAGAGTTCTTTTGCTTCTTCTTTTTTCACTGTCTCCTGAACATCCAGCACTTCTACCTTTACTTCCTTGTTACCGAAAGAGATCGTGATGATGTCTCCCTCTTTTACATTGGCAGATGCCTTTGCCGGTTTGTCGTTGATCAATACTCTGCCGCTGTCGCAGGCTTCGTTGGCCACAGTACGGCGTTTGATCAGGCGGGACACCTTTAAATATTTATCCAGTCTCATGGGTTTCCTCTCCTTCTGAAAACTATTTCTCATAACGAAAGAGACCCGAAAGGTTGTCCTCTCGAGTCTCTGAAAAATCAGCTTCTATTATGCGTTCAGCATATCCTTTAATGCTTTACCAGCCTTGAACTTAGGAGCCTTGGAAGCAGCGATCTTCATAGGCTTGCCGCTCTGAGGATTTCTACCCTCTCTTGCTGCTCTGCTGGATACTTCGAAAGTACCGAAGCCAACTAACTGAACCTTACCATCCTTCTTTAACTCTTCAGCAACAACATCTGTGAAAGCCTTTAATGCCTTCTCTGCGTCCTTCTTGGAAAGACCAGCCTGATCAGCCATAGCTGCAACTAATTCTGTTTTGTTCATATTGAACTCCTCCTATAATGAGTTTCGTGATTAAATTTACGCTCGAAAATAGTTCTTTTGAAACGTCTATAAATATATATATCTGTTTTTATCCCTTTTGTCAAGGCATTTCCGCATATTTGCGGCATTTCTGTGCCTTTTCGAAGATTATTTTGAAGTTTGGGAACTAACTGTCAGATCCACAAAAGAATAAGATACATCCTTCTGTTCATCGTCCACCTGAACCGTATAACTCCTGGTCTCATATCCGGACTTCCGCAGTGTGATCACATGACTTCCTGATGTCTTTTTGAAGCTGCAGGGTGAGATTCCCACATAGTTACCGTCCAGATATACTTCCACGTTTTCCGGCGCATCAATGTGTACCCGATAGTAGGTGGTTGTGGTGTCTGTCGTCGCAGAAGTACTGCCGGAAGCAGTACCGGTGGAAGAGCTGCCTGCAGACGACGAGCTTTGTGTACTTCCTGTGCTTTCCTCACTGTCGGAATCCACTTTATCTAATTGCACATCCACTCCGGCAGATTCCTGTCCTACCCGGAGATACTGTGTCAGAGATTTATAGCCGTCCGCTTTTGCTATGATCTGGTGGATTCCGTACTCCAGTGAGACCGGCTGGGAAGGATCCACCTGACTTCCGTCAATATACAGCTCCGCACCGGCAGGGCTCATGGAAAACAGCACCATACCGTACTTTGCCTCCGCAATCTCCAGATCTCCGATATCCAGGGTTGTCTCTTCGTTACGGTTGATCACTGCATACTTCGTACCGCCTCCGCCACCGTAACTGATATCCACCTGATAACTGCCTTCCGGCACCGTCACCAGCATGTCCTCCGTGATCCTCACGATCTGAGTCTGTCCGATCTCCAGCCAGCCGCCCACGAAATTCTCATCATTGACCAGTCGGAGATATCCATGGCCCTTTTCCACGATCACGCTGAGTACCGTACTGTCCATTCCATGGAAGGTAAGAATATCGGATGGATTCAGATCGATCTCTTCTATACTGTGTCCCTGGGAAAAATACTGCGTGTCTTTGGACAGCTTATAGGTTTCTCCGCCGATGCTTACCTCGTGCCTCACCGCATTCAACTCATAGCGCTCCACATTGTCGTACTGCCATGCTGCCTGCGCCAGCTGCATAGAGGTCAGGTGCTTCTGTGTCTTCAGAAATGTCACATCCACAATATCACCCTCCTGCAGCTGATCCAGAGAGATCGCCTTGCCGTATTTATCCCCGAAACGGGTAGTTCCGTCCATGGATAGCGTATATCTCCTGCAGAGGTCCAGATTCAACAAAGTGACAGTTTGGTTAACTTCGTTAATATCCACCAGTACAGCAGTATCCGCAGAATCATAGCTGTCCGGATTCGTCACCACGAATCCAGTATCCACACGCTCCGCTTCCGTCTGTGTCTGCGTCTCTGTATTTCCTTCCGTGGCAGCTTTCTGCCCGCAGCCAGTTATTGACAACATTGTCATAAGCCAAATGCATGCTACTGCTTTCATCAGATATCTTTTGTTCATGCTTTTGTCTCCTCTCCGGTACCTTAGTGTCTATCCGCTCTTATGCTCTTATGCTCTCAGAATCCGCAGGAATTTTTTTCGGGCGGTCTCCTGTTCCAGCAGCCGGTCCAGTTTTTCCTGATTTTTTTCCGGAATCCATGCTTTTCCCGAATTGTAATAGAAATTCACAATCTTCCATAATTTTTCGGGATAAGACAATCTGTAGAACAGATCCTGTCTCTCGAAGGGATTCAGCGGTCTGACAGATTCATAAGCTGCCAGCAGGGCTTCCCCCCGGTTACAGTCCCAATCACTTTTCTCCAACAGTTTACGCAGCAACAGATAAAGATCCCTTATGGGACCGTCTGCCTGACATTTTTCAAAATTCACCAGGAAAAATCCTCTGTCCTGGCGCAAAATATTGTGATATTGATAATCACCGTGACAAAAGCAGAAGGTTTCTCCCGCTTCTACGTCATGTGAATTTTCTATCTTTTTCCATTCCTCACAGATCTGCCCGGCCTCTTCCAAAAAAGGATCCATCACGGCAGCCAGCCGGATCTCGAACCAGGTCTTCTGGCTCCGCTGTTTTAAGAATCTCCGGGCCCTCTTCAATTCTTTGTTATGCTTCTCATACTCTCGACTCGGAAGGAATCTACGGATGACCGGTGTGGGTATCCCTTCCATCTCGGGAAACGTGGGAATAAATTCCAGATCCTTGTGAAGTCCGGCCAGCAGGCGCATGGCTTCCATGCATTCTTCCCTGTCACGGATGTTACATTCTCTGCCTTCCCACCAGGTCTTCAGAATATATCTGACACCATCTCTGTCCGTGACCGACAGTGCACCCTCTCTGGTGGCGAGCAGTCTCTCCGCAGAGATATTCCCACAAGCCTCCAGATGCTTAAGCACCTGTTCCTGCAGACGCAGCTGTTCCTCGCGTCCTGTATATTCCTTGAAGATCAGGCAGCCCTGCTGTGTATCGCACAGAATCGCCCCCCGCCCTTTTCGGGTACGCAATACCTCTATCTCATACTGCTCCAGCAGTGCCACCGCTCTGTCATTCACTTACAACCCCTCCTAAAGATATGTACTTAACCGGTTTGACGGTTCCTACGCTATCTTATGAGAGATCTTATAAAAGTATGCTCACTCTTTGCCTGCTGCCAGTTCGCCCGCTTTTTCCAGCAGCTGTTCTCTGGTATTCTGCTCCGGGTGCTCTAAGACCAGTTCCAACAGCTTCTGCAGCATATCGCCCAGCTCCCTGCCGGGCTTCATTCCCATAGCAATGAGATCTCTGCCGGTGACAGCCAGCGTTTTCAAGGATACGCACTGCTTTTTCTCCAGCATCTCTTCATATAACTTCTTCCAGAGCTCCAGGTTCTCCAGCTTCTCTGCCCGCAGATAATCGCTCTGTGCCAGGATATCCGCATGTCTCACCGGGAACAATAGCGGGAAGATATCTTCCCCGATCTTGTTCACAGCCCGGCGCACGATCCGCAGGTCAGGTATCACATCATTACCATAATCATGATATCTTACCAGACGGGTCACCACTGCCACTGTATCATTATCAAATCTGAGTCTCCTCAGGATCCTGCGTGCCATCTCCTCACCCACTGCAGGATGTCCGTGAAAATGAGTGGTGCCGTCTTCATCCACGGTAAGTGTCTCAGGCTTGCCGATGTCATGAAGCAGCATAGCATACCGCAGATCCTTCTCAGGTGCGATCTCTATGAGGGCATGTAAGGTATGCTCCCCCACGTTGTATTTATGGTGCTTATGCTTCTGAGGAGTCTCCATCATGGCATCGAATTCCGGCAGGATCACCTTCGTGACACCCATGTCATAAGCATCTCGCAAGGTGTCAGGATGAGGGGAGATCAGCAGCTTGGTCAATTCCACCTGGATCCGCTCCGCGCTGATCTTCTGCAAAGTCGGTGCCAGCTTCCGGATCGCCGCTTCGGTGTCCTCATGGATCTCGTAGCCTAACTGCGCAGAGAAACGGATAGCACGCATGATACGCAGGGCATCCTCTCCGAAACGTTCCTCCGGATCGCCCACGCAGCGGATCATCTTCGCCTCGATATCCTGTAAGCCACCGAAGATATCGATCAGACCTTCTGTTTCATTATATGCCATGGCATTAATAGTGAAATCCCGGCGTTTTAAATCTTCTTCCAGATTCGGGGTAAAAGTGACCTCCTTGGGATGTCGGCTGTCTTCGTATTTTCCATCCACGCGATAAGTGGTGACCTCGAAGCCCTCTTTGTCCAACATGACGGTCACTGTACCGTGCTGGATCCCGGTGTCGATGGTACGACGGAACAGCGCCTTCACCTGCTCCGGTCTCGCCGAAGTGGTAATGTCCCAGTCCTCCGGGCATCTGCCCAGGATGGAATCCCGCACGCAGCCGCCCACGGCATAGGCTGCGTAGCCCGCTGTGTGCAGGGCGTCCAGCAGGGCAGCTGCCCCGGGGTCAAGTGTCAGCTTCATTCCTCGTTCTCCTCGTAATGCAGGGTGATGCGTTTGCCGTCAAAGCCGCATTCTGCCGCCGGAAAGATGCTTTGCGCCTGTGCAAGATGCTCCTCCGGGTCGGTGATCATGGGGGAATAGTGCACCAGCCACAGCCGCTTTACACCAGCCTTTGCCGCCAGCGCTGCGCTTTGGCCAAAGGTGCTGTGCCCCCACTGCGCGGCCTGCGCCTGCTGCTCCGGCAGGGCATAGGTGGCATCGCAGAGCAGAAGGTCTGCGCCCTGCGCCGCCTGCTCCAGCGCCGGGCAGGGCGCACTGTCGCCGGAAAAGACGAACCGCAGCCCCTTGCGGGGTGCGCCCAGCACCTCGGCGGGCTGCACCATACGCTCTGCCAGCGGGACAGCCTGTCCCCGCTGCAAAAGCCGCCACTGGGTCACCGGTACGCCCAGCGCCCGCGCCTTTTCCGGGTCGAACCTGCCCGCCCGGGGCAAGTCCAGCCGGTAGCCCAGACTGCGTACCCGGTGCTTTGTTGCCACCGGCAGCAGCGTTGCCCCGGCGGGCCATCCATCCGAAAGAGCATCCAGCGCCACAGGCTGCCCGGCGCGGCAGACCAGCGGCTTTACTGCGTAGGGCAGCGGCCCGGTCAGGGCATACACTGCCCGCCAGACCTCCAAAAGCCCCTCCGGCCCCAGCAGCGTCAGCGGGCGGGTGCGCCCCTGCGCCCCAAGGGTCTGCAAAAGCCCGGGCAGACCAAAAATATGATCCCCGTGGTAGTGGGTCAGACAGATGGCGTCCGCGCGCATCAGGTTCACCCCGGCGCGGCGGGCAGCGGTTTGGGTGCCCTCGCCGCAGTCCAGCAGCACACTGCGCCCGCCCACCGTGACCGCAGCGGCGGCCAGTGCGCGGTCCGGCAGCGGCTGCGTGCCGCCCGTGCCCAGCAGGGTTACTTTCAGCATGTATGCACCTCTTTTCCAATACTTCCCCATTATCAAGCGTATTATAGCACAAATCGGGCGGGTGGTAAAGGGGCGGTGCGGAAGCCTTCCCCCGAGGGGAAAACCAAAAAAAGTTGAAACACCCCGCCCGTTTTTGTCGTATAATCTTTATGAAAGGGGGCGACGCCCATGACAGAGCACGAGTTGGACACCCTGCTGCGGGACTACGGCGGCGCAGTGCGGTCTGTCTGCCGGGCCATTCTGCCCGGCCACCCGCAGGACGCCGAGGAGGCCGAGGCCGACACATTTTACAAGCTCTGGCGCGGTGCACACCTGCCCGCAGACGAGACCCATCGGCGGCGGCTGGTGGTGCAGGCTGCGCGGCAGTACGCCATTGACCGCTACCGTGCGCTGCTGCGCCGGGGCGAGACGCTGCCGCTGGATGACCGTGACGACGCCGAGCTGGCCGTTGCGCTGGAAAGCGAGCTGGAAACCCGCGAGCTGATGGCGCAGATCATGGCGCTGCCGCCGCCCGACGGGGAGCTTTTTCTGCGCAGGTACGTGTATGGCGAGACCGCGGCCCAGCTGGGCGTACATTTCAACATGCCTGCCGCAACGGTGCGCACCCGGCTGCACCGCGCACGGCTGGCACTGCAAAAGCTATTGAAGGAGGGCTGACCTATGACCGAACTGGAACGCTGGATGAACGACCACCCGCCGCTGGCAGACGCCCTGACGGCGGAAGAAACCGCGGCGTTGCGGGCAAAAGTGCTGGCGCGCCGCCCAAGGGTGCATGTTTTGCGCGGCTGGCGGCTGGCAGCAGCGGCGGCAGCGCTCTGCTTAGTGGCCGCGGGCGCGGTGGTGCTGGGGCTTTTCCACCCCATGAGCGCCGCCAACGAGACGAACGCACTGGTGCAGAAATACGGCGAGGTGCTGGACGAACCGCTGACCGCCGAAATCAACGGCCACACGGTCAGTGTAAAGGCGCTGCTGCGCGGGCAGTACACATTACGGATATTGTACGATGTGGATAATGCGCGCGGAATGGAAGGCGATGATTTGGTGTGGGACACCGCGAATTTTACGCTGTACAAGCCCAAAGGTGCCAGCGAGCGGAAGTGGGACTACGGCGCAAGCAACGTCGATGTCGGGCCGATCAGCGGCTATGCCGTCGGCCCGTGGGATGGCCGTTATGAAGCAAGCGAGAACGACACGCTATCCTGCTTTGTGGATATACCTCTTTTGTACGAGAAAGGCAACAATCGAACACTGTATATCGGCGACCTGACAAACTATAGCGCCAAGGCAAGCGTAAAAATCACGCTGCCGGATGCGCCCCCAACACTGACAGTGGATGTGAAGAAAACCATCGCGCTGAAGGGTGGACACTGGTTCCATTATGATATGACCGACGAAGAAGCCGAGCAATATCCCGACGCAACGTTTGACATTCAAGAGGTTCGTATTGAACCGCTGGCGGTCAGCGTCATCGGCAAGAATCACGGCAGTCTGCCGCTGGGCGATACCTCGCGGTACGATGTGCAGTCCCGCGTAAAGCTGTTCCGCGCCGACGGCACCGAGTTGACCTACGGCTGGGACGGGGAATTTTACAAGGGTTCCTATGGCCGCGAGAACAAAAATTCCGGACAGATGACCTTGCGTGTTGACAGCTACGACATCCTCGACCCCGAGGCCGTGGCATGGGTCGAGATCGACGGGGAGAGGTTTGAGGTGGAATAAGTGGGAAAGGACGGTTACAGGAAACCACCGGGCCGGGCGGCATATATGCCGCCCCTACGAACCGGCGGATGATTTGCGGCATTCAGAGACAAACGCGGAGGGGTCAAGACCCCTCCCTACAGGCCTCCAAAAGCCTTCCCCCTTGGGGGAAGGTGGCCCCGCAGGGCCGGATGAGGGGGAAACCGCCCGGCAGCAGCCGTTTGCCTATAATGTGCGGGCCGGGCGTGCCCGGCCCCTACGAACCGGCGGATGATTTGCGGCATTCAGAGGCAAACGCGGAGGGGTCAAGACCCCTCCCTACAGGCCTCCAAAAGCCTTCCCCCTT
>OGGU01001036.1_pt1 | contig 18411 bp, 15 predicted proteins | sample 1571241 | NCBI WGS metagenome assembly OGGU01 (sample SAMEA2581934, study PRJEB24529) | metagenome | biome: Human gut stool | place: China | collected 2011
ACGATGCAGGGGATCAGCGTCACGCGCCAGTTGCGCAGGAAGAGGAAGATGATGATGATGACCAGGATGAAAGCCTCGTAGACGGTGGTCCTCACCTCGTCGATCGAGGCGCGGATGAAGCGCGTGTTGTCGAATCCGTAGGAGGTGACCACGTCGTCCGGGAGGTCCTTCTTCATGCTCTCCATGCGTGCGTACACGGCATCGGCGATCTCGATGTGGTTGGCGCCCGGCTGGGGGATCACGACGACGCCCACCATCGGAATGCCGTTCATTTTCATGTAGCTGCGCGTGTCCTGCGGACCCAGTTCGGCGCGTCCCACGTCGCTCATGCGGATGATGCGGTCGGCGTCTTCGCGCACCACCAGGTCGTTGAACTCCCGCGTGGTGTGCATCAGTCCCATCGTGCGGATCGTCAGCTCGGTGGTGTTGCCTTCGATGCTGCCCGAGGGAAGCTCTACGTTTTCGCGGTCGAGGGCGTTCTTGATGTCCACGGGCGTAATGCCGTATCCGGCCATCTTGGCCGGGTCGAGCCACAGGCGCATCGAGTAGCGTTTTTCGCCCCAGATCTGCACGCCGCTCACGTCGCTGATGGTCTGCAACTGCTCCTTGACCGTCAGGTCGGCGATCTCGCTCAATTCGAGCAGCGACCGCTTGTCGCTCTGGATCGTGACCATCAGAATCGGCGAGGCGTCGGCGTCGGCCTTGGTCACGGTCGGGGGGTCGCAGTCGCGCGGCAGGTAGCGCTGGGCGCGCGAAACCTTGTCGCGAACGTCGTTGGCGGCGGTTTCGAGGTCCACCGAGAGTTCGAACTCGACGGTGATGCGGCTCTGGCCCTGGCTGCTGACGCTCGACAGCGAGCGGATGCCCGGGATGCCGTTGATGTTCTGTTCGAGCGGCTCGGTGATCTGGTTTTCGATCACGTCGGCGTTGGCGCCCGGGTAGGAGCACGAGACCGAGATGATCGGGTTGTCGACGCTCGGGAATTCGCGCACGCCGAGGTAACTGTATCCGATCAGACCGAATAGCAGGATGATGATCGTCAGCACCGACGCCAGGACGGGCCTCCGGATGCTCAGTTCGGAAATGTTCATGCGGCGGAGGGTTTATTCGACGGTGTCGAGTTTCACGGGAAGCCCCTCGCGCAGCTGCAACGTGCCGGAGGTGATGAGCGTGTCGCCGACGTTAAGCCCGTCGATGATCTGGATGCTCGAATCGGTCCGCAGTCCGGTTTTCACCTCCGCGGCGTGCGCCTTGCCTCCCTTGTAGAGGAATACCTTGTCGACGCCCATCTCCGGCACGAGGGCTTCGGTCGGGATGGCGATGGCGTCGGGAATTTCGTGCATGCGGATCTGCACCGTCGCAAAGCGTCCCGGCAGCAGTTTGCCCTGCGTATTGGGATACTTCGCCCGGACGGCCAGCGTGCGGGTGGCGATGTCGACCTTCGATTCGGTGGCGTAAACCGCGGCTTCGAAACGCTCCTGCCGTCCCTCGATGGTGAACGAGAGGCGCGTGCCGGGCTTGATCTGGTTGGCATAGCGTTCGGGGACGAAAAAGTCGATCTTCAGGGGCGAAATCTTCGTGAGCTTGGCCACCACGACGCTGGGCGAGGCGTAGGCGCCTTCGCTGACGTTGCGCAGGCCGATCACGCCGTCGAACGGCGCCCGCAGCTCCGTGAGCGCGATGTTCGACTTCACGATGTCGATGTCGGCGTTGAGCATCGCCAGTTCTGTGCGGGCCTGTTCGTAGGCCTCCTGGCTCACGGCGTCTTTTTTGAGTAGGGCGCTCTGGCGGTAAACGCGGTCTTCGGCCAATTTGAGCTGCGCCTCGTAACGCGAGAGCTGGGCCACGAGCGGCAGGTCGTTGACCTTGGCCAGCAGCTCGCCCTTGCGGACGACGGTGCCCTCCTGGAAGTTGATCGCCACGATTTTGCCCGAGGTTTCGAACGAGAGGTCCACCTCCTCGTCCGGCAGCAGGTTGCCCACCGTGGTGATGCCGTCGGTGAGCCGCTGCGGACGGACGATGCGTCCGTTGACGTTGAGGGTGCTCTGTCTGCGGGGCGCGATCGGCGCTTTGGCGGCGTCATCCGATGCCGGAGCTTTGTCGTTCAATAGATTGTAGAGGCTCAGGATCAGGCAGAATACCACGAGAACGATGGCTGTGATGATCCATTTCTTTTTCTTATTCATTGCGAGAGTCCGGTTTTGCGTAGGGTATTGTATGCAAAGATACGAAAAAGGCGGATGGATACAAAACCGAATGGGCGTCCGGTTCTGGTGCCCTTTCCGACGAATAAAAGTGTCGTAACGATGCCGAAAATGCCTAAAAAGCGTGTTGACCGTCGGCTTTTGACAGCGAAACGAGCCGGTTGCTGAAATATAGAATTAGAAAACTTTGTCCGATTGTCCGGTTTCGGACGGGGGAAACGGAAAAATTCGGAGGAGAAATAATGCCGGCTTTACGCGTCTCTGCATTTTTCGATCGTCTCGAAGGCCGTGTTCATCGGGATTTTTCGGTTTACGCATTGGTTTAAACAAATTCCCGATTTCGCCGTGAAAACCACAGAAAACAAGATGCGAAAAAACCGCCTGCAAGTTGCAAGCGGCTGTAAACAACAGAGGGAAAAGCATTTGCCTTTCCCTCCTTGTGACACCGACAGGACTCAAACCTGTAACCTTCTGATCCGTAGTCAGATGCTCTATTCAATTAAGCTACGGCGCCGAATTGCGAATGCAAATGTAGGGCAATGTTGATTAACAGATAGTTACGGTAGTGAATTTTGTCGATTAATTTCTCTTTTTCGTGCTGTTGCTCGGCGCGGTTTACACGTTGGTTTACACAATAGGGCAAATTCAATGCTGGTTAAACAATAGGTGAATTAATTGATTATTTGATAAATAGAAAAAGTGACAAACTCTATTGAAAGGGCAATTATATAGTCCCTCGTTTTTAGTCTGTCACTTATCGTTGTCAAAGGAAAACGCCGCATTTTTTCGGCCCTCTCTCCTTAACCTTTATAGATACGATGCAATTCAACTCCACTCCACAAGATTCAATGAGTATTATTTTCCAAAGGCCTAATTTCTAAATATGAAGGAGGCGGTGCTATTTTGGTGGAATCCCGAAATGATTGTAAATTTAGTTTATCGAACTTTCCATTTACTCCTTCTGATATAACACCTGCTATTAGTAATAACAGTAGTATTACAAAAGGAAGCCAACTATTATTCACGATCTTATCATTAGGCTTTTCGTTGAATAAATAATGAATAATAATTGCAAATATAGCAAGAACACATGCTAAACCTATTATTAAGCATATTGCGGCAAAAAATGAGGTTACAGAGGAAATAATATGAGCATCAATAATTATAAGAGCAATTACCGTAGCAAAAATGCTTATAATTTCGATGTTACGGTTTGTTGCTCGTTTTAATTCTTGTTGATATGTATCTATATTTTCTTTGTATTGTGTAAGTTTGACTTTTAATTCTGCCTGATCTTTTGCTAAATTTTCCATTATTTCCTCCCATGCTTGATTTTTGGGAGAAACGGATTCTGCTCCAGATTTACTCGAATATGAAAAACCACTCGGTAATTTGGAGGTATCAACTGTACCAGATTCAGAATTAATAATTATAGCCATCTTTTAACTTAATAAAATAAAGTTATCATCTGCTAACATTTCATTAACGAGATCTTTTATTGTTGCAATAGGAATATCCTCTTTTCTTATCGGATTTGTATTTAAATCTTTAATTATAATTATTCCATCTTGAGTTGTTGGTATTCCATTGTTCGTAATTTGAGCCTTGCCCATATCCAATTTTTCGACATTATTACAAGGAATTTCGTGTCTATTATCAGGCCGATTAATTCTTATGGATATTTCGGTTATATCTTGTGAAGCTAACTCTGAATTTAGTAATTTTTTCAATTCTTCGATTTGAGCCTTTTTGAAATATGTTTTGATTACACCAACCCTGTTAAATTGGATGTTTAAACTGGAAAAATCTATATTTAAAAATCGTTCCAGAGTTCCGTTCAAAATAATATCAGATTTTTGAATGATTATTTCACATCTATTTTTTGCTACGTTAATGTTGTAGCCATCATATTGCAAAACTAAACGAGGAACCTCATTAGGAATATTGTCAGGTATCGGTAATTGTAAAGTGCTTAAACTATCGCCTAAAGCACTTTTTAATATGAGGGAAAAAACCTCATATGAATTATTAGAGTATTCTTTTGAATAAAATAAAACAATTTGCCACTGAACTTTCTGGGGTTGCATATATTTGTATTTTAGTTCGAACAAATATATAATAATTTATTCAAAAAAAAAATCTAAAAAATGGAGAAATTCCATTCTGCTATTAACGAGCAACTAATAAACCTAAATATTTCTCGCAAAATCCCGCTAACGGGAATTTCTTTGTTTCCTCCTGTCCGTCGGGTGTGGTGTAATGAAATAATATAGCGTTCGCTTTGACAAGGCAGTCGAATAAATTTACCGTTTCGCTCATGCCTTCCATCTTCACCTCGTTAGCGATTATTATTCCTATTGTATCGTCTATCTCTTTGAGGTCGCTTTTTCACCCGATTATTCATTGTTTGTTCTTTACAAGTGCGATTTCAACGGGTTTATTTATGTCCGCTGTTTCGGGCGAGAAAACATAGTAAAACATTTCGGGATAAATCTCATTTTGAGGCTTTATGACAATTAAGCCTATTCCCTCTGTCTTGCTCCATTCGACCAACTTGCAAATAGCTTGTTTATCCTCTCATGTTTTGGTCATTCATTCTGTTTTCGGTTGTTTGTATCTGTTCATTTTAGCTAAAATTTAATTGTTGTTTATCTTTATAAAGATAAGATTATTAGTGAAATAAACAAAACGAAAAAGTGACAAACTCTGCAAAAGGGTCTTATAAATTAACCTTTTCACAAAGTCTGTCACTTTTAGAAACCTTTGTTATTTTGTTGCTTCAAGGCAAGCAATCAGAAATTTATTCGCATTTATGAAGTTATCCTTTTGCATCGGCAATGATGCGATGGCTTTTTCTCCATGAAATAGATTGTTACGGTATCTGTAAATAATCATGATGATGGCTTTAATAATATCACATGAATTATTGGTTAGCCCTAATAAAACACGCTGAATAGAGGTCGTATCATCATTATTTCTCAATCGCAATCTCATGAATCGCTCGTTTGTAGAACCGTTCGTTATATATCTCCTTTGTAAGTATTGTAGTGTTTGATTGAAAATATCGGAAGTTAAATGTATGTTCTGAATATTGCGCTTATTTCTTCCAAAATTACATTTAAACCATTTCGCTTCAAATAAATTCCATAATATTAAAAAGTTCCGCACCTCCACATATTCTTCTGTATCGAGAGAAATGTGCAAATAATTGTCAATCCATTGTGATATTTCAGACGTATTTTTACTTTTATTTTCCATAATGCCGAAACGCTTTTATTCATCTAATCCTGTAATGCTTGCAAAGTTGTTCCAGCCACTTTTTGCTTTATAGGCATCGGCACAACCCGAAGGTACTTTCAGTACCGAATAAGGATTTATGCCGCTAAAAGCATCTCTTCCGCAAGTCGGCGGCGTCTCTGTGCCGATCTTGAATAATCGCAGTTCAGAATCCCCATCAAAAGCACTCTCTCCGATTGTCTTAACCTGCGTACAGGCAGACATATCGACGGTCATTAGATTCTTTAATTGGCCAAAGGCGCCATAATAAGAAGAACCACCACCCCCGATAGTTTTCAACTGAGAACCTTTCTCAAAAGTTACTGTTGCTAAAGAGGAACAACCCTTGAACGCTGCCGCTTCGATCGTTTCTACGCTGGCAGGAATCTCAATGGAGGTTAATGCCGTGCAGTCCGCGAAAGTACCAGAAGAAGGATAACCTCCCTCGATAGTTTTCAACTGAGAACCGTTTTCAAAAGTTACTGTAGCCAATGAAGAACAGCCTTTGAATGCTGACGCTTCGATCGTTTCTACGCTGGCAGGAATCTCAATGGAGGTTAATGCAGTACAATCCGAGAAAGCGCCAGAAGAATAAGAACCACCACCGATAGTTTTCAACTGAGAACCGTTCTCAAAAGTTACTGTTGCTAAAGAGGAACAACCCTTGTATTTGCAACCGATTATTACTCAATATTTTGCAAGTAATAAGTCAGAAATATGGCCTTAATCTTTAATGGTACATTCTAAAGGACGAAGATTTAACGCTTTTATTGATTCTTAACTCATTAAAGTGTCAATACTGACACCTTCTCCTTCTCTCGATGCAGCTTGTTCCAAAATTCCACTTCTTTTTTCATTCATTTAAACCATCACAAATGGTACTATATTTCTTTAAAAGTTGTGATGTTGTTTCGGAGGACATAATGATGAACTACATCCACCATTATGTCAAATAAGAAAATGTGCCAAGCACTGACTTTTTGTCAGTTTTTGATTGTAGAAAGACATTCGGCATATAGTTTGCCATTTTAAGTATAAACATTTTAAATTAAATTAGCATGTCCATAGTAAAGTCTTATTCATTCCCAGAGGGAGATATTCGAGGGGATATGTTCTATATCAAACATGGTTCCCGAAATTTTACTGTTATTGATTGCTATCTAAAAGATGGTGATGGGAATAATGCCCGCAAAGATGAAATTATAAAAGAGATCAAAAATGAGTCTGCTGGTAGAGTTTGTCGTTTTATATCAACACATCCGGACAACGATCATATAGCAGGCATAGAATATTTGGATGATAGTTGGGAAATTACAAATTTTTACGCGGTAGATAATAATCGTCCGACAGATGATAACGATGATAGTTTAACTCGCTACCATTGGCTACTTGCTAATAAAAATTTTGCCATAAAGCGTGGCATTAGACGTGCTTGGCTCAATGAAACAAATGACGAGAATGGGTGTTCTGGAATAAATTTCATGTGGCCCGATTTAGAAAACGAAAAATTTAAGCAGGCACTTAAACTTGTTTCCGAAGGCAAAGAGGTAAATAATATTTGCCCAATTTTCACATATAGCATAGAAAATGGTGCTACTTATATGTGGATGGGGGATTTGGAAACAGAAATGCAACAAGCATACTACGATGAATACAAAAATAATATTCCACAAGTTGACATATTGTTTCAGCCACATCATGGTCGCAAATCAGGAGCTGTTCCTAATGATTTGTTAGAGGCATTAAACCCTAAATTAATCATCATAGGTAATGCGCCATCCGAGCATATTGACTACGGTGATTCAAGGCAGACTATTACTCAAAATGCAGCTGGAGATATACGTTTTGAAAATGATGGCAAAGAAGTGCATATTTACACTAAAAATAAAATTAATAATAAGCCCACATGCCTAAAAGCTAAACAAGGAAAAGGAAATATTACGCGAACCGTTTATGGATTTTCTATTGTAGATTGGTATTATGCGGGAACGTTAGTAGTTTAAAGATGAAATACTTATGGATATAAAATACTACGATTTATTATCAAATACCATAATAGGTGTAACTATTGTGGCCACCATTAATTATCTTTTTATCGGAAATATAGAAATAGATGGTGTTGTATATCTGGCATTAGGATATTTAGCTGGATATTTTATTAATGCTATCGGAAGCTTGCTTGAAGGCTTTTATTACAAAACAATAAATGGTATGCCATCAGATAAACTGCTTACATTAGTGAATGGACAAAATTGGACAGGATGTAAGCGTATTAAATTCTATGAAGCCGAAAAAGCAATAGCAACGTTGAAAAAAGAATTGAATGACCAACATGCCTCTGAACGGAAAATGTTCGGATGTGCCATGAGAAAAGTCAATGGATGTGAGGATTGTAGAGTTCCAGCTTTTAATGCCCAATATGCTTGGGCACGAACAATGCTTACAACAATATTGATTGCAGACACTCTGTGTGCTTTTCGTTTTTATAACGAATGGCAGTTTTGGCCGATTGCAATGATACTGTTGATTATATCATGGAATAGATTCAAAGAAAGAGGCTATTATTATGCAAGAGAAGTTCTTAATGAATATTTGAAGCGAACTGACAAAAAAGAATGATTTTCACACATAGGGCTAAGGCTGATTTCTGTTATTTCACTGCAATGTATGGCAATGTTTGGTAATCTTATTATGATAATATTAGTCGGTAATTTGTCTCTGTTGTCGAATACATCATTGATGTTAAGTTAATGAAACGTGAGGTTCAAATAATAGTTATTTCTGGATTATGCAAGAAAATCCACGAAAAGGCATTACCTTTGTGACTGAAAAAGCAACTGCGCTAATGACCTGAAGAATAAGAATAAATAACATACGAAACTCCTTCGCTGTCTTATAGGCTTTGGTCTGCCTCGCAGGGATAGTGATGGAGTTTTGCTTTTATATACGACCATGGCAAAAAAAGCAAAAACAAAAGATGTAGCAAAGAAAACCATCGAGCAGACGTTATGGGATTCCGCAAACGAATTGCGTGGCAACCTTGATGCTGCCGAGTATAAAAGTGTTGTACTCGGACTTGTTTTTCTAAAATATATCAACGACTGCTTCAAAGTCAAACACGATGAACTGATTGCAGAGGGTGCTGGCTTTGAGGAAGACCCGGATGAATATATTGGCGATAACATATTTTTTGTTCCTGTTGATGCCCGTTGGGACAAAATTGTTAAAGCCTCACTTACTGCTGAAATTGGAGTTGTTGTGGATGCGGCAATGGAAGCATTGGAGAAAGAGAATAAGCAACTTAAAGGTATTCTTCCCAAAAACTATGCCCGACCGGAGCTTGATAAACGCCGCTTGGGTAATGTAATTGATATATTTGAAAACAACCTGCATTTTACCGGTTCTGAAGCTCGCGATGTACTTGGGCGTGTATATGAGTATTTCCTTGGAGAATTTGCCCGCGAAGAAGGTAAGAAAGGCGGTGAGTTCTATACGCCTTCCTGTGTTGTCCGTACCATAGTTGAAGTTATCCAACCTTACAAGGGTAAAATTTTTGACCCTGCCTGTGGTTCGGGAGGTATGTTTGTGCAGAGTAGTAAGTTTATCGAACGACATCGGGGTAATATCAATCAAATATCTGTTTATGGGCAGGAACTCAACAGCAACACGTGGAGGTTGGCACAAATGAACCTTGCCATTTGTGGTATTGAAGCCAACTTTGGTGATAGTTCCGGTGATTCTTTCCACGATGACAAGCACCCGTTTCTCAAAGCGGACTTCGTAATGGCTAATCCACCGTTCAATATTTCTAAATGGGGTGGCGACCAATTACGAGATGACCCACGCTGGCAATATGGAATACCACCGGAGGGTAATGCCAACTTTGCATGGATGCAGCATATGCTATACCACTTGGCAGACAATGGACGTATCGGTCTGGTTCTTGCTAACGGTTCGTTATCATCACAGCAAGGCACAGAGGGAGAAATCCGTAAAAATATTGTCAAAGCCGATTTAGTGGAAAGCATTATTGCCATGCCATCGCAATTATTTTACAATGTGCAGATACCTTGTTGTCTGTGGTTCTTGACAAAGAAGAAGGCACAACCGGGCAAAACGCTTTTTATAGATGCCCGTAACATGGGTTATATGAAAGACCGTACGCACCGTGAACTTTCTTGTGGAGAAGAAACAGAAGACCATGGCAATGATATTGCACGCATAGCAGATACCTTTGAACAGTTTCGTGCCGGGACGCTTGAAACTGAAAAAGGTTTTTCTGCTATTGCCACTATTCAAGATATAGAAAAGCAAGACTTTATTCTTACTCCCGGACGTTATGTCGGTATTGCTGAAGTGGAGGAAGACGGAGAACCTTTCCAAGAAAAGATGGAACGCCTTACTTCCGAACTTTCGGATTTGTTTGCCCAATCACATACGCTTGAAGATGAAATTCGTAAACGGTTGGCAAGTATCGGTTTTACCGTCAAATGAAACGACTTCTACTCTTCGTTAGATTCACATTAATAACGAGGATATGAAAGAAAAATTAATTCAGGAAATCAGCACCGCAATGGCAGAAGTATTAAGTTTTGAACAAGTAGCTCACCTTAATAGTGTGTTGCTTCAAGTTGTAAGCAAATACACTATTACAGAGGATGGCGAGACCCTGCACGAAAATGCAGCGTCTAACGACCGTTTGCTTGATATATTTCTGTCGGCAAAACAAGTGGAGGGTTGCACTACTCCGACAATCAAATACTACGGTTCTACCATTCGGCAACTATTCAAAAAGATGCCTAAGAAGATAACCGACTACACGACAGAAGACATCAGAGCCTACCTCGCTGTATTCCAAAGAAAGAACAAATCAAGCAAAGTGACCATTGATAATATCCGTCGGATATTTTCGTCATTCTTCGCTTGGCTTGAAGAAGAAGACTATATTGTCAAAAGTCCTGTCCGCAGGATACACAAGGTAAAAACTGGGACACAGGTGAAAGAGGTGTTGAGTGATGAGAATATCGAACAGCTACGGGATAGTTGTACCAAAATTCGCGACCTTGCCATTATTGATTTGTTGGCTTCTACGGGTATGCGTGTGGGTGAACTGGTGAAGCTCAATCGTGAAGACATCAATTTTTCCGAGCGCGAATGTATTGTTTTCGGCAAAGGCAACAAGGAACGTATTGTTTACTTCAACGCCCGTGCAAAAATTCATTTGCAACAATATTTGACTTCTCGTAAAGACCGGAACAAAGCACTTTTTGTTTCGTTGGCAAAACCGCATAAACGGCTTGAGATTTCGGGCGTGGAAACCCGTTTGCGCAAAATCGGTCGTTTGGCAAAAATCGTACGTGTTCACCCTCATAAGTTCCGCCGTACCTTGGCTACTATGGCTATAGACAAAGGTATGCCTGTGGAGCAAGTGCAACGCTTGCTTGGTCATGTCAAGATTGACACCACCATGCACTATGCGATGGTTAATCAAAATAATGTCAAACTCTCTCACCGTAAATTTATAAATTAGCATGTGGTATTGTTCGACATATGGTAGAAGCACATCTTTTTTCCAAAATAGACACGGAAATGATAATTTAGAGCAGCAGGCGCAGGCGTTGTTCAAGTCGTGGTTCGTAGACTTCGAGCCATTCAGAGGCGGTGAATTTGTAGATTCAGAGCTTGGATTGATACCCAAAGGTTGGAGAGTTGTTAGCTTAGGTGAAGTCACAAAGCAAATAACAGAAAAGGTTGGCAATCGTGAAGATGTGACAGTGCTGTCTCCTATAAATTCAGGAGAATTGGTATTGTCAGAAGAATACTTCACCAAACAAGTATTTAGCAAAGACTTATCAAAATATCTAATTGTCAACCCTTTATCATTTGCTTATAATCCAGCTCGTATTAACATTGGCTCAATCGGGTTAAATACTTTCGACTTTGTGGGTTGTGTTAGCCCAGTCTATGTCGTTTTTGAGTGTGAACCTAATTACCAGTATTTCTTCGACTTTTTCAAAAGAACAGCTATGTTCAAAGACGAAGTTGCTTTAAGAGCTATTGGTGGAGTCAGACAATCGCTCGGCTATAATGATTTGTCGCTTATAAAAATAATATACCCAACATCTGATGTTGTAGTTGAGTTTAATAACCTCTATTTGAAAATGAAAGAGGTTATGATAAAGAATACGGATCAAAATGAAAAATTCATTTCTTTGCGAGATTCGCTTCTCCCGAAGCTGATGTCTGGCGAGCTAAAAATTAACGAATTTAATTGCTAAATTCTCATTTATGGAAGAATATAAATTATCAGATATTGCAGAGGTACGGACTGGTCCTTTTGGCAGTCAATTACATAATGAAGACTATGTTTCGACTGGAACTCCTATAGTAACAGTTGAGCACTTAGGGAATAGGCGATTTTCAAAACAAAATCTGCCATTGGTCTCTGATGATGATAAAAAGAGGCTTTCTAAATATTTGCTACAAGAGGGGGATATAGTATTTAGTCGCGTTGGCTCTGTAGATAGATGCTCATATGTAACTTCGGCTGAAAATGATTGGCTTTTTTCTGGTAGATGCTTGCGCGTTAGATGTGGCAATAATTGCCATCCATTATTTTTATATTACTATTTCTGCAAAGAGTCTGTTAAGCAATATATTAAGAGTATAGCAGTTGGTGCAACAATGCCTTCTATTAACACAAAGCTAATGGCTGAAATACCTATTTTATTGCCAAAACTTGAAGAGCAGAGATGTATTGCTGATATTCTTTCCTCCTTCGATGATAAAATTGAACTGAACCGCCGTATAAATGATAATTTAGAGCAGCAGGCACAGGCGTTGTTCAAGGCTTGGTTTGTGGATTTCGAGCCGTTCAGGGACGGTGAATTTGTCAATTCTGTATTGGGGAGTACTCCTAAAGAGCTACCAATAACATATATTGAAAATATACCTCATAATATAGAAAGCGGGAAAAGACCGAAAGGTGGAGCTACATTGATAGGCGTTCCGAGCATTGGAGCAGAAAACATTAAGGGGCTGGGATATTATGATTACTCTAAGACAAAATATATCCCCGAAGAATATGCTCAAACGATAAAAAAAGGAAAAATTAATGGATATGAACTATTGATTTACAAAGACGGGGGCAAGCCGGGGTATTTTATTCCAAATTTCACTATTTTTGGAGAAGGATTCCCTTTCAATGAAATGTATATCAATGAACACGTTTTTCTTTTGGACTTAATGGACTGTGGCTATAATGTGTTTGCTTATTTTTATATGCAAACACCATACATTATGAACCAATTAAATTCAATTGGAGGTAAGGCTGCGATTCCCGGAATTAATACTAAAGATGTTGAATGTTTGCCCATATACTCAAATGAAAGCCCTTATGTGAAAAAGTTTGGCGAAATAGTTCTACCTTTCATCAAAACGATACTTTCTAACAGCCTTGAAAATGCAAAACAGGCAAAAGTGCGTGACACACTTTTACCAAAGCTAATGTCAGGTGAGTTGAAAATTAATGAAATAGAAACCGAAAAATAATTATGGATAAATCAATCGGCATATTAGATAAGGATTACTCTTTATGGGTTGATGAGCTTGTAAAGCGTTATCGTGGTAGCCAAATCAAGGCAGCAATAAAGGTGAATAAAGAACTGCTGCGCTATTATTGGGAGCTTGGTAAAGATATTGAGGAGAAACAAGCAGATAACAAGTATGGCAGTAAGTTTTACGCTACATTAAGCCGTGACTTGCGTCATGAAATGCCTGATGTTGAAGGACTGTCCGAAACTTCAATTCGATACGCAAAGCGATTTTATACCCTTTATAACCAACAGGTTGCAATTCTTCCACAAGTTGTGGAAGAATCTGAAAAGGAAAATCTTCCACAACTTGTGGAAAGATTATACTCCGATTTGTTTTCAATACCTTGGGGGCATCACCGCTATATCATAGACAAATGTTCCAATGATTCAAGTAAGGCTTTGTTCTATGTACGCCAAACATTGGAAAATGGTTGGAGTAGAGATATATTGCTGAATATGTTGGGTACAAATCTGTATGAGCGAAGTGGTAAGGCTCTGACAAATTTTAAGAATACACTTCCAGATGTGGATAGCGATTTGGCACAGGAATTAACACGCGACCCCTACGATTTCTCTTTCACTGGTTTGCGTGGGAAATACAATGAACGCAAACTGAAAGATACACTGCTGACCAATATCACTAATTTTTTGTTGGAACTTGGTACCGGATTCGCCTATGTAGGCAAAGAGTATCGCTTGCAAATAGCTGAGAAGGAAAAATTTATAGACCTGCTTTTCTATAATCTCAGATTATCTTGCTATGTCGTAGTTGAAGTAAAAATCGGAGAATTCGATTTTGCTGACGCAGGTCAGTTGGGTGGTTACGTTGTCGCTTGTAATCATCTACTTCGCAAAGAGGGACGAGACAATCCCACAATCGGATTGCTTATTTGTAAGCAGAAGAACAACACATTGGCTCAATATGCGCTGGAATCAAGCAGCCAGCCTCTCGGAATATCCGAATATGAGCTTGAAAAGCTCTATCCTGAAAAGGTTGAAGGTACAATGCCATCAATCAAAGAGATAGAAGATAAATTGGATGGTCAAACTAACTGCTAAATTCTCATTTATGGAGCTAAAGAAAATACACATATCAGATATTGGCAAAGTTGTTACTGGGAAAACTCCCAGAACATCTATTGTTGAAAACTATGGCGGTGATATTCCTTTTCTTACCCCATCAGATGACTTATCTTATAAGTCCGTTCCTAAAACAGGTAAGACCCTTACAGAACAAGGATTGAACGAAGTGAAAAATTGTTTGCTCCCTCCGCACTCTGTGTGCGTAAGTTGTATTGGTACTGATTTGGGTAAGGTCGTAATGACATCAGAACCAACTATAACCAACCAACAGTTTAATTCTATTATCCCCAATCGGCGGTTTGATGCTGATTTTGTGTATTATCTCATGACATTGGTCGGTAAGGAATTGAATTATCTTAGTAAAACTTCCACTGCCGTACCTATTATAAATAAAAGTTCATTCTCCAACTATGAGGTTGAAGTACCAGATTTGGAAACGCAAGAAAAGATAGCTTCAATTCTTTCTTCACTTGATAGCAAAATCGAGTTGAACCGCCGTATAAATGATAATTTAATTCCAATCTATTATGCCTAATACGTTCTATTTTACAGAAGATTCATATGAGCAATCAATAATCTCATTGTTCAAGGGAATGGGCTATGAATATCATTATGGTCCGGAACTTGAAGCCGAAACAGGTCGGGAACTTACTGATGCAACCATACCGGGAGTATTGCGTAAGGCAATGTTGGTCATCAATGGAACAGACAAAGCCGCAGCCGTAGATGAAGCCATCCGTCAAATACGCGAACAATTCAGTTTACCTTTGGTTGGTGCGAATATTACTCTTACCGATTGGATACAAAACGGTTTGGATGTGACTTTTAAGACTGCTCAAGGCACATTACGCAGCGACCATATCAAGATAATCGAAACGAACCCTGACCATATAGACAATAACTCTTTTGTTGTAGCTAATCAATGGACTGTAGTAAATGGCAAATCTACCAAACGTGCTGACATCGTGGTATTCATCAACGGTTTGCCTGTCTCCGTCTTTGAATTGAAGTCTCCTTCTCGTGAAGTTACTAATTCGGAGGAAGCCCACCAACAGTTGCAAAACTATATGCGTATTGTTCCACAGCTCTTTACTGTTTGTCAAATGCTCGTAATAAGTGATATGGCAGACACTCGGGTGGGTACGATTACTGCACCACTCGACCGATATATGGAGTGGAAAACCACAGACGGAAGTTATGAAAGCACGGCATTTGCCGATTTTGAAACTTTCTTCAATGGTATCTTTGTCAAACATCGTTTCATTGATATTATTGCTGATTTTACTCTCACGATGGGAGTGGATAAAAAAGCCCGTATTCTTGCAGGCTATCATCAATATTTTGCTGTAAAGAAAGCTCTCGAATGTACCAAGCAAGCCCTGCAACGTAAAGACGGAAAAATCGGTGTATTTTGGCATACACAGGGCTCAGGTAAAAGTCTTTCGATGGTGTTCTATGCCCACCAGCTTTTAAAGAATCTGTTGAGTGCAACCCTGCTTGTACTAACTGACCGTCTTGACTTGAATGATCAACTGCACAGTACCTTTGCAGCTTGCAGCGATTATTTACGTCAAAAGCCTGTCAAGGCTACCGATGGAGAACATTTATATGAATTGCTTGAAAAGCGTAAAAGTCACGGTATTATCTTTGCCAATATCCAGAAATTCAAAGACCGTGAAAAATTAATCACCAACCGTTCTGATGTGATTGTGATTAGTGATGAAGCCCACCGTACACAATCAAACACCAAAACAAAAATAGATACTGAAACAGGAGAGTTGAAACTCGGTTTTGCAGCTATTGTGCGTAAACTTTTGCCTCATGCCGCATTTATCGGCTTTACGGGTACTCCCATCGAACAAGACGATAACGATACAAGGGAGGTTTTCGGCAACTATATCGACATTTACGATATGACCCAAGCTGTGGAAGATGGGGCAACTGTTCCTGTCTATTATGAAAGCCGCCTGCTGAAATTGGATTTGGATGATGACACACTCAGATTGCTTGACAGCGAGTATGACAAACTTGCTGAAGAGGGGGCGGAGGAGCAGGACATTAAACGCTCCAAGGATGAAAATGCACGGCTTCATGCCCTGCTTTCAGCCCCGCAGACTATTGACACATTATGCAAGGACATCATAGACCATTACGAGAATAACCGTGCCGACCTGCTTACAGGAAAAGCCATGATTGTAGCGATTGACCGAGCCACCGGGATAGACATCTATAAAAAACTGATAGAACTTCGTCCACAGTGGAAAGAGATTATCGCTGTGGTTATGACGCAAGGAAACCAAGACCCCGTAGAATGGAACGATATTATCGGCTCGGGCGCAAGGAAGGAGGAGCTGGCTCGCCAGTTTAAGGATAACAACTCATCCCTGAAAATCGCTATTGTCGTGGATATGTGGCTCACGGGATTTGATGTGCCCTCGCTTGCAACAATGTATGTTTACAAGCCGATGAAAGGACATAATCTGATGCAGGCTATCGCTCGGGTAAACCGTGTATTTCCTGAAAAAAGCGGCGGTTTGGTGGTGGATTATATCGGTATTGCCAAAGCTCTGAAAAAAGCCATGCACGATTATACAGGACGCGACAAAAAACGCTTCGGAGACCCAAATATCAAGACAACCGCTTATCAGCAGTTTGTTTCAGCTTTAAAGCGATGTCGGGAATGTCTGAACGGCTATGATTATTCTGCTTTTTCTGATTGTTCAAATCTGCAACGAGCCAACCTCATTAGAGGTGGTGTAAATGTGTTACTTGATAAGAATAATCTTGTCCCATCAGAACCTGCTGCTCAAGATAAAGTTTCTTCTGAAGCTCAAAAAGTCTTTATGGAAGAAAGCAAGCGTTTGTCGCAAGCGGCTTCACTTTGTCGCAGTTTGCTGACTCCTGCTGAGCGTTTTGAAGAGGCATATTTTGAAGCTGTAAGGACATTACTGTCACGTCTTTCCGGGAATAAGCAGATTACTCGAAAAATCATAGATGAGCGTATTACGCAGTTGCTCAAAGTCGCAATCAAAGCAGATGGCGTGGTGGAAATACTCAATACCAAAGGCTCTGAATTTTCTCTTTTTGATGAGAATTTCCTGAAAGAAATTGCCGAGATGAAAGAGAAAAACTTTGCACTCGAACTGCTCAAACGCTTGCTTGAAGAGCATATAAAAAAGCACGCTAAAAAGAGAATGGTTGAAGCCGAGAAATTCAGCGAAATGCTCGATGCCCGTCTTGCCGAATATTTGCGTGGATTGATTTCCAACGAGGAAGTTATCAAGGAACTGCTTAAAATGGCACAAGAGTTGAAAGCTAATGCAGAACAAGCGTCTGAATTGGGGCTGACCGAAGAAGAACAAGCTTTTTATGATGCCTTGACAAAACCGCAAGCTGTACGGGATTTCTATGAAAACGACCAACTTGTTGCTATGGCAAAGGAATTGACTGAAGCCTTACGCAGTAGTAAAACCATTGATTGGCGACAGAAAGAATCAGCTCGTGCCAAGATGCGCTCTCTGGTAAAACGATTGCTCAAAAAGTACAAGTACCCGCCTGAAGAACAAGAAGCAGCCCTCGAAACCGTTATCCGTCAATGCGAACTTTATGCGGATTCAGATGACGAAAGTTAGCGTAAAATAGAACAAGATAGCCTAATGGAATCCTAAAACTCTATTAGGCTATTCTTATTGCAAAAAGTTATTATACAAATTAAGAGAATTATCTTCTCATAGAAAAACCTCTTTTCTGCTGTTGGTCATAATGTCCCTCTACCACATTATCTACTTCCCGTCTGGCTTTGATTTGCTCCCGATTGTCAAACCCGCCCTTTTGCTTGGCTGTGAAATACAGGAAATCACCTGCCGCCCGATGTGATTGCCTGTCCTCCCCAAACAGGTTAAGGGCACTTTTGATGTCCGACACCTGTTCCGTATCAAAACGGGGCTTGTAATAATCACGGGCAAAATGAACAATACAGTGAACAGCCTTGCGGAAGATGTCGTTTGTTTTTAGCAGCAGGAAACTGAGGCAGCCGATGATATGGCTTTGCCATGCAATCCGGTTTTTAAGCCTTGTGGTTTCCTGTGCATGTTCTGCTTCCTTGCGGCTCAACTCTGATTGATGCCTACTTTCCAGTTTCATCAGTTCCCGGTGGTGGTCACTCTGTATGGTCTGGATTTTATCCTGTAACCGCTCAATGGTTTCCTCGTGCGTGGAAATTTCGCTGCGCAAATCCTCTATTTCATTTTTCA
>OGGU01001056.1_pt1 | contig 18177 bp, 20 predicted proteins | sample 1571241 | NCBI WGS metagenome assembly OGGU01 (sample SAMEA2581934, study PRJEB24529) | metagenome | biome: Human gut stool | place: China | collected 2011
TATACCTTTCCCTCCTTTTCCGGCCAGTCGGATTTTGCTTCTCAAAAATCCTGCGTTTGTGCTGTGACTCACATCACAAAATCCGCCTGTCCTACTGCCGCGAAAAAGCGTTTGTCGCCACACTCTGCCGCACCGCAGAGTATGCCGCCACCCCCTTTTCCGCGTCAGCCGGAAGCAAAGGTATAACACACTAGACTTTGCGAAGCAAAATCGTGTGCCAACAGGGATGCTGCGCGCCCCTATTGGAAACCCAGCGGCAAAGAGATGTTCCCTTTGCAATCCCTCATTTTCCTCGCAGGTGCATATACAAACTGCAAAAACGCAGCTTGCAACGACTGCTCAGAAAATGCAAAAGGAAGCCTGTGCAGGCACATGGCACAGACTTCCTTTTGGGCGGAAATGCAGAAGAAGGAGAGGTGTTTTCTTCTGCATTCCCGCAATCCGCTGCGGCGGGGACGGGGGGGGACGAATTGAAACGGGAGTTTTAGCTATAAAAAAGTCGTGGATAGTATACCGCTTACAGCATTACGAGAATCGACGCCTCTTCGACTTTCTGTTACGGACAGAGCCTACCGTCGACGCTACCTAAACACCCTATCATAGCTCGTAGTCCCAGTCGCTGGCATTATTCAACCCATCCGCACCAAATTTATTGCGATTCAGGGCAATCGATTGTAATAGTGCCTCCGGTCGCGTCAAGGATAATGTGGTCGCCCTCCTTGACTCTCTCGTAAAAGAGAGGATCGACATCATCCACCATGGGGATTTCCATGATGATCGCGCTGGAGACCAGCACAGTATCAAGGCAGGAAACGATCAATCCACAGGGAGCAAGACCTGCTGTATCGAGCTTGTACATACCGTCTGCCTGTACAACGGAACTCCCCTTACCGCCGGGAAAGATGATGATCTTGCCAGCGATACATTTGCCTTCAAGATCATGTCCCGGTTCGCGGAAAACGCCTGTGGTGAAATCTGTTTGGTAAAACAGTACTGGGTCGCGGGAAAGCAAGGCTTCGCCTGTGGCATAGCCAGGTGAGATGGTGTGGCAGCGAAAAGTCTGCTTCATGCTTCGATCCCTCCTCTCCCTGCCCATTCAAGGCAGGTCTTAACGTCGCACACGGCGAGTTCCACACCGAACGAACGCATGTAATAGGCGCATTTAGGAGAATCCGTCACACCGCGCTGTCCGGCGAGATGGCCCCAACAGGAGTGCTCGTCAACGCAGGTATCGCTGACGAGCCGCGTGCCGCAGCGGGCAAGTTGCTGTGCGAGTCCGTTGGCTTCGGCCAGCGCAGTATTTGCTGCAGAGGTCAGTATCCAGACGGGAACTTTGGGCGGCGTACGCTCCACCAGTGCGGCGGCACGGCATATCTGGCGATAGGTGTAGTGGGGGCAGCCAAGCATGACAAAGTCAACGCGATCGGTGCTGGCAGGAATCAGAAGTTTTCTCTGCTCGTCCAACTCTGTACGCGTGATAGTCACGGTGTGCTCAGGCGCATGACCGCCAAATGCGCGAGAAAGATCAGAGGCGTCTGGGGTAACGCCAACCATGTGGAAAAGATCGACAACGCCTGCGACATTGAGCTGTGTGCCGAGCGCCATCAAATCCTCTGTCGATACGCGCTCAGATGCGATGCCGGTAAAGACTGGAACACCGCGGCCGATGTGCTTAGCGTTGAGGCCTAACAGGGCAAAGTCAAATTCGTCCTCAAGCGGCGTATCCACCTGAACGAGGATAGTTCCCAAGCGGTTTTCATCCAGCAGCATACCGTATTCCGGTACATAGCCGGTGATGGCAGCGCACAAAGCGCTGGCAGAGCTTTCGCGATTTGTTTTTGCGCCGAGTACAGAGTTTGCATAAACCGTGGCACTTGTTTCGGAAAACGCAACCGTTTCGCGGTACCGGGGAATGTTGCCGAATAGGTATGGCGTACAACTGTAAGTAAGATTTGCCCCCAAATCGCGATAAACCTCATGTGTTTCGCGCATAAGGGCAGAACTCTTTGCGTTGATATAACCCAACTGCTCAAAAAGCTTGAGACAGTAACCTGGATTGACAGTGGGCGGAATCGCACAGACGGCCCCGGCGTCGCGCAGCTTACGGGCAAACCATGTATCGGCTTCCTGCGCACTGAGTGCAACATGTGCACGTGTAATAGGAACCATCCGTTGTGCGCGGAACCCATCACCGATAGCCACCTGAATGCGCATCGCCATTGCCTTACCCTTGCCGAACCGTCCGTCGAGCATCTCCTGCTGGTATAGTGTCAGATCCATAGAGTATCCCTCCGGTCCATTGCACGATCAGAAGATCAGGTGTGTGACGATTGCCACAAGCGGCATAGCGATCAAGGTGCGCAGGAAGAAAATAAGGATCAGCTTGCCGAGACCGAGGGGAATATCGGACTCCAGAATGGAGGGCATGCTGTTGGAAAACATCATGATCTGCAGCGCGGTAACGGTGACGACAAAGAATGCGGCAGCGGGAGCGATGCTCAGTCCACCGATATATGCCGAGGGTAGCGCCACCTCAGCAAGGCCGAGAATGAAGGACGGGGCAATCTCAGAAGCGTTGGGGATACCGAGCAGGTTGAGGATGGGAACAAGCGGAATGCCAAGATAGCTTGTCAGCGTCGTACCCTTGACAAGTAGCATGGCTAAAACATAGATGCACATGATGTAGGCACTGATCTTCTGCGCGAAGATCAGCACATCGGTGAGCACCTTTTTAAAAGTCTTACCGATCTCAACACGGTTACCAGTTTCAGCGGCAGTGATAAAGGCGTTTTTGATCAAGGCTACGCTGTAGTGGACGCGCTCTTCGGTGGGCCGGGGCGTACCGTCGTACATGGTATCCGGCAGTTTGCTCAGAGGCGGGATACGCACCATAATGGCGGCCATAACGAACGAGAGCACAAAGCTCCAAAGCACAACGTCGCCATAGTATTCGAGGATACCGGCAGATTCGACCAGAACAGCGAAGAAGCCAAGGCTGATAAAACTGAAGTTGGTAGCGATAGACGCAGCCTCGCGGGTCGTATAGCGCTTTTCTTTATAGATGCGGTTCGTTAGAAAGATACCGAGAGTCGGATTGGCGACAAAAGAGGTCACAGCGTCGAGAGAGGCATAGCCGGGAACCCTGAACACCGGGCGCATCAGCGGCTCGATCAGTGCACCGATGAGCTCAAGCAGTCCGAAGTCTGTGACAAAGACAACGAAAAGGCCTGCGATGATGATCGTGATGATGACGGTCTTGCTGACGGCCAACGCATCACCGCCGACGGCACTATCGAGGATCAGCGAGGGGCCAAACTGGAATGTGACCATCAGTGCGAAGAGAAAGCCAATCATATAAAGCACGATCGAGTAGACCTTTACGGAGCCGTAAAGGCGGGTAAAGAGCGGACACTTATCTGTAAGCTTGGCGACAATGCAGCCGATGAGCAACGTGCCAACAAAAAGAAGGACAATATAGGAAAGATAGGGCTTGAGCACACCCTTGATCAGGTTAACGGACTGCACCAGCCAGGTCGACAGTTCCCCTGAGGCTGTTGGCGCCAGAGGAACGAAAAAGTAGAGGATACCGATAATAGAAAAAATCAAAAATTTGGCCGGGTTGCGTGATACGGTTTTCTCCATGATAATTCTCCCTTTTAAAATCAGTAAAGTGGATAGGTCAAGCGTCGCCTTTGTTCATTTTGCCAACGGTAAGGTTGCCGCCCTGTGTGTCATAGCCGCTGTAGAAACCATTTCCGGTCTTCATACCGAGGTTGCCGTCCTTGACAAAGGATTCGAACGCCTCGGGCGGGCGGTCGCTCTCGTCGCCGCTGGCATTAAAGTAGGAATATTCGATATTGAGTATGGTATCGAGCCCGATAAGGTCCATTAGTTTGAATGGACCAATGTCGGTGTGCCATTCGCTCATCCAGCCGCGGTCGAACTCAGATGGAGTGATGTATCCGTTGGCCCAAAGTTTCAGGCATTCCTTTTTCACTGCACGCCAAACACGGTTGATCGAATAACCCTTGATTTCACGCTCAGTGATGATCGGCTCAAAGCCGATGGTGTGATAGTGGTCAAGTGCGGCGGCCTTGGTCTCCTCAGAGGTGGCACTGTTCCACATCATTTCCACATAACTGTTGCGTACCGGGTCGTCGTGGTCGACCTGAAAGGTATGTGCTCGGTGCGCGGGCGAAATATCCTTACATATCTCGCTCATGAGCAAGGATGAGGTGTTCGAGCTGAGCAGCACATCATCATCGCATATCTCCGCAAGGCGGCAGAACATTTCCTGCTTGCGCTCAAGTATCTCCGGAATATTTTCGATAACCATATACGCATCCTTGCATGCCTCCTCCAATGTGGAAGCGTAGGTAATGCGTGCTCTGGCCTGGTCAGCTTCCGCCTGCATCAGGCGACCAGTCTGAACGTAGAACTCCAGAAAGCGTTCAATACGTTCGGCACAGCGTTCGCGGGATGAAAGGTTGCGGCTGTATGCCGTGACCTCCTTGCCGTAAACGGCATTGCGGAATGCGATCATGCTACCTTGTGTCCCGACTCCGATAATTGCAACTTTGTTTTTCACTTAGCTACCTCCTTTTCTTTTGCTGCGAAAAGTTCGCGTACTGCCTTGTGCAAAGCAAGCGGCGTGCCAACTGAACCAAGAAAAAGATAGAAGGCGCAAAAGCGGGGAAAACAGCACTTTACTGTGATAGGGTATCTGATAAAAGTAAGAAAAATGCGCATCTTTTCCTTTCTTATGCAAGGAAAAGATGCGCATCAAAATTTTGCAGATCTACTCTGCAGTAATTCCAAGACGAAGCATACGCTGGGTCAAATTTTGGCGCTGGATGCCAAGAGAAAGTGCCGTTTGCGATAGGTTCCACTGGTGCTGCTCAAGTGCTCGAAGAATTAGCTCTCGCTGGAAACGGCGCAACGCTTCCGGCAGCGGCACAGAAATCTGCATGGAAGTAAATGGAGCGTCCTTCGTTTTGCACGGCAGGTAGGCGGGATAGCCATCCTCGGTCAGTTCGGTATCCAACTCGCTGATACGCAACATCAGGTTACGGATTACATGCTCCAGTTCACGGGTGTTTCCATTCCAGTCGCCATTCAGGAGACGAGACCTGAGCGCAGGAGATATGCCTGAGATGTTTTTGCGAAACTCCCGGTTGTAGCGGCGGATAAACATTTCGGAGAGGTCGAGAATATCCTCGTGCCTCTCACGCAACGGTGGGATCGTAAGAACAAAGTCAGATATCCGATAAAAAAGGTCGCGTCGCATACGATTCTCCTGCAGCAGCGTTTCAACGGTTTCGTTGCTGGCGCAGATCAATCGGCAGCGGATCGGTTCTTCTTTGAGACTGCCGACCGGACGAACGCACTTTTCCTGCAGCGCGCGCAGGAGCTTTGCCTGCATGGCGACGCTCATGGAGTTGATCTCGTCAAGAAAAAGAGTTCCGTCTCCTGCGGCAGAGAAAAGCCCCTGCCGATCCATCGCGCCAGTGAATGCGCCGCGTACGCTGCCAAAGAGCGTGCTCTCAAGCAGGTTTTCCGGAATAGCGGCGCAATTGACGGCAACAAATTTCCGGTTCTCACGGCCAAAGTTGTGGATACTTTGGGCAAGGACTTCTTTGCCGGTGCCGGTCTCGCCTATGATAAGGATGGAACCGTCTGTCGCAGCGACGGTCTGCGCCTCACGCAGCAGCTCTCGCGTTTTTGGAGATTTGCCGACAAAATCGGAAAAGGTGTAACTAGTTCCGTCGGCTTTGCGTATCTCCGCTACAGGCAGATCCTCTGCTGTACGTGCACCGCGTTTTTCCTCGATCGTTTCGTATAAAAGCTCACGTAGTATCTCCTCGTTGCGGCTGATCGTATAGACACCGATGACTTTCCCGTTTCGAATCACAGGGTAGGTGCTGTAGTAAATGTAGACAGGAATATCCCCGACGTAGGCATGCGGCCGGTATGCGTTGAGAATCGGTTTGCCGGTATCGGAAACCTGTTGGTGCTCGGATATCTCACGGTTGGAGTGCGTGTAAGCTTCCCAGGAGACCATTCCCAACACGTCGGAAGCACGCATATGTTCCATCCGTTCCTTGGCGGGGTTGAATTCGACGATGCGGCAATCCTGATCGGTGAGGATAACACCTTCGCTGACATGCTCGATAATGGATTCGAGACATGCCAGTTTTTCCTCCAACGCCTGCATGCGTGCCTGCTCCTCCTGCGTCACAATGGTCCCTCCTGATCACAACAAATTTTGACTGAAAGTTCAACATCTGGCAGTTTTTCTATCGCGTCAAGCATGGAGCCAAACGCGGCATAGGCTTGCATGGGTTGAGGTGTAAACTGCCGACCGTCATTTGCGTAGTGCTTGCATCCGAGAGAAAGGCAATATCTCCAGCCTCACATTATGTTACTATCATAACACAATGTGAGGAAACGCCGCAATAGCAGATTGCGTCAAAAGGAATTGTAGCTTTCCGTCTCCTATCAGAATAGTGTGTGGTAACTTTATTCTACCAGAGGCTGCAAACTATGTCTTCTTTTATGCATTCTCCTTTTTGCGCAGTTAATCCTGCATTATCCTGCGCTCAATCCTGCCACCGGACGGTGGGCTTTCGGCCACTCGATTTGCAGCCCTTCCGTGAGCCAGCGGTACTGCTGCGGCGTTAAAGCCTTTGCTTTGGATTCAGAGCGCGGCCACTGATACGCACCTTGCTCCAGACGTTTGTACAGCAGGATGAAGACATCTCTTTCCTAGTACAAGCCATTGATACGGTCTCGCTGCCGTTCGCAGAACGGAAATAATGTTGGTGAACAGATTCATTTTAAACTGCTGCTGGATGAGCCACGCCAGACCATCTATTCCTTTAACAGCAATTACTGAATGTGTGGAAGCAAATGGATATTACATCAGCCACCGTTATGATAATGGAGACGCATGTGTTCTGTGGATCACTTTTTGTTGAGGAGGAATTAAAAATGAAAATGCCAGACAGTGAGTATAATAGCCTGAAGCAGTTGATCTCAAATTGGAATGGGACTAAGGAAGAGCTTCAAATGATTTATGACAGAATTGCGTGGACCTACGATGACGGTCCGGAAATGCTTCGTAGGCTTGATAAATGCCAGAGCAGGTGGAGTATGAATCTTCATTAAAGTGCAGAACGGGACGAGAGCGAAATTTATGAATACAAAGGATTCCCAAAATCCGTTCTGAAGAGACCATCCCATATTTTGTGCAAATCTCCAGTGTGGTGTATAGTAGATGCACCATGCTGGAGGTTTTACTATGACAAGAAAGAAACACACCTCGGAAGAAAATGCCCGCAGGGAAAAGATTAGAGAACTGTTGCAGATGGCAAACATCGGCAGCATGGATGACATCCAGAGCCTGTTCAAGGGGACGATTGCCGAATTTATGGAAAACGGCCTTGATGCGGAACTGGACAACGAACTGGGCTACAGCAAGTACGACTATATCCCTTCAGGCAGAGACCGTAGTTCATTCTGATCAGGGGTTTCACTACACCAGCTTGAAGATCCTAAGGGATTCCAATCTACGGCAGTCGATGTCCCGTCCAGGAAACTGCTGGGATAATGCTCCTCAGGAAAGCTTCTTCGGGCACATGAAGGATGAGATCGAACCTTTACGGCTGTAATCGCTTTTCACAGGTCAAACGGATCATCGATGACTGGATGGACTACTACAACACAGAGCGTTATTAGTGGCAGCATGCAAAGCTGGCTCCAGATGAATACTACAGGTACATCACAACCGGGGTATGTCCACTGTCAATCAAAGAACCTGGACCGGCTGAGTGACCGGCCGGTTCCCAAAAGAACAACCTGACGATAATCTAATGGTTTCTAATGTGCTCTGTGTCCTTGATAAGGGGTACACTTTATACCCCCTAAATTGCCCCAGTCTTTTAACTCCCAACCGCATCGCGCCTTCTGGTTATTTCCCTCCATTTCACCCCTCCCGAATCCTCACGCTCTTGCTCTCAACCTCCGTTACTATGTACAATCCAGTCCCAACCTTTTTGACAGATCCAGCATGGCAAAGCAGAATCTTTCCCACCGTGCCAATGTTATCTGTGACGGGTCGCCCTCGCGGATTCTCATGGTGCGGCGGATCTCCTTGGGAATGACAACGCGGCCAAGGTCGTCGATCCGTCTGACAATTCCGGTTGCTTTCATCTATCAAAACTCCTTTTATACTCGATAAACTGCACTTAGTCTTTGGAAAAGCCGCCAATTTATCCAAAGGCGGCGTTGGAAGATTTTACAGCCTGCGGACAAACCACCGAATCAGATGTTCTCTGATCCGGTGGTTTGTAATTTTTGCCGAATCTCTTCCTCTGCTTTTCGATCATACCGCCGAATTCTTACGCATCACTTGCGAAAACGGAGCAAACCCCTTATAGTTAAAATGTAATACTGCGCGTTGCGTGGCGCGGAATAAAAAAGGAAATGGTGCGATGTGATGATGAAGAGAGCAAAGCTGACAGCACAGCAGCAGAAAAAACGGGACGTCCTGTTGGACGTGCTGACGGTTCTGTTTGCCTGCCCGCTCATCTCGGCGGCGATCACGGTATTCAATGTGCCGAACGATATTGCGCCGGGCGGCGTAGCCGGTCTTTCCACGGCGCTGGCAGAGGTGTTCCCGCCCATCAGCGTGGGCGTGTGGATGGTCATGCTGAACACGCCGCTGCTGCTTGCAGCATGGCGCAGATTCAAGCGCCGTGCGCTTGTCATGACGCTTGCGGCCACGGGTTCCGTTGCCGTGCTGGTAGATATTTTCGGACTGCTGCTGCCGGCCTACTCCAATAATCCTCTGCTCGCGGCGATCGCGGGCGGCACGTTCACGGGCCTCGGCGCGGGACTGCTGCTGCAAAGAGGGATCAGCACCGGCGGAACAGATCTTCTGGCACTGCTGCTGCGAAGGATCTTTCCGAATCTGCGCACAGGAATGCTGATGCTCTGCATCGACATCTCGGTCGTCACCTTTGCGGTCATCGTCTTTAAGGATATTGAGGTCGCGCTGTATTCGGCAATCGCAATTTTCATTGTTTCGAAGATCGTCGACGCCATTGCACAGGGCGTGGACTATGCCAAGGTCATCTACACCGTGACGGAGCACGGCGACGAGGTCTCGCGCGCGGTCACGGAACGCGCCGACCGCGGCACGACGATCGTGAAGGCGCAGGGCGGCTATGCGCGCGGCGACAAGCAGATCGTTATCACCGTTGCCCGCCGCAACAGCCTTGCGCAGATTCTGCGGATCATCAAGGAGACCGATCCGGGCGCTTTTACCTTCGTCACCGACTCGACCGAAGTGCACGGTCAGGGGTTCAAGGTGCAGTAGAAGTTCTCTCAAGTCAAATAAAGCATCTGCGGAAGCGCGCTGTATCCGGATCATGGCGGCTGCTTTTCGTGTGATAAAAGGAAAAACCACGTGCCGCGGCACGTGGTTTTCGGCTGCTTCGCTTACAGCAGCGGGGCAATGATGCGCATGGCCGGGCCGATGAGCTTACGCAGGAACGGATCGTTTTTGAGCAGTTCGTAGTCCGCGCGGACGCAGTGCGTGAGCGTTTGCTGAAAATCGCGCTCGATGTTGGCGATCTCCGGCGCCTCGTAGAGGTAGGAGGCGCACTCGAAATGGTGGTACAGGCTGCGATAGTCGAGGTTGATCGTGCCGACGACGGCCTTGCGGTCGTCGCTGACAAAGACCTTGGCATGCACAAAACCCGGCTCATACTCGTAGATCTGCACGCCATTTTCCAAAAGGCGGCGGTAATGGGTGTGCGCGAGCGAGAAAGCGATCTCTTTATCAGGCACATGGGGCAGAATGAGTTGCACCTCCACGCCGCGGCGCGCGGCGTAGGTCAGCGCCGTGACCATCTCGTTGTCCATGATGAGATACGGCGTCATGATGTGCACATAGCGGTTGGCGCGGTTGATGATGTCCAGATACACCATTTCGCCGACGAGGTCACGGTCGAGCGGACTGTCGCCGTAGGGAATGACATAACCCGGCGTCTTTTCGCGCGGCGGCTGCGCAATATCGAGATATTGCCGGTAGCTTTCCGGCGCGAAGTGGAGGGAACTGACGTCCCACATCTGCAAAAACATCAGCGTCAGGCTGCGCACGGCGTCGCCGCGCAGGGCGATGGCTGTGTCCTTCCAGTGGCCATAGCGCGAGGAGAGGTTGATGTACTCGTCGGAGAGGTTGATGCCGCCCGTGAAGCCGACCTTGCCGTCGATGACCATGATCTTGCGATGGTCGCGGTAGTTGTAGTGCGTGGAGACGAACGGGCGCAGCGGGGCGAACATCTTGCAGGCGATGCCGAGCTTCTGGAGCTTTTTGGGATAGTTGTAGGGCAGCAGCGCCACGGCGCAGGTGCCGTCGTACATGACGCGAACCTCCACGCCGGCGTTGACCTTTTCTTTCAGAATTTCCAGCACGCGGCCCCACATGTAACCCTCCTTAACGATGAAATACTCAAGGAAGATGAAGTGTTCGGCCTTTTGCAGCTCATCGAGCATCACGTCGAACGCGTCGTCGCCGAGCGGGAAATACTCCGCCTCGGTGTTCCGATAGCAGGGAAAGCCGCAGGAATTGAGATAGGTGGCAAGATTCCGAAGCCCTTCCGGCAATTCTTCGCTCGGGCAGATGTCATCACAGAGGGCGAGGTCTTCCGTCTGCGCCAGAATGTCGTTGTAGCGGCGGATCATCAGCCGGTGGCCAAGGTCGGTTTTGATGTAGATATACAGGATCAAACCAAACACGGGTAAAATGGCGAGAATGAAAAACCACGTGAGCTTGATGGTCGGGTTGTCGTCGTTTCCGAAGAGAAACAGCACGACCGCGGCGGAGAGCAGCGAGCTGCCGCCCCAGAAATAGGGGAGGAAGCCCTCCAGATAGCGAAAGCCAGCAAACAGAAACAGGATCTGGACGATCAGCGACACAATGATGATGCCGGTGCGGCCGAATACGATCTGGATCAGCTTGCGTTTGCCTTTTTCGAGCAGCAAAATGCGATTGTCTTCTTTTTCCATAGATGTCCTTTCTCAGACTGACCGTGCCTGCGGGGCGGCGCGGGGCATAACCCTATACTAAAGGCATATTTATTTCATCATAGCATGATTTTTGAAAAAAGCCAACCTGTTTTCGCGGGGAAACGGGCGCGGCGGCGCGAAACGGCACTTGGCGATTCTGCTTTCCTGTGTTAGAATAAGAAAAAAGGAAAAAGGAGCGGGCGGATGGAAAAGGCAACACAACTCCACAATATCTCGCCGCTGTACGATAAAAGTTCCCGCGTGCTGATCCTTGGCTCGTTTCCATCGGTCAAGTCGCGCGAGGCGGCATTTTTTTACGCGCATCCGCAAAATCGCTTTTGGCCGACACTCGCCGCCGTTCTGGGCGAGGCAGCGCCGAAAACGGTCGAGGACAAGCGCTCTCTCGTTCTGCGGCATGGCATTGCCCTGTGGGATACCATCGGCTCGTGCGAGATCGCGGGCTCGTCAGATGCGAGTATCACGAACGTTGTGCCGAACGATCTGCGCGTCATTCTGGAGACGGCGGATATTCAGGCCATTTTCTGCAACGGCGGCACATCGTACGCAAGCTACAATAAATACTGCCGCGCGATGACGGGGCGCGAAGCGGCCAAGCTGCCGTCTACCTCACCTGCAAACGCGCGCTGGACGCAGGATAAGCTCTTGCGCGCATGGCGCGAAGCGCTTTTACCTTACCTGTCGGAGGTTTGACAAAAGTTGACAAAACGGGCGCAAGGGGATATGATACAGCGCGCGTAACGAAAAGGAGAACGATCCATGGCAGATAAAGCAGTCTCTCTTCGCGGGGAGCAAACCGTATTATTCACGAACCGTCAGCTTGTTGCCCTGATGTGGCCGCTGCTGCTCGAGCAGTTCCTGGCGATCACGGTTGGCCTTGCCGACTCGCTGATGGTGGCGACTGTCGGTGACGCGGCAATCAGTGCGGTATCGCTGGTCGATTCGATCAGCAACCTGATGATCTACATTTTCTCTGCCATGGCGACCGGCGGCGCGGCTGTCGCGGGACAGTACATCGGGCAGAGGCAGAAAGAGGACGCCTGCCATGCAGGCCAGCAGCTCATTGCGCTGCTGGCCGTGGTGTCGGTGTTCTTTGTGGCGCTGCTGTATCTGTTTCGCGCGCAGGTCCTGACGGTGATGTTCGGCCACATCGAGCCCGACGTCATGGCGGCGACGAATACCTATTATTTATATGTAATGGCGTCCATTCCCGGCATTGCGCTCTATAACGGCGGCGCGGCGCTCTGGCGCACGATGGGCAGAAGCGACATTTCTCTCAAGGTCTCGCTGCTGATGAACGGCATCAATGTGGCGGGCAACGCCATTCTGATCTTCGGTTTCGGCATGGACGTGGCGGGCGTTGCGATCCCGACGCTCGTGTCCCGCACGGTTGCGGCGGCGGTGATCCTCGGCATGCTCTTCAATGACAAGCTGACGCTGCACCTCTCCAATGTGCGCGCATTCCGTCTGGACATGCGCCTGATGAAGAACATCTTCTACATCGGTGTGCCGAGCGGCGTGGAGAACGGCATGTTCCATCTGGGGCGGCTGGTGCTTTTCAGTCTCATCTCGACCTTCGGCACGGCGGCAATGGTTGCCAACGCCATCGGCAACACCATCGCCAACTTCAACTGCTTTTCCGGCTCGGCCATCAACCTCGGCTTGGCCGCGGTGGTGAGCCAGTGTGTCGGCGCGGGCGAGTTCGATCAGGCGCGCGCCTACATGAAGAAGATCGTCAAGTGGACGTATGGCATCATGGCGGTGGTCAACCTGGGTATCATGGCGCTGCTGCCGTTCATCATGCGCGTTTATAATGTCTCGCCCGAGGCGGAAAAGCTTGCGGTCACGGTTTCGTTGATCCACGGCATTTCGTCCATTTTCCTCTGGATCCCTGCTTTCACGATCCCGTCGTTCCTGCGCGCGGCGGGCGACGCTCAGTTCACGATGCTCGCCAGCATGACGACGATGTGGCTCGTGCGCGTGCTGCTTGCGTATGTGCTGGGACGGTATCTCGGCTACGGTGTGGTCGGCGTGTGGTTTGCGCATGCGATCCTCGACTGGCTCGTGCGCGGCGCAGTGTTCATCTTGCGCTACCGCAGCGGCAAGTGGGAGAGCATGGGCATCAAAACATAATGATAAAAAAGAGTCCGCTTCACGAAAGCGGACTCTTTTTTACATTTCGACGGTGATGTTGTCGGTGCCGTGCTGCTCAAATTCGCCTAAGTAGGTGTCCATGCGTTCGCGCAGCTCGTCAACATTTTCAGGCGTGGGCGCGTCGCTGTCCATATCGCGCAGGGCAAGCTCCTGAGCGAGGATCTCGAAGAACATGGTGTCCTCGTAGGCCATGATGGCCTCGTGGATGCCGCCCTCGGCAAAGGCACGCGAGGGGATCAGCTCCCCCTGGTAGGCCTCGACCAGAGGCACCATGCCGTGGGAGAGGCAGTGGGCAAAAACGGCGCTTTCCACATCGTCGTATTCTTGAATGCGGTCATTGCCGCGGGTGGAGTTCATCACCCAGTTGCCAACGTAGACCAGATCGAGAAGACGGCGGAATTGCTTTTCCGTCAGATCAATTTTCATAGTGATGCCTCCTTCTGAAGCTCCTGAAATCTGCTTAGCAGAGATTATAGCACGCACCGCTGTGTTTTGCCATAGCAAAAACAGGGAAACGCACAAAAATTTAAAATGCGCCTTGTGCCTTTTCCTGCGCCGTAGTATGATGACAAAAACAGGATAAGAGAGGACTGTATGAAAAAACTCGTTTGGCTCACTGTACACGGCGAGCAGAAATATGAAGGCATGAGCGCCGACAGCTCCGAGCTGCGCGTGCGCGGCACGATGGAGGCAACGAAAGACGGCTATCTCCTGCGCTACGAAGAGGCAGATGAGACCGGCAGAGTGACCACGGCGACGCGTCTTGCGCTTGCACCGGACTGCGTGATTCTGACGCGCACGGGCGAGGTGACGAGCGAGATGGTGTTTGAGGCAGGGGAGGAGCACACCTCATTCTATGCCGTACCCTACGGAACCTTGCCGATCTCGGTGAAGGCAGAGTCGGTCAAATGGAAAATTGAAGAGACCGGCGGTATGCTTGCCCTGCGCTACGCGATCAACATCGGCGGGCAGAGGGGCGAGTGCGCCCTGCGCGTCCGCGTGCGAACGGAAGAGGAATAGGAAAGAGGACTGCCCGGCGGCAGTCCTCTTTTTTACGCGCCGAAGAACAGGCGCACAAAAAATGCCGAGGAGAGGAACATCGCTGCGTCGGCGCAAAGGGCGGCGGGAATGGTGTAGCGCGTTTTGGTGATTCCTGCCGCGCCGTAATAGACGGCAACAGTGTAAAATGTCGTTTCGCTCGAGCCGAGCATGACCGCCGCCACGCGGCCAATATAGGAATCCACGCCATGCGTGCGCATGATCTCCGATCCGACGGCCAGCGCGCCGCTGCCGGATACGGGGCGCACCAGCATCAGCGGCGTGGTCTCCGGCGGAATGCCCAGAAACTCCAGCGCCGGGGCGCAGAGCCCCGTGAGCCACTCCAGGGCGCCGGAAGCCCGGAACATGGCCACGGCGGTCAGCAGTCCCACCAGGGCAGGCAGGACCTTCAGCAGGACCGTGAGCCCCTCTTCGGCCCCGTGGGTCAGGGCGCCGTAGACATCCACCCGCTTCCCCATGCCGTAGAGGGCCACCCCGGCCAGCAGTACGGGGATCACCAGAGAACTGAGATTCAACGCCGGCACCTCCCCAAGGCGGCCAGGAATTTGGCCGTCAGAACGCCAACCACCACCGACAGGGCCGAGGCCAGCCACACCGCCGGCAGGATGTCGAAGGGAGACTGGGCTCCACTGGCGCTGCGGACGGAGGCGATGGTGGCGGGCAGCAGCTGGATGGAAGCGGTATTCAGCACCACCAGCAGGCACAGTTCGTCGCTGGCGGTGCCGCTGCAGCCGCGGGCCATCCGTCGGGCCGCCTGGATCCCGAGGGGCGTGGCGGCGTTGCCCAGCCCCAGCAGATTGGCGGACACGTTGGCCGACACCGCCGCCAGGGTCTCCGGGTCCCGGCTGGCCCGGGGCAGAAGCCGCCGCAGGGCGGGCCGCAGCAGAGCCGCCAGCTTCCCGGAAAGGCCGCAGCGGGACATGATCTCCATGACTCCGCTCCACAGGCACAGCACCCCGGCCATGGCGATGCACAGCTGCACCGCCGCCCCGGCCCCCTCCAGAGCCGCCGCGCCCACGGCGTCCATGGTGCCGTTCCATGCGGCAAAAATCAGCGACACCGCCGCCATCCCCGTCCAGATCCAGGCCATTGCCATATGCATTCCCCCTCCTGCCCATGTATATGACCGGGAGAACACATAGTATTCGTGAAGAAATTGTAAAAATGCCAAGCACTTTGTTGACTTAACGGAGGACTTGTCGTATAATAAAAAAGCGTAGTATTTTCACTTTAATGAGGGTCAATACGAAATGGGGAGATGGCAACATGAAGTCAACCGGTATTGTGAGAAAAGTGGATGAGCTGGGCCGGATCGTTCTGCCGGTGGAGCTGCGGCGCACCATGGACATTGCGGAGAAGGACCCGCTGGAGATCTATGTGGACGGCAACTCCATCGTCCTGCGGAAGTATCGCCCCAGCTGCATTTTCTGCGACAGCACCAAGGATGTGCGGACCTTCCGGGGAAAGAACGTCTGTCCCCGCTGCCTGCGGGAGCTCCGGGAGCGGACATAAGCATCATATAACCCAAACGGCAGGCCCCGGGGCCTGCCGTTTCGCGCGCCCCGGCGGACACACCGGCCTGCAATGCCGCCGACTCCGGGGCTTGCGCCCGGCGGCCCGGCGTGGTATACTGTATAAAAAGTGCCGCTTTTAGCAGGCATAAGCACCGCGCGTTGGATTTTTGCCGACGGCGTGGTATGATATAGGGTAACATGAAAAACGGGAGGTTTTTTTACCATGGCGATGATCGGATATGTGGCCCGGGTCCTCACCGGCGTCCGCTTCAAGAAAATGAACCACATGATCGACGTGGTGCACCAGAAGTGCGGCCAGAACAAGGTTCGCACCTTCTTCGATATGCTCTGGTGCGCCGTGCGCTACGGCGCGGGGTACTATGATTACACCATGTTCGGCTTTTACAACATGACCGGTGCCCAGCGGGACACCTATCTCACCCGTGTGCGCAACAAGAAGGTCAGCAACATCATGAACGATATGGCCCACGACGACGATTTTGACGACAAGCTGCTCTTCAACGTCCGCTTCGCCAAGTATCTCCGCCGCCCCACCCTCAACGGCGAAACCGCCACCCCGGAGCAGATGGCCCAATTCCTGGAGGGCCAGGAGGCCATTTTTGCCAAGATCAACCACGGCTCCTGCGGCAACGGCGTGGAAAAGCTGTATGTGAAGGATTTTGAATCCCCGGCGGCCATGCTGGACTATATCCGGGAGAAGAAGCTGGTGGTGCTGGAGCATGTCCAGGCCCAGCATCCCGACATGGCGCGCCTGCATCCCCAGTCCGTGAACACCATGCGCATCTGCACCGACCTGGTGGACGGCCAGGTGCACATCGCCTACATCACCCTGAAAATGGGCCGGGGCGGCGGCGTGTGCGACAACTCCGGCCAGGGCGGCATCCTCTGCCGGGTGGATATCGACACCGGCAAGATCTGCTCCCCCGCCACCGACGACTATTTCAACGTCTTTGACAAGCACCCCGACACCGGCATCCCCCTGGTGGGTTATCAGCTGCCCATGATTGAGGAGGCCAAGGCCCTGGCCTGCCAGGCTGCCCTGGAAATTCCGGAGGTGGGCCATGTGGGCTGGGATATGGCCATCGGCCCCGACGGCCCCGCCATCATCGAGGGCAACGACTTCCCCGGCACGGACCTGTGCCAGCTGGCCCCCTTCTGCCCGGAGAAAACCGGCCTGTGGCCCTATTACAAGGAGCTTCTGCACCTGTAAGTGAATCAAAACAAGAGCGGCGCTGCCATGCAGCGCCGCTCTGCTTGTCAAAAAAGGGGTGCAGTCTGCCGCGCGGAGCCGGTTCTGCATGTACGAGTTGTTTGGTACATTTGGAAACATAAACGCCTGTCAAAATCACGGAAACGGCTGTTTTATCCTACAAATAAACGTTCTTGGTACAAGTTTTTGTTGCAATCGGCGGGCGCTTGTGGTACCCTATCCATAGAAAGCGAAGCGCCGCCCGGCGGCGCAGGAATCATCGGAACATTAATAGGAGGTACCCCATGAGCTATCCCAAAACCGGCGAAGAAGTATACGTCAGCCTGAACCTGTCCAACACCATGCTTACCGGCATCGGCAAGGGCACCATCACCCGCGAGGAGGTCTCTGCCGACTATCTCAAGCGTCTGTTTGCCCGCTACGGCGTCATCGTGTCCGCCAAGCCCGAGCAGCGCCGCCTGCTGGAGCTGGTCAATGATAATTTTGATCTGGGGCTGGAGATCCCCGAGACGCTGAAGCTGTTCCAGCTGTCCGAGCAGCACCGCCGCCTGGTGGTCATCAACGTTCAGGGTCTGCGCCGGAAGAACGGCTCCCTGCTGCCGGAATACACCGAGGAGGAGTTCAACGAGGCCACCTTCATTTTCGTGAAGTACTATATCCAGGGCCGCCACTATGACGAGCTGGTGGAGGAAAACAAGAAGCTGCAGTTTGAGCTGGACCAGGAGGTTGAATGGCGCAACCGCACCGATAACGGCTGAAAAAAACGCGTATAATCCCGCCCCGGCGGGTCAGAATAAAGTCAGGCTTTGCGGCCTGACTTTATTTTTTGCAAGGAGGACCTTCGCTATGAGCAAGAATTGTACCAACGATGGGTGCAGCTGCACCCCCAATATGTCCATCAAGTGCTCCGTGACCAGCTGCGCCCATCACTGCCAGGATATGGACAACTGCGGCCTGTCCAGCATCCAGGTGGGTACCCACGAGAATCACCCCTCCATGGACCAGTGCACCGACTGCCAGAGCTTCCGCAAGATCTGACCCAATCGCCCTGATACTGATTCTTGATTAAAAAATTTAATCAAGAATCCCGTGCGCTGTGCGCACGCACAGCGTGTGAAAACACGCTGT
>OGGU01001059.1_pt1 | contig 18129 bp, 16 predicted proteins | sample 1571241 | NCBI WGS metagenome assembly OGGU01 (sample SAMEA2581934, study PRJEB24529) | metagenome | biome: Human gut stool | place: China | collected 2011
AACACGTTTTTGGTGTGAAACACCTGTTTTTCGAGTTCTGCAACTCGCATCTCAATACTTTTCTCCATAATTAGATGGATTTTAAATAAAACAAATGGAGTGCATGCCCTCCGTGACTTGTAACCGTTACGGGGGCAAATATATTGAGTATAAGCTTGATAGCAGACTGACCTATCTTTGAGGTCTCAACCCGTTCTCAAAGTCTTTTCACTTGCATGAGATACTTTTCAAGGGTTGCGCATTCTCCCTCTACACCGACGCCGCGGATGTAGTTGGTCGCCCCAGATAAGTCGCTTTGATTGATGTATTTATCGCGTGATGTATCTTTCGAGAGGAAGAGTTTATGATTGGCGATGACGGATTGCCAGTTGGGGGTTATCAGTCCGCGACTGCTCAATCCCGAGAAAAAGAACGCGACGAGGCGGTTATTGTTCGACCGCACGATCGCTTCGGGTTTGCAGGCGAAAATAGCTTTTAGCTCGTCCGCCGACAACGATACGTTGAACATTTTGACATCATTGACAGCCGTAGCGAGGTAGGCAATCTGCTCGTCGGTAAGTATCGAATCGAACGGATTCTCCGTTTCTGCAATGGGCAGCGCCGCAATAGCTGACTTCGGCGCAGATTCAGACAAGGATATTTCCCTTTGCCGCAAGTAAGCTGCATAACGCTCTCGGACGACAATGTTTACGACAGCAGAAAAATAAGGAAGTTCGGCATCATAGGCCGTGTTATCCCGTTCGTATTGGGAGTAGTCGAACGAGGGCACGGAGAATGCAAGATACTTTTTCTTTTCATCTGCATGCAGCGCCTCGAAGAATCCGCCCTCCCAAAGAAATGCAGGTTCGGAGTGGCAGAACCGCAGGTCAGACAATACGGAATGGTGCAAATACAACTCAGCCAGCTCGTCGGCAATCCGGTTATACTCCAGCCTTTCCTGCTCTTGTCTCTGTTCGGAATCGAGCCGGGCGGTTTTCGTCGCAATACGCTCCTCGAATACCCGGCAAGCGTGTTTGATGCAACGATCGAATATCTTTTGCAGCTCGTCGAACTGCGGTTTCAACTCCATGCCTTCCATAATCCGTCTTGTTTCATACGAAGATACGAAAAACTGTTGAAAAAGAAAAACGTGCGAATCATCGTCCGCACGTTTGGCCTCTGTTTCAGTCGGTCAGATTCGGAATCAATCCGATGGCCTCCTCTTTCTTCTTGTCCACGATTTTGGCGTAAATCTGCGTCGTGGCGATATTCTTGTGTCCGAGCAATTTGCTGACGGTATATAAATCGGCGCCCAAAGTCAGCATCATCGTGGCATGGGTATGGCGGGCAACATGAAATGAGATGTGTTTGGTTATTCCGGCGACTTTTGCCCAGTGTTGCAATGTATCATTTACCGTTCCCTCGTGCGTCAGCGGAAAGATAAAATCGCTGTCGTTCGCCTCGCCGCGCTCCGGCAGCCATTTCAACGCTTCGTCCGAAATCGGCAGGTAAAGCGGTTCTTTGGTCTTCTGCATCGTGATTTCGATGCGGACACGCCCGCCGCTTCGTTGCAAGTCGCACCACTTCAATTTGCGAATGTCGCTTACGCGCAACCCGCACAGACAGCTGAACAGAAAAGCCCGCTTGACGATCTCATGCCGGCATTCGGTATTTATCAACGTCTTCAACTCGTCGATTGTCAGGTACTCACGTCGGCTCGGTTCCTGCCGCACTTTACTTGCGAAATCGAACTCTTTGGTCGGATTGACGGTGATGATCCCCTCTTTGTAAGCACGGTTGATTGCCGTTCTCAAAGTACCGTAATAAGACACGACCGAATTGTTGCTCAACCGCCCTCCGGTTTTCAATACGCCGTATTTGCTGGCTTTCGGCATCTGCCGCAGGTAATCGGTAAACTCCGAGAGAAACTCCTTATCGACGTCCCGAAAAGCGATATAGTCGCCGCGAAACAATCTTAACGCTCGGACGGTATTGAGCACCGTTCGTGCATAGTTCCGGCTTCCCTGCTCGGCGGACTGCTTCCCGATATTTTCCAGATAGTCGAGCAGGTTCACTCGGGACTTGTTCGTGTTCTGGAATCCGTGCGCGTCGTTCTGCACCTCGACGATCCGCCTGCTCTGAATCGCTTTGGCAAGGGCGAGCGTCGCTTCGTTCTTCGCCTTGTCCTCCCGCGTCCGCTCGGGAATAAGGTATAGCTTCAGAAACTCGTATTTCCGTTTGCCACCGACATAGTTCTCCTTGCGGATCACGTCGCCCGTATAGTACTCCAAATAGATGGATTGATTCCCGTTGGAGAGTTGCTTGAACCGGATTCGCACCGGCTCCTTCAATTTGACCGTCTGTTTCTGCTTCGCCATACCCTTCCCGTTTGTTGCTTCAACGGCAAATATAGCGAATTTGTTTTGTTTCCGCAGTATTTTCGAGTAACAAAATAGTAACAAATATCGGGCAATTATGGGCTTTGTTGGGAAAATTGCAAAAACAACCGAAAATCCCGCAATCAAATATAAATCATTAAAACACAGTTGTTTATATTTAGTTTTTCATCGTTTCTCTATCCTTTTTATAGATTTGATAACTATTCACGAAGTTCTGCCACACGATATAAGCGGTCGGAGCAATCGAGGAGATCGGGTTCAGAAACGACTGGGCCATCCACACGGCGAGCACCGTATTCTTCTGTCCCAACGACTGCCCGCCCGCTGCGGCATCACCGTAACGGCGTCCCAGCATCCGTCCCACTCCGAACTGAACCACGCAGATCACCATCGCAACGAGCCCCAGTGCAATTTCGGTCCAGGGTTCAGCATTCTCCAGGTCGATGATAAAAGCGGTCGTGCGGCCAATGACAAAAACCAGCGACACCAGCCACATATAAAATGAAATCTGGCTATGCTTCGACACCCAGAATGCCACTCCCGGCAAGAATTTTCGGCACAACTGGGCACAGACGAACGGCAGCACCAGCACCGGTCCCACACGGGAGAGAATTGCCAGAAACGTGGCATGGTCGGAGCCCACGAACGAAAGCAGCATCGGAGCCACCAAAGCGACGACCATGTTGCAGATCAGGCTGTACGTAGCCATCGTGGTTACGTTGGCCCCCAACATACCGCCGATCACCACGGCTGCCATCGCAACCGGAGCCAGGACACAAATCATGGCCCCCTGCGCCAACAACGGATCGAACCAGACGAACGACAGGTAAACCACTATGCTGCCCACGATCTGAAATGCCAGCAGCCAGACATGCAGCATCTTCACCCGCATCTGCCGAGGCTTCACCCGACAGAAAGTGAAAAACAGCATCAGAAAGATCAGCGTCGGGGTAATCATCCCGTTCGACATACTCTCGGCCGCTGTCACCGGACGGCATAACAAGGCTCCGACCACCATACCCATCGGCATGGCGATCGTCTTGACATTCCGATGCAGGGAGTGCAACAGACTCATTTCCGCGGAATATTGTCAGCTCAACAAATTATTTAAGAAAGAAGCTCTTTTACTTTGGCCGATATATCCTTACCATCAGCCATACCTGCCAATTTTTTCGATGCGACACCCATCACCTTCCCCATCTCTTTCATCGAGGTTGCACCGACCTCGGCAATGATCGACCGGACAGCCTCGGTCAACTCCTCACCGGTCATCTGTTTGGGCAGGAACGTCTGCAGCACGGCGACTTGAGCCGACTCTTCGGCAGCCAGATCGGGACGGTTCTGTTGCGCATATACCACAGCCGACTCGGCCCCCTGCTTGGCCAGCTTCGCAATGATCTTCAGCACCTCGGCATCGGACAATTCGGTGATACCCGCCGAAGCGGTCTTCGCCTCGATAATATACTTCTTCACGTTGCGCAACGTCGTAAGACGTACGGTATCCTTGGCCTTCATAGCCTCCATGATTCCTTTGGAAATTTCCTGTTCTAAAGCCATAATATTAACTATTTTAAGTCTGTTTATCTATCTTTTATATTCAATTATCCGACGCCGGTTTCGGACGCCGCTCGACAAGCAGCGACATTCCGATTACGGTAAACAGCGCGTTGTAGGCGATCAATTCGAAGCCGATGTGGTAGTCGTACTTATATGCGACGAAACTTTGCAGGGCGACCGACAGCAACGGAGCCGCGAAAGCCACCAGCGGAACCCAGCGGTCACGAATCCGCCGCCGGGTGCAGATGCCGAATGCGAACATTCCCAGAATAGGCCCGTACGTATAACCCGCGACCTTGAAAATCAAGTTAATCACGCTGTCATTACCGAACCGGCCGAAAAAGAGGACCACGCACCCCATCACGAGCGCCATTACGACATGCACCCCGATACGCACCTGCGTCAGCCGCCCTTCGCCCCAACGCTTCGGACCGCGCAAGATATCCACGGTGAACGAAGTCGTCAATGCCGTCATGGCAGCCCCGGCAGATGAATAGGTACTCGATATAAGCCCCACAACGAACATAATACCAACGGCAAGCGGCAATCCACCGTTCACGGCGACTACGGCGAACAGTTGATCGCCCTTCTCGGGCATCGGCAGACCGGCATGTTCCGCATAGAGGTAGAGCAGCACGCCGAGCACCAGAAAAAGCAGGATCACCGCCATTTGGCTGAAAGCCGTAATCACGATATTGATCTGCGAATCCCAAGGTGAGCGGCAGCTCAAGTTCCGCTGCATCATATCCTGATCCAAACCGGTCATAGCGACCAGCGTGAAGACACCTCCGAAAAACATTTTCCAAAAATAACGGGCCGACCCGGCATCCTCGAAAAAGAAGATGCGCGACATCGGCGAATCGCAAACGGCCTGCACGACTCCGGCCGATGTCAGACCGAGGCTCCGCATGATAAAGACGATGCAGAGCACGATACTCCCCACCAGACAACACGTATGCAGAATATCCGTCCAGACGACCGAACGGACACCGCCCCGCCAGGTATAGAGCCAGACCAATCCGACCAGGAAAGCCGCATTGACCGCGAACGGCACGCCGAACGGGTCGAACACCAGCACCTGCAGCACGGTGCAGACGACGTAAACTTTCAATGCTGCGGCGAACATTTTGGATATGAAAAAGAACCAGGCCCCCGTAAGGTGGGTCGTCATACCGAAACGTCCATCGAGATATTCGTACAGGGAAACGACCTTCAGCCGGTAGAAAAGCGGAATCAGCACGAAGGCGATCACCATCTGCCCGACGGTAAAGCCCAGCACCATTTGCAGGTAGGAAAACGAATCGGCCGCAACCGACCCCGGCACCGACACGAAAGTTATGCCCGACATCGCCGCCCCGACCATTGCCAGAGCCGCCACATACCAGGGATTCTCCCGGTTACCGGTAAAAAAGCCCGTGTTCGACACCCGCCTTCCGGCGATTCCCGCAACGACGAAAAGCATCGCGATATACCCGAGCACGGTGAGCAGTACGGCCGTAGGAGTCATTGTAAATCGTAAATTTTCCGAAAATGAGTAACGGACAAGGCCACGCTCCTCCCGCGAATCGTCAAAATATCCCCGAAAGGATCGACGCCTGTCCTACGAATGACAAAGATACGAATAAGCCGAGTGCAAAAACAAATTTTATTTGTATTTTGCCGAGGCGAAGTATCTAAATAAAAAGGCAGCGACACGATCGGGAATCCCAGATACGAAATTCGAAAAATCTGTTCCGGCATAAGGTTCGACATCTCTTTCGGAACCGGCGGCACGAATTCCCACGCTCCCGCATTCCCCGAAACCCGGTCAGGGACAGAGGCAAATCCGGTGTCCGGAACCGACTCTCGGCAACACGCCGTAACATATTGTTTCACAACTATTAAAAAAATCCATTCGACGCCTTTTTCCGCTTCGTTCGAAACGATCACCGGGGCAGAAATTATTTATTAAAAATTTTTGCACAAAATTTGGAAATTCAAATTTGTTCACTATATTTGTTATTCGAATAACAATACGGCCTTTCTCCGAAGAAAAACGGAGCGAGCCAAAAGGAAGGGAAACAACCATTAAAAATTCAATACAATGGCCAAATCATTAAAAATCAGAGATCTTACGTTGCGTGACGGCCAACAGTCGTCTTTCGCTACACGAATGAACCAGGCCCAAATCGACCGCTGCCTTCCTTTCTACAAGGATGCGAACTTTTACGCCATGGAAGTTTGGGGCGGCGCAGTGCCCGACTCGGTAATGCGCTACCTGAATGAAAATCCCTGGACCCGCCTGGAAACCATTCACAAGGCAATCGGAAACGTATCGAAGCTCACGGCCCTTTCGCGCGGCCGCAACCTCTTCGGTTACGCCCCCTATACGGACGAGATCATCGACGGCTTCTGCCGTAATTCGATTCAGAGCGGCTTGGGCATCATGCGTATCTTCGATGCCCTGAACGACGTGAACAACGTCAAATCGACCGTAAAATACGTGAAGCAATACGGCGGTATCGCCGATTGTGCTGTGTGCTATACGGTAGATCCGAAATATCCGGAAATCGGGTTCTTCGGCAAATTGATGGGCAAGAAGAACCCGAAGCCGGTATTTACGGACGAATACTTCCTCTCGAAAGCCAAGCAGATGGAGGCGCTGGGAGCCGATATGATCACGATCAAGGATATGTCGGGTCTGATCCCGCCCCACCGCGTGAGCAAACTGGTGAAACTCTTCAAGCAGAATCTGAATGTCCCCATCGATTTCCACACCCACTGCACCCCGGGCTACGGTCTGGCATCGGTGCTGGCGGCGGTCGTCGCAGGAGTCGATATCGTCGATACCAACTGCTGGTACTTCAGCGGCGGTACGGGAGCGCCGGCTATCGAGTTGATCTACGTCTTCTGCAAGAAACTGGGGATCGACACGGGTGTCAACATGGAAGCCGTTGCCAAGATCAACACCCAGCTCAAGGAGATCCGCAAAGAGCTCGAAATTTCGGTCTTCGGCAAAGAGAAGCCTATGCCGAAGCCTTTCAATCCGCTCACCGACGAACTTCCGAAGGAGATCGACGCCGAATTCGACCGTGCGATCAAAGCAGCGCAGGCGGACGACGAAGAGACGCTGCTCGACGCCTGCCACAAGATCGAGGCCCATTTCGGATTCCCGGCACCGAACGAACTGGTCAAGAAGGCCGAAATCCCGGGCGGCATGTACTCCAACATGGTGGCACAGCTCCAGCAGCTCAAGGCCGAGGAGATTCTGCCCCGCGCCATGGAGTTGATCCCGACTGTACGTCTGGCCGCAGGTCTGCCGCCGCTGGTGACCCCTACCTCGCAGATCGTGGGTGCCCAGGCCGTAAGCTGCGCATTGGACGAAAAGGCCGGACGGCCGATGTACACGACCAAGAGTTCGCAATTCGTTGCTCTCGTAAAGGGCGAATACGGTGAAACGCCGGTGAAGATCGACCCCGAATTCCGGTTCAAGATCTGCGGTGTACGCGAAGAGATTCCCTACGATACGTCGAAATACCAGATGCAGCCCAATCCCGAACTGCCCGAAGCAGGAGGCGTAAAGCTCGCTGCCAATGAAAAAGAGGTGCTTCTGCTCGAGCTCTTCCCGATGGTTGCCAAGACATTCCTCACCGACCAGAAGAAGAAAGCCTACGAAGCGACGGCAGCCAAAGACACTCCGAAAACTGCCGCCCGGAGCGAACACAAGGTCGAAGCCAAAGCCATCACGGGCCACAAGGTGACCGCTCCCCTGCCGGGCAAGATCATCGCCCTGAAGGTGAAGGTCGGCGACAAGGTAAAAGCCGGACAGGAAGTGGTTATCCTCGAAGCGATGAAGATGGAAAACTCGATCACCAGCGACGTGGCGGGTACGATCAAGCAGATTCTCGTACAGGAAGGCGACAACGTCGCAACCGATGCCATCCTGGTGGAAGTGGAAGAATAGCTCCTTTCCGGAAATATCATCCGACCGGTCCCGAAAAATCAACGGGACCGGTTTTTCTTTTTGCAAATAAATAGTATCTTTGACTTCGTCTTGGATACTTCGCCTCGGCAAAATGCAAATAAAATTTGCTTTTGCACTCGGCTTATTCGTAATCTTTGACTTCGTCTTAGATACTTCGCCTCGGCAAAATGCAAATAAAATTTGCTTTTGCACTCGGCTTATTCGTAATCTTTGACTTCGTCTTAGATACTTCGCCTCGGCAAAATGCAAATAAAATTTGCTTTTGCACTCGGCTTATTCGTATCTTTGTATATTATCGTATTACATTTGCCACAATTAACCTTAAAAATCAACGTATATGTCTTTTTTCAAAGAATTTCGGGAATTTGCCCTCAAGGGCAACGTAATGGACATGGCTGTCGGCGTAATCATCGGCGGTGCGTTCGGAAAAATCGTTTCATCGCTGGTCAACGACATCCTGATGCCGCCCATCGGCGCCCTGATCGGCAATACGGACTTCTCGTCGCTGCGGCTCGACATCAGCAAGGTGCGCGACCTCTCCTCGAAAGCGACGCACGTAGTGACCGACGCAATCGGATCGGGAGCTGCGGAGAGTGTTCCTGCGGAACCGATCTGGTGGAATTACGGCGCATTCATCCAACAGTGCGTGGATTTCGCGATCCTGGCCTTCTGCGTCTTTCTGATGGTCAAGATGATGAATAAGCTGATGAAGAAAAAACAGGAAGCTGCGCCGACACCGGCACCGGCGCCAGAACCGTCCAAGGAAGAGTTGTTGCTCACGGAAATTAGGGACCTGCTCCGGGAGCAAAAAAAATAATCCGTCCGAAAACGGATCCCTTGCGCAAAGTCCGACTCCGATCAAGAGTCGGACTTTCTGTTACGCGTATAGATCTGGGTAACGTACACCGTAAAAATCGGAAACATCATCATCCCCAACGTAGGTAGCAATACCGTCAATATCTTACCGACGGCCGTCACGGCAAAGATATCGGCACCGACAGTCGTAAGGTTCATACTGGCCCACCAGATCGCATCGCCGAAATCGTGCAACGCAGGATTGACTTCGATCTCGTAATCATAAAAAATCAAAGCGGCGAAATAGGTGAACACCAACATCGACAAGACGTAGGAGGTCAGCAATCGCGTAACCCGATTATTGATGATCCAGGTGAAAAGCACGTACAGCCCCAGCAATGCCCGCAAGAGCGGTACGAGCCCCATCAACATCGCCTCCGCATGCGTAAGTTCGACCCCCATCCAATCAACGATATTCAGATACGGAACAGAAAGGAGGAAAAAATAGAGATTACGGAAGAAAAAACGCCAGCGGTGATCGGCCATCAGCATCCGGACAAAGAAATCGGCCAGGAAAATCACGCAAACGACCCCTTGCAACAACAGGTAATCCGTCGAATAATGCCGCGGGTCCCCCAGGAGAATCTCCCACGAAACGGCCACGAGCAGAGATGCTCCGGCCAGGAGGGACAAGACATTGAGTATCTTGAGCGGCAGAGGTTGAAAGTCGGAAGTCTTCGCTTGCACCATATACGATTCTCATTTTACTTCCCTTTACCCGTCAAAATCAATGCCATACGATTCAACATGCATTTTCAGGACATATTTTTCGGAGAAAGATTTGGTCCGTTCAACTTTTTGGTTTATATTTGCACTCGCTTTGAAACGGAAAGCTATGGCGAGATAGCTCAGCTGGTTAGAGCGCATGATTCATAATCATGAGGTCGAGAGTTCAAGTCTCTCTCTCGCTACAAACGATGAAGAAACCCCACAGTCAGGTAACTCTTGAAGAGTTGCCTGACTTTCTTTTTACCAAGTGAAAGCCTGACAAGTCAAAAATTCCAATTGCAGCGAGCCGTTCAAAAAATTCCCACTTCGAACACAAAAATAAGCGCAGAAGACACAACTTTACAATTTTTGTCCCCTTGTACTTCACCCTATCGCTCCGATTTAGGTACGAGCAAAATCACATCCAGCACATCGCCCGGAGCCGCAGCCTGGTAACGCCACACGAGCCGCCCCGCCTGCTCCTGCACGACCTCGCCGATCGGCTGCCACCGGTTTTCCTCGCGTGCGAATTTCTTATCCAGCGGTCCGGGAATCCACTTGAACACTTCATACCGACCTTCGGCCACATCGGGAAAAACGAACGATACGGAGGCCCCTTTCCGCTCCGCGACCAGATAGGAACCGCCGAAAAACTGACGGTCCTTCGCCGTGCGGCGCAACCATTTGCCCCGCCCCTTCATCCGCTCCGAATCAGCCTGCCGTCGCTCGCTGCCGCCCAAATCGAGCAGGTCGCTCAAGGCCAACAGCGACGCATGTGCCAATTCAGCCAAACTCTCCCGGGAAACCCATTCCCCTGCCGGATCGTTATTATAATAAGTATAGGGCGTTTCGAACGTCACGGCCAGCGTTCTCTCGCCGAAGCGCTGCCAGAACCAACCCTCGGCATACCGGGGAGCAGCTTCCGAAAAACGCTGGTCGATGGGACGGTAATACGGCGTATGGGCGACCGTCAGGGCCGACAGCAGCATCTTGCGTCGATACATTTTTGCAGAGGTCGATTTCGCCGTATGAATCCAGTACGTCACGAACGGCGCACTCTGGGAGTGAAGATTCAACGCTACGTCGAAAGGACGCTCTGTCGAAAGACTGTCGATCGTGCGTTTCAGGACCCTCACTTCAGGCTGTGTCAGGGAGTCGGGCCGATCCCAGTTGATTTCAAGATTGACACCTTGCGCCGTGGAACGGGAATAACCGCCCCGAACACCGTCAGGATTGGTCTCGGGAACCACGTAGAAAACCGTGCGGCGCAAAATCTCCCGCGAAAGAGGCGCATCGGAAAGCAGTTCGTCGATCATTGCCTCGAGATACCATGCAGCAGGTGCTTCGCTGGTATGCACACGGGAGTGAATCCACACCCGGCGCTTGAGGCTGTCCGGAACAGTGGCATCCGTGAGGATCAGCATTTCGATCGGACGTCCTTCTCCGCTCCGGCCGATCCGCTGACGTCGCACGAAAGGCGAACATGCCCACTCGTCGGCTTTGGCTTTATGTCGGGCATGACTGTAAGGCAGGAAATAAGCGACATAAACCGTGTCGTGCAGGAAATATTTATAGACTGTCTGCGGCAGCGAACATTCACCTGCATCGAAGCGCAGGTATTCCTCCCCGTCGTACGAATAAAACGGCCGCACCATCTCGGTATTGGGAATACGCAGAAACATCAGCTTTCCCTTCACCCCTTCCAGGCGAAAATGGAACCAGCGGCTGCTGGGCAGAAGGGCCGTATCGACGGGATTGAGTGGGTCGATGCGCGACCGTATTCCGAAGCTCATCACCTCCAGCGAATTTTTCGCGGCATGAAGCATCCGCACCGAATCGATCCGGCGGACCGACCCGATGCTGCCCGTATCGAAATCGGCAGAGATGGTTACCTGCGCCGCAACATTTCCCCAAACGCCCGGTAGTGCGACGGCCAATAGGACAATTTTTATCCACAACGCCTTCATAAACGAAAATTTATGATTTCGGCTCCGAGCCGGGAGCGCCCGTTTCACAACAGCATTTTCCGCAACTCATCGCAGCTCCGCTGCGCTTCGCGGTGACGGAACAGAAAAGTCGAAATACCGAATGTACGGGCGGCTTCGAGATTCACCGGACGGTCGTCGATAAAAAGGGTTTCGGCCGGATCGAGCGAATAACGATCGAGCAGACGACGGTAGATCTCCGGCTCGGGCTTCACGACCTGCTCTTCGCAGGAGATGACCTCCCCGTCGAAACAGCGGTAAACCGGCATCTTGCGCAGGAAGTCGATGAACTCCCGCGACATGTTCGACAGCACATATAACTTATAACCGACCCGTTTCAGGTCGCCGACCAACGCACGGGTTTCGACGATCTCCTCCTGCCGGTCGATCGCATCCCGAATAAAACGGGCCGTGACCCGCTCATCGCACGCCTTTTCCCGGCTCAATATACGGACGACCTCATCGAGCGTAAGGGTGCCCCGGTCGTAATCCACCCAAAATTCCGGCATTTTCTCCGCATGGATGAACGCGAAGAACTCCATAAATTCCGGCTCCCACTTACGTGGATCGCGCCCGAAAACCACACCTCCCAGATCAAATACGATATTTTTCATACGGCAAAGATAGTGAAAGGTGAGTGCAATCGTGCGGGCTTGCACGCAAAGATTGCCGAACCGCCTCCTATCTTCTGCAAAGATAGTGAAAACCGAGAGAAAACGGGAACTTGTTTACAGTTTTCCGAGGCGCAACCTACGTAAAATCGTACAAGGCACGGGCAAATTAAAATATCGCTTCCGAACAAAACAACCTTTTCATCTAATTTTTTAGTAGATTTATTTGCACATCTAAAATTTTAGTACTAAATTTGTAGTAAACCAATAAAAACACAATGAAAACAGACAATACCACCCTCAAAAAACTGACACGCGGCGAAGAAGAGGTCATGCAGATCCTCTGGCAACTGGGCGCAGGTTCCATCAATGATCTCATCGCCGCAATGCAGGAGCCCAAACCGAAATATACGACCATCGCCACTTTCGTCAAAATACTCGAGAACAAAGGCTACGTCGGACGTACGGAACGGGGCAAAAGTTACGAATACTACCCGCTCGTTCCCAAAGAAGAGTACGCCAAGACGGTTGTTTCTTCGATATTGAACTCCTACTTCGACGGGTCGTTGGCCCAAATGGTTTCTTTCTTCTCCCGGCGAGAAGACCTTTCGATACAAGAAACCGAACAAATCCTCGCCATCATCCGGCAAGCCCGACATAAAACCGACAAGTCATGAAAGAGATCGTCCGATACATCCTCGAAACAGTCGTTTGCAGCGGCATACTGTACGGCGCATACCTGCTGTTTCTGCGCAATTGCACGGGGTACCTCGCAGCACGGCTCTGCCTCACGGGGTCGCTCCTCGCGGCGGCTCTCATTCCCTTGCTCCGAATTCCGGTCTGGCCGGGCAAGGTGATTTACGCCACCGCAGGCACTCCCGCCAAAACCACCTTCACCGCCCCCTCCGTTTCCGCCGCCGCGTTCGATTACGAGGCAGCGATATGGATCGTGTACGGTTGCGGAGTACTTCTTCTACTCTCTTCCATGTTCCGGCAAGCGCTTCTGATCCGACGCCTGCGACGACACAGTACACAGGAACGAATCGGACGTATCGTATTGGTACGCCCTACTGCTCAAATCGCATCGTTCTCCTTCTTCCGCACGATTTATATCAGCCGCTCCGTCGCAGAAAAAGACATTGCGGCGATCTTCGCCCACGAAAAGAGTCACGTCATCCACCGCCATTCGCTCGAACGGATCGTTATGGAGAGCCTGAAAGCCCTGCTGTGGTGGAATCCTTTCGCGTGGCTCGCAGCACGCGCACTTACCGAAGTGGAAGAGTTCGAAGCCGACCGCGACGTACTCGCCGAGGGGCACGACACAGGAAATTATCTGAAAACCATCTTCACGCAGCAGTTCGGTTACAGTCCGGACGTAGCCGACGGTCTGTCCAATTCATTAACCAATTCATTAACAAAAAAACGAATCCAAATGATGACAACGCCTATGAAGAGCAGATACGCTCTGCTCCGCCTGATCGCAATGCTCCCCATCGTCACCGGCCTGCTGGCAGCTTTCGGATTCACCTCCAAAGCGGCAGAAATCCGCATCCAGGACAAATTGCCGTCAGCTTACACCCCGACCGACCCGCCAGCGGAAACCGCCGAAAAAACCGCCTCCCCGGAAAACGAAGACTACGACCTACTGCTCGTAGTCGATGGGGAAGTCACCGATTTCAAGACGGATCCCGTCACCGGCCTGCGCTCTCTTACACTTCCCAGTGGTACCTATAGCATCGTAGGAACAGAGAATCTCACGCCCGAAATGCGCGAGAAATACGCCGCCTATCTTCCCGGAAAGGCCGCCGTCTTTTTTTACAAAAAAGACACGACAGGGAAAGCTTCGAAAGTCCAAATACGGGATGAAACCGCTTACTCCCAGATCGCCGTCTGCAATGCCACGCTCGCACTCGAACAGACAGAACAGATGCCCTCATTCCAGAGCGGAGATATGAAGGCTTTCCACAACTGGGTAAACAGTCAGATTCGTTATCCGGCGGAGGCTTTCAAAAATAACCTCGGCGGGAAAGTCGTAGCACAATTCACTGTCGATCAAGCCGGCAGCGTCGGCGACATAAAGATTTTGCAGTCCCCGGATAAATGCTTCAGCGATGAAGTGACCCGGATACTGGAATCCTCGCCGAAATGGACACCGGGCCGCGACGAAAAAGGTGACGCCGTAAAGGTCAGTCTCGTCATTCCCGTCGATTTCCGAATGACCGCAGAAAAGCCTTCGGAAAATTAACAGGACTCTTTACAACCCCCGCAGGACAAGAATCCCTGAATTGGCCGGGAATTTTCCGATCCATACCCTTGTCAAGCAGCTTCTACCAACAAAAAAGAGGTTACGGTTTACACCGTAACCTCTTTTTACATCAGAATATAGACCTCTATCAGCTGCCGAAATTATCGTAAAGAATATTCTCGGAAGGCACGCCCAGGCTGTCGAGCATCTTCACCACCGACGAAATCATCATCGGAGGACCGCACATGAGGTAAATATTGTCCTCGGGAGCCTGATGGTTCTTCAGGTAATTCTCATACAGCACGTTGTGCACGAATCCGGGCGTATATTTCACTCCGGCGGCATCCGCCTGGGGATCCGGACGGTCAAGCGCCAGATGGAACTTGAAATTCGGGAACTCCCGCTGGATTTCGAGGAACTCATCCATATACGGCACCTCCTTGAGCGCGCGGGCGCCGTACCAGAACGATACGGGACGCGAAGTCTTCTCGGTCTTGAACAGGTGCATGATGTGGCTGCGCATCGGTGCCATACCTGCACCGCCGCCGATGAATACCAGCTCCTGCGTCGCGGGCAGGTTGTCAGGCAGGAAGAACTCGCCGTAAGGACCCGAAATCGTCACCTTGTCGCCCGGCTTGCGGGAGAAGATGTACGACGAGCAGATACCGGGATTCACCTTGGCGAAAGTACCCGTAGCCCGGTCGAACGGAGGCGTGGCGATACGGATGTTGAGCATGATGATATTGCCCTCGGCCGGATGGTTGGCCATCGAATAGGCCCGGAACGTAGGTTCGGGATTCTTGGTCACCAGATCCCACATCTTCATCTTATCCCAATCCTCGCGGTAAGGCTCTTCGATGTCCATGTCGGAGAATTTGATGGCATCGTACTTCGGAATGTCGATCTGGATATAGCCGCCGCTGCGGAACTTGAGGTTCTCGCCTTCAGGTAATTTCACCACGAACTCCTTGAGGAAGGTCGAGATATTGCGGTTCGAGATCACCTCGCACTCCCACTTCTTGACACCCAGCACCGACTCCGGCACGTGGATCTTGAGATTTTCCTTGACTTTCACCTGACAGCCCAAGCGCCAATGCTCCTTGGCCATCTTGCGGTTGATAAAGCCCGTTTCGGTCGGCAGCAGTTCGCCGCCGCCCTCCAGCACCTGACATTTGCACATGCCGCACGAACCGCCGCCGCCGCATGCCGACGGCAGGAACACGTTGTTGTTGGCCAGCGTCGAAAGCAGCGTGCCGCCGCTCTCGGCGATGAGCACTTTCTCCCCGCCGTTGATGTCGATGGTGACATCGCCCGAGGTGGTCAGTTTCGCCTTCGCAAAGAGAAGCAACCCCACGAGAACCAGGGTTATCACCAGAAAGGCAACGATCGCTATGATAATTGTTAACGTCATCTTTTTATCTCTTTTAAAGGATTACAACTTGATACCCGAGAAGATCATGAACGCGATACCCATCAAACCCGTGATGATGAATGCGATACCGGGACCCCGGAGTGCAGCGGGAATCTGCGAGTAGGTCGTCTTCTCGCGAATGGCGGCCATCATCACGATCGCCAGCCACCAGCCCAGACCAGAACCCAGACCATAGACGATCGACTGCCAGAGCGAAGTGATCTCCAGCGCATCGACCTTTTGCTGCATGAAGAGCGAACCGCCCAGAATGGCGCAGTTCACGGCGATCAGCGGCAGGAACGCAACACCTGTCCAGCAGTAGAAGATGAGGCTTTCTGCCAGCAGCACTGCATTTTTGGCGCGGCCCGGTACCAGATAATACAGCAGCAGGGAAAGCGGCAGGAAGCAGAACAGGAACACCACACTGTTAAAAACCATGGCGGACTCCCTTTCTTTCGGTGAATTTCATCGTTAGCAAAAAAGGCCGTTGCCGAACGGCAGCGGCCTGCAGGGTACAGGGATCAATCAGAAGTTCAGCGCAGTCTCCAGCGCGGTATCGATGGGGGCGTAGTCGGGGTTGGCGATACCGGCAATGACGATGGCAACATAATTGCCGTTGGTCACAATGCGGGCATCCTTGGCCAGTGCGACCTTGTCGGCAAACTCGGCGTACAGGTCATTGGCGGACAGGCTCTCCTTGTAGGCTTCCAACTCTGCCTTGACGGCATCGACCTTGCCGTCCTTGGCCTGGGCAACAAAGACGAGACCGCAGTCCGCCTGGTCGTTCGTGACATCGCCCTTGTAGCCGACGAGGTTGTCCATCGTCAGCATCAGCTCATTCTCCACGGAGAAGTCATCCAGCGCACGGGGGTTGGCGATGGGGTTCACAGCCTCGATGGCGGCAACAGCGGCATCAAGGTTTGCGGTGTTGGCTTCGTCGCTCACGACGATGTCAGTCTCGCCGTCCGCGCCGCCGATGATGCTTTCCGCAGAGGAGGCTGCCTCGGAAGATGCGGCAGCGGAAGTGCTCTCGCTAGCGGCGGGGGCAGAGTCTGCGGAGGAGCCGCAGGCGGCCAGCAACATGGCGCAGCACAGAATAACGGGGATCAGTTTTTTCATAGGTCAGGTTCTCCTTTTATTATAACACTGTGGTTATTTTCCTCACGTATGGGAATAGCTTACCCTATACTTTTATAAGGATACACTATTTTCCTGTTTTTTTCAAGGCGTTTCTGGCAAAACCTGCCGCGATACCGGCACAGAATATGTAAATTTTTTATGCCTTGACAATTCCTCCGGGGCAGGGTATAGTCAAAGAAAATTGTGATTTGCGGGGGTATGCCTGTGCGCAGTCAAAAAGCCCGGGAGACAGCCTGGACCGGGATGCTGTTTGCCTTAGCCATCGCGCTGTCCTATCTGGAATCGCTCGTGTCGCCGCTGCTGGGGCTGATGCCGGCTATTAAATTAGGACTGTCCAACATCGTCGTCATGTACGCACTGCTGTTTCTGCGCACCCGCACGGCGCTGCTGCTGGTTGTGTTAAAGGCGCTGTTCGCCTTTCTGACCCGCGGGGCCACCGCCGGGTTTCTGTCGCTGTGCGGCGGGGCGCTGTCTCTGGCCGTCATGCTTGTGCTGCTGCATCTGCCGGTCAGCGGGTATATCTTCTGTGCCGGTTCGGCGCTGGCCCACAATCTGGGGCAGCTGGCCGGGGCCGCCGTGCTGCTTTCCAGTGCGATGGCACTGGGCTACGCGCCGGTGCTGCTGGCGGCAGGGCTGATCGTGGGCGGCATCAGCTGCACTTTGTCCCGGGCGCTGTTTGCTGCACTGCCGAAGCAGGCCGGGAGGCAGCACCGGGGGAGCCCGTTTCAAAAATAAGAATCTTTCTTAATTTTTTTATTTTGCCTATTGACATTTATGCGTACATGCCGTATAATAAAACCATCGACACAGGAATGTGTCCTAGGAGCAATTACAAAATAACAGGAGGCAATTCTTATGACTAAGTATGTTTGCACCGTTTGTGGTTATATCGCAGAGGGTTCCATCCCCGAGTTCTGCCCGGTCTGCAAGGCCCCGGCATCCAAGTTCATTGAGAAGAAGGACAACACCTACGTCACCGAGCATGTCGTCGGCATCGCCAAGGACGTTCCCGAGGAGATCAAGCAGGGTCTGCGCGAGAACTTCAACGGCGAGTGCAGCGAGGTCGGCATGTATCTGGCCATGAGCCGTGTCGCTGACCGCGAGGGCTATCCCGAGATCGCCGAGGCCTGGAAGCGCTACGCATTTGAGGAGGCCGAGCATGCCTCCAAGTTTGCCGAGCTGCTGGGCGAGGTCGTGACCGACAGCACCAAGAAGAACCTGCAGATGCGCGTTGACGCCGAGTGCGGTGCCTGCGCCGGCAAGATGGATCTGGCC
>OGGU01001068.1_pt1 | contig 17937 bp, 18 predicted proteins | sample 1571241 | NCBI WGS metagenome assembly OGGU01 (sample SAMEA2581934, study PRJEB24529) | metagenome | biome: Human gut stool | place: China | collected 2011
CGGGGCTGCGCCCGCAGGCGCGTGTCGGAGCGCAACCGCCGTAGGCGGCTCTTGGCGCGTAGACTGAAGGTGGCCCCGCAGGGCCGGATGAGGGGTAAGCTCACCATAGCTGCCTTTTATAAGGAATGCCGCCACGTAGGGGCCGGACATGTCCGGCCCTCAGCAAAAAGGCAAAATCGCGTCTGTGGGAAGGCCGCAGGCCGGGCATGCCCGGCCCCTACCGTGCGGCCATTCGGCAAACGGGCTATACTGGCGCACCTGCCCCTCATCAGTCAGTGGTCGGGGCCACTGACAGCTTCCCCCAAGGGGGAAGCCGCCCTCAATAAATTGCCTCCTCCCGCCACTTTACCAGCTCTTTCACCGTCTCCTCACTCTCCACCCAGCCCTGTTCCGGGTCGGCGTGGGCGTCGGGGGCGTAGCGCTGCATTGTGCCGGGGCTGCGGCCCTGCAGATATTCCTGTGCCTGCTTCTGGCGGCTGGGTGCGGTGCGGCGCAGCAGCGTTTCTTTTTCGGCCTTGTTCATACAAATCACCTCTTTCGTCACTATTTTGCCCGGGGCTGCCGCTGGTCAAACCCGGAAAATCGTGGTATAGTATTTTATATTGCCATTTTTAAGGAGCTATCATTCTATGGAAGTCAAAATCAATCAGGTCGTTCTGCATCTGCTGGACCCCGGCGAATCGGAGCCGGTTCTGTCGGATCGTGCCATGGACATGGACGCTGACCTGTACGAGTATTACACCGCCACGCTTGAACGCGCGTTCGCCAGCGACGAGGTAAAGAACTGCCGGTTCCTGCCGGACTCCGCTTTTGCCGCGGAGATGGCGCAGAATCAGGATTTCATCGACCTGTCCCGCCGCATTGCGGGCGTCATCTTTGAGCAGATGCTGCAATATCAGGCCATCCCGGCGGGCGATCTGGCCGTCGTGGACTTTACCGCCGACGGCGTGCCGTTCTACGGCGTGCTCAAGCTCAACTACCGCCCCGGCTACACCCACCACACCGAGCTGATGGGCAATGGCCGGTTCAGCAGCATGGTGCCGCAGCGCACGCTGCTGCCCGGCACGCCCGAGATATGTATTACCGGCGGCGCGGGAGTGGGCCGGGTGACGAAGCCCGGGCTAGACCAGCCGGTTGGGCAGGCCGCCATCAACCATGTGCCCCGGCAGATGATCACCGAGGCGCTGCGCCGGGAGGCGGAAGCCGCCTGTTACCCCGGCGGCTTTGCCGTGACTATCTCCATCCCCGGCGGCGAGGAGGTAGCCCGGCGCACCTTTAACCCCCATATCGGGGTGGAGGGCGGGCTGTCGGTGCTGGGCACCAGCGGCATTGTAGAACCCATGAGCCAGCAGGCCATTCTGGACACCATCCAGCTGGAGATGAATCAGGCGGCGCTGCGGGCAAAGGACCACCGGCGGCTCATCCTTGCCCCGGGCAATTACGGGTTGGACTATCTGCACGAAACGTATCCGCAGTTTGCCACCATCCCGGTGGTCAAGACGTCCAACTTTATCGGAGATACGCTGGATATGGCAGCGGCGGCGCACTTTGAACAGGTGCTGCTGGTGGGACACATCGGCAAGCTGTGCAAGCTGGCGGGCGGCATTATGAACACCCATTCCCACACGGCAGACTGCCGCACGGAACTGTTCTGCACCCATGCTGCCCTGTGCGGTGCTGACCGGAAGGTGTGCACTGCGCTGTACAATGCAGCCACCACGGATGCCTGTCTGGAGATTCTGGACACTGCCGGGCTGCGGAAACCGGTGCTGCAAAGCCTGCTTGCCGCCATCCAGCTGCATCTCGACCGCCGCGCGGGCGGGGCGTTCCGGGTGGGCGCCGTGCTGTTTTCAAACCAGCATGGCCCGCTGGGACAGACCGAAACTGCCGCCCGTCTGCTGAACGAATGGAAGGAGTAACGCACATGGTACATTTTGTAGGTGCCGGGCCCGGCGCACCGGATCTGATCACCCAGCGCGGCGCAGCATTTTTACAGGCCGCAGACTGCATTATTTACGCAGGCAGTCTGGTCAACCCGGCACTGCTGGGGCTGGCAAAGCCGGGCTGTGCCATCTATAACAGCGCCGAAATGACGCTGGAGCAGGTGCTGGACGTGATGCGCCGGATGGAAGCTGCCGGTAAAAGCACTGTGCGGTTACACACTGGCGACCCCTGCCTGTACGGTGCCATCCGGGAGCAGATGGATGCACTGGACGCAGACGGCATTTGTTACGATGATACCCCCGGTGTTTCCAGCTTTTGCGGCGTTGCCGCTGCGCTGAACGCCGAGTATACCCTGCCCATGGTCAGCCAGACGGTCATCATCACCCGCATGGAGGGGCGCACCCCCGTACCGGAGCGGGAAAGGCTGGCAAGCCTTGCCGCCCACGGCGCGACCATGGTGATCTTCCTGTCCATCGGGCTGATTGACAAGGTGCAGACGGCGCTTTTGCAGGGTGCGTATACGCCGGACACCCCCGCCGCCGTGGTGTACAAGGCCAGCTGGCCGGAAGAAAAAATCGTGCGGTGCACAGTTGGTTCTTTGGCTGAGAGCACCCGTGCAGCGGGCATTACCAAGACGGCACTTATCGTAGTGGGAGATTTTCTCGGCACGCAGTACGAGCGCAGCAAGCTGTACGACCCCGCCTTTACCACCGAGTTCCGCAAAGGAGAACCGGTATGACCCGCGCTTACCTTGCCTTTACGGAAACTGGCCTTGCGCTAGCAAAGCGTCTGGCCGTCGCCTTGCCCGGCAGTGTTGCCCGGTGCGGGCGGGATGGTGTTTCTCTTGCAGAATGGGCAAGCGCACAGTTTGTGCATTCTGATGCGCTGATATTTGTAGGAGCTGCGGGTCTTGCAGTGCGGGCCATCGCGCCCCACTGCAAGAGCAAGACTACCGACCCGGCTGTGGTAGTGGTGGACGAATGCGGGCGGTTTGCCGTGCCCATTCTGTCCGGACATCTGGGCGGTGCAAACGATCTTGCGCGGGCCATTGCCGCTGTATGCGGAGCCGTGCCGGTGATCACCACCGCCACCGATGCCCACGGCATTTTTGCAGTAGACGAGTGGGCAAAACACCAAAACTGCATGGTGCTGGAGCCGGAACGCATCAAGCTGGTCAGTGGCAAATTACTGGCCGGGCAGCCGGTATATTACCGGGCTGATTTCCCGGTAATGGGCACCGTGCCCGCAGGGTTATTCCTCGCTGATACCCCGGAAAAAGCCGACTTTGCACTCACCCTTTGCCCCACCGGGCAGGCACTGCATCTTGTGCCGCGCATCGGAGTGCTGGGCATCGGCTGCAAGCGGGGCACAAGCGCTGAAACGCTGGAAGCTGCCTTTGCCGCCTTCTGCACCCGGTACGGCTTTGCTGCGCAGGCAGTTACCGCCGCCGCAAGCATCGACCTGAAGCAAAACGAGCCGGGCTTGCTGGCCTTTTGTCAGGCGCACGGCTGGCCGGTGCGGTTTTACTCTGCCGCGCAGCTGCGCAACGTGCCCGGACAGTTCACCCCCTCCCCTTTTGTACAAAGTGTGACCGGAGTGGATAATGTCTGTGAGCGGGCGGCAGTGCTGGACGCAGGCGGCAGCCTGTTTTACCCGAAATTTGCTTGCAGCGGCGTGACCCTTGCGCTGGCGTGCAGGCCCTTTGCCCCGGACTGGAGGTGGCAGAATGCTTGACGTGATGGAAATTGACATTGACCGTCCCGAGAAGGTGGTTTATGTCGTGGGACTTGGCCCCGGCGAGCCTTTTTATATGACCCAGCAGGCCGCGAATACGCTGGAAAGCGTTGACGCGATTTGTGGATATAAGGTCTATCTTGACCTCATCCGCGATGAATTCCCCTGCGAGGAATACTATGCCACCGGCATGACGCAGGAGCTTGACCGCTGCCGCTGGGCGCTGGAAAAAGCACGCACCGGCAAGCGGGTGGCTCTGGTCTGCTCCGGCGATGCTGGGGTGTATGGCATGGCAAGCCCCCTGCTGGAACTTGCCCCGGATTATCCGGACGTTGCCGTGGAGATCGTGCCCGGACTGACCGCTGCCCTCAGCGGCGGGGCAGTGCTGGGCGCACCGCTGGCGCACGATTTTTGCGTCATTTCCCTTTCCGACCGGCTGACCCCGTGGGAGGTCATCGAGAAGCGGCTGGCTTGCGCCGCTATGGGAGATTTCTGCGTTGCGTTGTACAATCCCTCCTCCAAGGGCAGGCCGGACTATCTGGCAAAGGCGGTGTGCATCCTGCTGGAAAACGGCAAAAGTGCCGATACCGTCTGCGGCATCGTGCGCAACATCGGCCGGGAGGGTCAGACCGCCCGAATCCTGACCCTTGCCCAGCTGAAAGACACTGCGGTGGATATGTTTACCACCGTGTACATCGGCAACGCCGCCACAAAGCAGCTGGGCGGCAGAATGGTCACCCCACGGGGGTACCGCAGATGAAGGCAGTGGTTTTTAGCGGCACTACCGAGGGGCGGGTGTTCTCCCGGCAGCTGGCGGCGCTGGGAGCAGAGGTTCTGGTCAGTGTTGCCACCCCGCTGGGTGCAGAGGAACAGGGCAAAGCGGACGGCATCACCGTGCACTGCGGGCGGCTGACCCCCGAGGAAATGGCCGCTCTTTTACAGGGCGCTGCTCTGTGCGTGGACGCCACCCACCCCTACGCGGTGGATGCCACCAAAAACATCCGGGCTGCGTGTGCCGCTGCCGGAGTGGAGTACCACCGGCTGCTGCGGGAAGAAAGTCCCTTGCCTGCCGGGAGCATGGTATTTGCCACCGCCGCCCATGCCGCTGCATTTCTGGCCGGGTGCAGCGGCAATGTGCTGCTGGCTACCGGCGCAAAAGAGCTTGCCGCTTTTGCGGCGCTCGGGCCGGAGCGGCTGTTCCCCCGGGTGCTGCCCACGCGGGAGGGCATTGCCGCCTGCGAGGCCGCCGGTATCCCGCACAGAAACATCATTGCCATGCAGGGGCCATTCAGCTATGCGCTGAACTGCGCTCTGATGGAACAATTCTCCATCCGGTATCTGGTCACCAAGGACGGCGGTGCTGTGGGCGGCTTTGCCGAAAAAGCACAGGCCGCGCAGAACGCCGGTGCACAGCTGATCGTGGTGCGTCGCCCGGCCGAAAACGGACAAACTGCTGCACAAATTCTGGCACGCTGCAAGGAGGTTCTGGTATGATTTCTCTGATCGGAATGGGCTCCGGCTGCCCGGAAAGCCTGACCGCGCAAGGGTTGGTTGCACTGCAAAGCGCAGGGCTGATTCTTGGGGCAAAGCGCCTGTTGGAGCATTTACCGGCGGGGTGCACTGACAACTGCAAAGCCGTGTATAAGCCGGAGGATATCCTTGCGTGTCTTACTGCACAGCCGGATACGGACACCGCTGTTTTGTACAGCGGCGACACCGGGTTTTACTCCGGTGCGGCAAAGCTGCTGCCCCTGCTGCGGGCTATGGGTTACTCTGTCCGGGTGCTGCCCGGGCTTTCCAGCGTGCAGCTTTTAGCCGCAGCAGTGGGGCGCCCTTGGCAGGACTGGAAACTGGTATCGGCCCATGGTCGTGCCTGCGACCCCATAGCCGAGATTTTAGCGCATCCACAGGTGTTTTTCCTCACTGGCGGCGGGGACACCCCTGCCTCTCTGTGTGCCAAGCTGACCGCTGCCGGGCTGGGTGCTGCCCACGCCCTTGTGGGCGAAAACCTTGGCACCCCTGCAGAAGCCATCCGCTTTGGCCTTGCCCGGGAACTGGCAGAGCAAAGCTTTGCACCGCTGAGCGTATTGCTCATCGAACGGGAGGCTTTGCCGTCCCGCCGCACCCCCGGCCTGCCGGACGATGCTTTTATCCGGGGCGCTGTGCCCATGACAAAGCAGGAGGTGCGCGCCGCCGCGCTGGCAAAGCTGGCAGTTACCCCCACGGATACCCTATGGGACGTGGGCGCGGGCACCGGTAGCGTGAGCGTGGAGCTGGCGCTTGCCGCCCCTGCCGGGCAGGTATACGCCGTGGAGTGTGACCCGGAGGCCTGTGCACTGATCCAGCAAAACCGGGAGAAATTTTCCGCTTACAATCTAACCCTGATCGAAGGCAAAGCGCCTGAAGCTTTGGACATGCTGCCCGCCCCGGATGCTGTATTTATCGGCGGCACAAAGGGCAATATGGACGCTGTTATAGACGCCGTGCTGCACAAAAATCCAGTTGCCCGGCTGTGCGTTGCCGCCATTGCGCTGGAAACGCTCAGTGCTGCCGTGGCTGCCCTGACCGCCCACGGCCTTGCCGCCGAGGTGACACAGATCGCCGTCAGCCGCACAAAAACGGCGGGCAGTCTGCATTTGCTGATGGCTAACAACCCGGTGTTTCTCATTATGGGGGCACGGACATGATGCAGTTTCTCATCGCCGCGCCGCGCTCCGGCAGCGGCAAGACCACCGTTACCTGTGCCGTGTTGACCGCCTTGCAGCGGCGCGGGACTGACCCTTGCGCCTTCAAATGCGGGCCGGACTACATCGACCCTATGTTTCACCGCAGCGCGCTTGGGGTTGAAAGCCACAATTTAGACCTCTACCTCTCTGCCCCGGATACGGTGCGCACGCTTTACGCCCGGTATGCCGCCGGGCACAGCGCTGCCGTATGCGAGGGTGCCATGGGCTTTTACGACGGGCAGGGACTGACAACCCGTGCAAGCGCTTGGGAGCTGGCCGATACGCTGGCGCTGCCGGTGCTGCTGGTAGTGCAGCCAAAAGGGGCAAGCATCACCCTTGCCGCCGAGCTGCGGGGGCTTTTGCAGTTCCGCACGCCCAGCCATATCGTGGGCATTCTGCTTAACGATTGCTCTGAAGCCTTGTACAAAACGCTGCGTCCAATGCTGGAAGCCGAGACCGGTCTGCCGGTGGTGGGGTATCTGCCCCATCTGCCGGGGTGCGTCATCGAAAGCCGCCACCTCGGGCTGAAAACCGCTGGAGAGATATCGGACTTACAGCAAAAGCTGGGCAAGCTTGCCGATGCCCTTGTGCTGAACTGGACACAGCTGGCAGTGTTGACCGACCGTCCTGCCCCGGCTGCGCCGCCGCTTGCCGCGCCGTGCACGCCCTCCGTTCGCATTGCCGTAGCGCGGGATGAAGCCTTCTGCTTTGCCTACGCTGAAACGTTGGACGCCTTGCGGGATGCGGGTGCAGAGCTTGCATTTTTCAGCCCGCTGCGGGATGCCGCCCTGCCGGAAAATATCGGCGGGTTGTACCTGCCCGGGGGTTACCCGGAGCTGTACGCCCGGCAGCTGAGTGAGAACATCGCCCTGCGTGCTGCTATCCGGGACGCAGGGCAAGAGGGGCTGCCCACCGCTGCCGAGTGCGGCGGCTTTCTGTACTTAGGGCAGACGCTGGAGGGCACAGACAGCAAGGTTTACCCCATGACGGGTGTGCTGCCGGGCAGCGGGCACAACGCCGGGCGGCTGGTGCGCTTTGGCTATGCCGCCATGACGGCAAAGTCCGACAGTATGCTTTTCCACGCTGGAGAAACGCTGCCCGTCCATGAATTTCACCACTGGGATTCCTCCGAGAATGGTGCAGACTTTTCTGTGCACAAAACCGAAAAAAGGCAGTGGAAATGCGGCTTTGCAAACGCGCATTTGTATGCCGGTTTCCCGCATCTTTACTGGGCAGGCACTGCCCTGCCCCGCCGCTTTGTGCAGGCGGCACAGCACTTTTTGAAACACAAAGGATGACGAAAATGACCGAAGCTGAACTGATGCAGCTGCTTGCTGCCATCACCCCGCCGGACGAAACCGCCCGTGCTGCCGCCCATACCCACTGGGCAAGCCTTGCCAAACCCTTGGGCGGGCTGGGCGCGCTGGAGACGATGCTGGAGGATGCCGCCGCACTGACCGGCACAGCGCAGTTTGATTTTTCCCGCCGGGCGGTGGCGGTGCTCTGTGCGGACAACGGCGTGGTGGCGCAGGGCATAAGCCAGACCGACCAGAGCGTGACCCGCACCGTAGCTGAAAACCTTGCCGCACGGCGCACCAGCGTCTGCCGGATGGCGCAGGCGGCGCACTGCGATGTGCTGCCGGTGGATTTGGGCATAGCCGGTGCGCCTGTGCCCGGGCTGCGGGACTGCCGCGTTGCTGCCGGGACTGCGGACTTTACCAAAGGCTCTGCCATGACCCGCGCCGAGGCAGTGGAGGCCATTGGCCGGGGCATCGCCCTGACCCGGCAGCTTGCCGCCGAGGGCTACGGGCTTGTGGCCACCGGTGAGATGGGTATTGGCAACACCACCACCTCCAGCGCCGTTGCTGCCGTGCTGCTGGCACAGCCGGTGCAGTCCATGACCGGGCGCGGTGCGGGGCTTTCCGACGCAGGGCTTGCTCGCAAGGTGGACACCATCCGGCGGGGCATTGCCTGCAATGTCCCCAACCCCGATGATGTATTGGACGTACTGAGCAAGCTGGGCGGCTTTGATATCGCCGGTCTGTGCGGGATGTTTCTGGGCGGGGCGCTGGCGGGTGTGCCCGTGCTGATGGATGGCTTCATCAGCGGAGTGGCAGCTTTGTGCGCTGTGCGGCTGTGCCCGGCAGCGGCCAAGGCCGTGTTTGCCAGCCACTGCTCCACCGAGCCTGCCGCCCGGCTGGTGCTGGACGCGCTGGGCAAAACGCCCCTGCTTACCGCCGGGCTGCATCTGGGCGAGGGTACCGGCGCAGTGGCCAGCATCCCGCTGTGGGACATGGCGCTGGCGGTGTACAATGGGTGCTATTCCTTTGCGGAGGGCGGCATTGCGCCGTATACGCCCCAATGCTGACGCTGGTGCTGGGCGGCGCTGCCAGCGGCAAAAGTGAATACGCCGAAGCCCTTGTGCTGCGCAGTGCTTTGCCGCGGTACTATCTGGCCACCATGCAGGTGTGGGATGCCGAGTGCGCCGCCCGGGTAGAAAAGCACCGCAAAATGCGCGCTGCGAAGCAGTTTACCACCATCGAGTGCCCGCTGCATTTAGAGACGGTGCATTTGCCCCGCAGGGGCACGGCGCTGCTGGAAGACTTAGGCAATTTGACCGCTAACGAGCTGTACGACCCCGCCGGGGCGGGCGATGCCGCCGCCGAGCACATTTTGCAGGGGCTGGAGAGCCTTGCCACGCAGTGCGAAAACTTGATCGTTGTTTCCAACGAGGTATTCAGCGGCGGCGCGGACTATGCCGGGGATACCGACCGCTATCTGCTGGCGCTGGCACAGGTGAACAACGCACTTGCCGCCCGGGCAGACGCCGTAGTGCGGGTGGTGTGCGGCATCCCTGTCTATTATAAAGGAGTGGAAAAATGATCGTTTTGCAGACCATTGCGGTGGCCTTTGCCATGTTTTCGGCGGTGCCGGTGCCGCAGTTTGGGTGGAACGAAAAGAATATGCGGTATGCGCTGTGCGCCTTCCCGCTGGTAGGGCTTTTATGCGGGGTGCTGTGGTGCGTGTGCGGAGTGCTGCCTCTGCCCGCCCCGGCGCGGGCGGCAGGGTTCTGCCTTGTGCCGGTGTGGGTGACCGGCGGCATCCATCTGGACGGCTATGCCGACACCTGTGACGCCCTTGCCAGCTACGGCGACCGGGAAAAGAAGCTGGAAATTTTAAAGGACCCGCACTGCGGTGCCTTTGCGGTCATCCGGCTGTGCAGTTATTTTGCGGCTTATCTCTGCCTTGCCGCCTGCGTGCAGTTCACCCCTCGGGTGGGTGCGCTGTGGACGCTGGCGCTGGTGCTGGAGCGGGCGTTCTCCGGCCTTGCGGTGGCGGCCTTTCCCATGGCTAAAAACACCGGCCTTGCCCATACCTTTGCCTCCGCTGCCGACCGTACCGCTGTGCGCAATGTGCTGGCAGTGCTGGCGATCCTGCTTTGCGGGGCGCTGCTGGCTTTAGGCGGTGGAGCACTGGCGGCAGTTGCAATCTTGCTGTTTTTGTGGTATCACCATGTAGCCGTACAGCAGCTGGGCGGCATTACCGGAGATTTGGCCGGGTGGTTTTTGCAAAAAACTGAGCTGTGGATGCTGGCGGCGCTGTGCGCCTGCCAATGGGGAGGGCTGTTATGATCCTGATCACCGGGCCGCTTTACAGCGGCAAGCGTACCTTTGCCCGCACCCTGCCCGGCCGCTGCATCGCGGATGTGCAGCAGCTTGCCGCCGGGTGCAAAGACAACGCTGAACTTGAGAAACTCGCGGACAAATTATCCGCTTATGATATTGTGCTGTCCACCGAGGTGGGCGGCGGTGTGGTGCCCATAGACCCGGCCGAGCGTGCCGCGCGGGAAAACGCCGGGCGGCTTGCCTGTATGCTGGCGGCGCGTGCTGCGTGCGTGGTGCAGATGTTCTGCGGCATCCCCACCGTTTTGAAAGGAGAATTGCCGGAATGCTGATTTATTTATTGCGTCACGGCCTGACCGAATACAATGCCGAAAAGCGCTATCAGGGACAGCGGGATATCCCGCTGTCTGCCGCCGGGCGCGCTATGCTGTGCCGGGCAGATATTTCCCCTAAGACTGTGTATATCACTCCCCTTTGCCGCACCCGGCAGACCGCCGAGGTACTGTTTCCGGGTGCAAGGCTCGTGGAGATAGACGACCTGAAAGAGATGTGCTTTGGCAGCTTTGAGGGGAGAAACTATATTGAAATGGAGCACGACCCGGACTACCTTGCGTGGGTAGCTGCCAACTGCGAAAGCCCCTGCCCGGACGGCGAGACCAAGGCCGCTTTTTGTGAACGTATCTGCGCGGCCTTTTCTGCACTGGTGGACAATGCCCTTGCGGACGGCGAGGAGATGCTGGTCATCTTAGCCCACGGCGGCACCCAGATGGCTGCCATGGAGCGCTATGCCCTACCCCACAAGGATTATTATGAATGGTGCGCTCCCAACGCCGGCGGCTTTGTGCTGGACGCCAAGGACTGGGCGACAAAGCGGGTGCTGCATCTGGTAAAGACCGTACAGTACACAAAGGAGGTGCAGGCATGATCGGCTACGCGGTACTTGGCGGCTTTGTACTGGACGCCATTTTCGGCGACCCGGCGTGGCTGCCGCATCCGGTAGTGTACATGGGCAAGGCCATCTCCGCGCTGGAAAAGCAGCTGCGTGCCCGCCTGCCCAAAACGCCGGAGGGCGAGCTTTGGGGCGGGCGTATCTTAGCCTTTTGTCTGCCGGTAGGCACCTTTGCGATCACAAGCCTTGTCTGCATGGGAGCCGCTGCCCTGCACCCACTGCTGGGACTGGCAGTACAGATGTTCTGGTGCGGGCAGGCACTGGCGGCAAAGGGACTTGTGCAGGAGAGTACGAACGTCTACCGGGAGCTGACAAAGCCCGACCTGCCTGCGGCACGCATTGCGGTAAGCCGCATCGTGGGGCGGGACACGCAGGCGCTTACCGCCGAAGGCGTGACCAAGGCCGCTGTGGAGACCGTGGCGGAAAACGCCAGCGACGGCGTGATTGCGCCGCTGTTGTATATGCTGCTGGGCGGCGCTCCGCTGGCACTGACCTACAAGGCCATCAACACCATGGACAGCATGGTGGGCTACAAAAACGAGCGATATCTGCACTTTGGGCGTGCGGCGGCAAAACTGGATGATATTGCGAACTACCTGCCCAGCCGCATTGCCGCCCTGCTGTGGGTAGCCGCTGCTGCCCTGACCGGAAACGATGCCCGCAGTGCGTGGCGCATCTGGCGGCGGGACAGGCGCAACCATGCCAGCCCCAACAGTGCCCAGACCGAAAGCGCCTGCGCCGGTGCACTGAACGTGCAGCTGGCGGGGCCTGCCTATTATTTTGGTGAATACTACAAAAAGCCCACCATCGGCGATGCCGTGCGTCCCATTGAGCCGGAGGATATCCGCCGCGCTGACCGCATGATGTACGCCGAAAGCCTGCTGGCGCTGGCGCTTGGGCTGGTGATACGAGGTATTTTATGATGCAGCTTGTACATGGCGGCGACTGGGCCGGTTACCGGGCGCAGTACGGACAGGACGCGCTGGACTTTTCGGCCAATGTCAGCCCGCTGGGGCTGCCGGAGGGGGTGGCAAAGGCCATCACCGCCGCGCTTGCCACCGCAGACCGCTACCCTGACCCCCTCTGCCGCGCTTTGCGGGCAAAGCTGGCAGTGCACGAAACCGTGCCCGCAGCGCATATCCTGTGCGGCAACGGTGCAGCAGACCTTATCTTCCGGCTGGTGTGGGCGGCAAAGCCCCGCACCGCCCTGCTGCCCGCCCCTACCTTTGCGGAGTATGCCGCCGCGCTGGAAACGGCAGGCTGCACCATCCGGCGGCATTTTCTGCGGGAAAGCGAAGATTTTGCAGTGACGGAAGCGTTTATCTCCGCTGTGGACGAGGACACCGACATGGTATTTCTCTGTCAGCCCAACAACCCCACCGGGCAGCTGACACCGCTAGCGCTGGTGGAGGCGCTGCTGCACCGGTGCGAAGCTTGCGGTGCGCTGCTGGTGGTGGACGAGTGCTTTCTGGACTTTCTGCCGCAAAGTGAGGTGCTGTCTGCCAAAAAGCTTCTGGCAAGCCCGAACCTCATCATCCTGAAAGCCTTTACAAAGCTGTACGGCATGGCCGGGGTGCGGCTGGGCTACTGCCTGGGCAGCAACATTGCCCTACTGGATAAGATGCAGTCTGCCGGGCAGCCGTGGGCAGTTTCCAGCCTTGCACAGGCGGCGGGGCTGGCGGCGCTGGACGAGACCGCCTATGTAGCCCGGGTGCAAGAATTGATTGCAGAGCAGCATCCTATTTTGCGGGATGGTTTGCGTGCACTGGGGCTGCGGGTGCTGGATGGCAGCGCAAATTATCTGCTGTTCCAAGCGCCGGAAACACTGGGCGATGCCCTGCGGCAGCGCGGCATCGTGCTGCGCAGCTGCGGCAACTATCCCGGACTGGACGGCAGCTGGTACCGCACCGCCGTGCGCACCGCGCCGGAAAACCAGCAGCTTTTAAAAACCTTACAGGAGGTGCTTGCATGAGCCGGGCAAAATGCATTATGGTGCAGGGCACGATGAGCGGGGCGGGCAAAAGCCTGCTGTGCACCGCGCTGTGCCGTATTTTTGCACAGGACGGCTACCGGGTAGCCCCCTTTAAAAGCCAGAACATGGCGCTGAACAGCTTTGTCACCCGGGACGGGCTGGAAATGGGCCGCGCGCAGGTGGTACAGGCACAGGCTGCCGGCATGGAACCGGATGTGCGCATGAACCCCATTCTGCTCAAACCCAGCAGCGATGTAGGCAGTCAGGTCATCGTGAACGGCGAGGTGCGCGGACAGATGCCCGCAGCCGCCTACTTCAAACTGAAAAAGAGCCTGATCCCGGACATTTTAGCCGCCTACGACAGTCTGGCCGAAGAGGTAGACATCATCGTCATCGAGGGTGCAGGCAGCCCGGCAGAGATCAACTTAAAAGCGGACGATATCGTCAACATGGGGCTGGCAAAGCTGGTGGATGCACCGGTGCTGCTGGCGGGAGATATCGACCGGGGCGGCGTGTTTGCGCAGCTGTACGGCACGGTGGAACTGCTGGAGCCCGCCGAGCGGGCACGCATCAAGGGGCTGGTCATCAACAAGTTCCGGGGCGATGCCGCCATCCTGAAACCCGGCCTTACCATGCTGGAGGAAAAGACCCATCTGCCGGTGCTGGGCGTTGTGCCCTACCTGCGGGTGGACATCGAGGACGAGGACTCCCTCTCCTCCCGACTGGAAAGCAGCACCGCCGTCAAACCGCTGGATGCTGCCATTCTGCGGCTGCCTCATATCTCCAATTTTACGGATTTTATGCCGCTGGAGCAGCACCCGCTGCTGAGCGTGCGGTATGTGCAAAGCCCCCGGCAGCTGGGCGCACCAGATGTGGTCATTCTGCCGGGCACAAAAAACACCATAGACGACCTGCTCTGGCTGCGGCAATGCGGGCTGGAAGGTGCGGTGCAAAAGCTGGCAGCTGCCGGCACGCCGGTGCTGGGCGTATGCGGCGGCTACCAGATGCTGGGCGAGACCCTTGCCGACCCCGAGGGCACTGAGAGCGGACGCAGCCAGACCGTGCGCGGGCTGGGGCTGCTGCCCATCCAGACTGTGTTTACGGACGCAAAGCACCGCACACAGGATACTGCCACCGTCACCGCGCCGCAGCTGGCGGGGGCAGTGCTGACCGGTTACCAGATCCATACCGGGCGCACCGCTGTGCAGGGCGTGCCCTTCTGCCGTCTTGCGGACGGCAGCGCCGAGGGCTGCGTAAAGGACAACGTGGCGGGCACTTATCTGCATGGATTGTTCGATACCGGGGAGCTGACCGAAAAGCTGGTGCAGTTGCTGTGCAGCCGCAAGGGCATCTCCCCTGCCAGTGCGCCGCTGCTCTCCATGCAGGAGTACCGGCAGCAGCAGTTTGACCTGCTGGCCGACGGCGTGCGCCGGGCGCTGGACATGAACGCCCTGTACGCCGCCATGGGACTGAAAAGGAGGAGCACCGTATGACCCCACAGCACCATCTGCCCGCCGATATCGAGCGGACGAGCCTTTCTATCATCACCGCAGAGCTGGACGCAATGGGTCTTACCCCGCCGCCGGAGACTGCCGCCGTGGTCAAGCGGGTGATCCACACCACCGCAGATTTCGACTACGCCCGCAACCTGCGCTTTACCCCCGGCGCGGTGGCGGCGGGCGTGGCGGCATTGCAAGCCGCTGCACCCATCGTTACCGACACCAACATGGCGCTTTCCGGCATTACAAAGCCGGGGCTTGCGCGGCTGAGCAGCACAGCGCTGTGCTACATGGCAGACCCGGAGGTAGCCGCGCTGGCAAAGGCCAACGGCACCACCCGGGCGGTGGCGTCCATGCAAAGAGCCGCCGCCGAACACCCCGGTGCCATCCTTGCGGTGGGCAACGCACCCACGGCGCTGCTGACCATTGCCGACCTGATTGAAACCGCCGGGCTGCGCCCTGCGCTGGTCATCGGGGTGCCGGTGGGCTTTGTGAACGTGGTGGAGAGCAAGGAGCGGCTGTTTGAGGTGTGCACCGCCCACGGCGTGCCCGCCATCGTTGCCATGGGGCGTAAGGGCGGCAGCAACGTTGCCGCTGCCATCTGCAACGCGCTGGTGTATTCCGCCGCCGAGATGCTCGACCCTGCGGCAAGAGGATGGCAGTAATACACTTTCTACCCCGGTGTTTCCCTACAACCGAAAATTTTGGCGCGGAGGAGGCGTTTTGTCTCCTCCGCTTTTTGTTTGTAAAGAGCTTGCACTTTGTAAAATAGAATTACGGAAATATCAGGTCAGGGCCCAAGCGCCCATCAGAATGGCCAGAAACACTACATTGAAAATAGTAAACATCGCAAAATAGTGCCCTTTTTCAGCAGGTACTTCATTTGCAATCTGTCGATAAGAAATTAGGCTTGCCATGGATGCAATTAATGTGCCAAGGCCACCAAGGTTTGTGCCAATAATCAGCGCACGGAAATTATCGGTAAATCCAGAAAGCAGGATGGCAGCAGGCACATTACTGGTCACTTGAGAGGCCAGAACTGATACTAAAACCTCATGGCCGGCCAGAATATTCTGCAACCATCCAGAGAACGCTTCAATCCGACCTAAGTTCCCGATGAAAATGAACAGTGCTACAAAGGTAAGAATCAGAGAATAGTCTACGCGGCCAAGAGCGGGGCGGTCGGCAAAGAAGGTGCACACCAAGATAGCGGCGAATGCAACACCGTATGGGAGAACACGCAATACAACCAATAAACAGGCGACAAACAGAATACCGTACAACGCAATGAGTTTTTTGTCGGGTTCTGAGTTTACCGCAGAATGAGTTACAACAATGTCGGAATCTTCACGGCATAGCCATACTGCCCATATAGCAATAAGCACTAATGATATGATGGAATAGGGGAGCGTCAACAGAACAAAGGAGCTCATATCCATCCCGCTCTTGCCATACAAATACAGGTTTTGGGGATTGCCCAGTGGTGTAAGCATACTGCCAAGGTTGGCAGCTATCGTCTGCATACAGACGATAGGGAGGAGCAGTTTGCTGCGAACAGATGCGTTCAAACTATTCAGAACGACAAACGTAAATGGCACGAATGTTAGCAGCGATACATCGTTTGTTATCAGCATACTGCTGAAGAAGCATAGGCCAACGAGAACAACTGTTAGCTGCAAAGTGGTGCGGGTATAAGATAGGAGGGCATGGCCGAGTCTATCAAATACGCCTTGCCCTCTCAGTCCGGCCATAACTGTCATTAGCGAAAACAGGATTGCAAGAGTACGGAAATCGATATATCCGAGGTATTCTGCGTCCGGGGGGACAAAGAAAGCGGAAATGATCGCCAAACAAGTGGCAATGCTCAGGACAGGTTCTTTCTGAAAAATGTGCTTAATCATCATAAATAAGATTCTCTTTCCGACCATTCGTTATCTCTTCCGGACGGCAAAACCAAAAGCTGTACCGCAAATACCACCGACAATGTGCATAAAGTTGGCTACATTATCTTGTATAAAGAAGATACTGTATACCTGCTGGCTTAAGTACAGCACGCCAACCAAGATGAAGGTGATAGGGATACCTCCATTCTTACTGCCGGCCAAACTGGAGAGCATGATGAGCATGAATACGATACCGGATGCACCAAGCAATGCAGAAGTGGGGAACAGCACACACTGCAATATGCCGGATACCAGCGCGGTCATAAGGATACCGCTTAGAAGTGTTCGGCTTCCGTATCGTTCTTCCAAAGGGGGAGCGACAACAAGGAAGAGGAGCATATTGTTTATAAAGTGATTCCAACCGCCGTGGCCAAGGACATGACCGAACAACCGGACATAGAATAGCGGATCCGTCATCGACGAGCGATACACACTAAACAGGTGCGAGGTTGTCCAGTTGTTTGTTATGCAGCCCAATACCAGAGAGGCGAGGGACAAAAAGAAAAAGGTCAGTGTGACGGGGGCATTGTATTGGAGTCGGATGCTGCGTTTCATAGAAGTTCCTCCATCCTTATTGGATAGTATTAGTATAGCACATTAGAACGAAATATGTTGCAGAATAGAAAATAATCTGGGAGAGTAAAAGAGAAAGTAAATAAAACCATTTAAAGGCGATTGGATATTTCACAGGGAAGATATGCAGCAGCGGTCAAATCGCAGTCAGCAAGGGCTGCCCCTGCAGGGGGATAATTTGTGTGCTTTCCTTTTATAATACCGGAAGAGGAGAAAAACGGCGATTCGATTAGATAAATATTTTTACCTAATAATATTGACATTCGAAACGAACGTGGTATAATGACCTCATTGACAATTACGTCAATTTATTTAGTTAAATTATGTGAGGTACGTAGTATGAGCTTTGAAGAAGTAAAAGAAGTATTTGTTGACACCCTGAACTGCGATGCTGATAAGGTCACCATGGATGCCAGCCTGACCGACGACCTGCAGGCGGACAGCCTGGATGCGGTAGAGCTGAACATGGCGTTTGAGGACAAGTTCGGCGTTACGATTGCCGACGAGGACCTGGGGACGCTCAAAACCGTGGGCGACATCTTCAACTATCTGGCTGCGCGGGCAGCCTAAAGGGTATTGCAGGATGAGTGCCATTGAAAAGCTGTTCCCGACCAGCCCGCAGGAGCGCAGCTTTCAGATGAAAGCCCGCCGCGATGCCGGCACGGCTGCGCCCAACTGGGTGCCGCCGCAATTTGTCGAGTGCAAAAAATGCGGCCGCCGTGCCACGCGGCAGGTTTGGGTCAAGAGCCAGTATGTCTGCCCCAACTGCGGGGTGCATTTGGCAATCGGCGCCTATTATCGGCTCAGCACGGTTCTGGACCACGGAACTTTTAAAGAGTTGAACCCGGACATTGTGCCCAACGATGTGCTGCATTTTCCCGATTATCAGGAAAAGCTGGCCGCTGCTTCGGTCAAGACCGGCCTGAAAGAAGCCGCCGTTACAGCAATCGGCAGGATCGGCGGCGTGCAGGCGG
>OGGU01001071.1_pt1 | contig 17893 bp, 17 predicted proteins | sample 1571241 | NCBI WGS metagenome assembly OGGU01 (sample SAMEA2581934, study PRJEB24529) | metagenome | biome: Human gut stool | place: China | collected 2011
GCAAGATCCCATAAAGATTTGGAGGAAAATCAAAATGAAAAACAAGCGCATGATGAGCACCGCCATGGCCGTTCTGATGGCTGGTTCTCTGGCAGCCTGCGGCGGTTCCACTACCGCCAGCAGCACTGCTGACAGCACCCCTGCTTCCACCGCATCTCTACCGCTTGGCGTTTACGAACTTCCACATGGGTTATTCCTGCGCACTGGCGTGGATTCTGGTGGTCATCATCGGCCTTGCTACCGCTATCCTGTTCAAAACCCAGAACGCATGGGTCCATTACGAAGCTGAATAAGGAGGTTTTACCATGGTTGGCGAACAGAAAAACAAAAAAATGGCTTCCGTTGTGTTCCATGTTTTTTCCTGCCTGTTGGGTTTTATCATGATTTACCCGCTGCTGTGGCTGGTGGCGAGCTCATTCAAATCCAAATATTCTTTTTTCCCTATTTGGCAAGTAGGTAGACCGCACTTTTGCCAAATTCCGCATATTTCACAATTTGAAACCGCGCAGGTCCAGTGCGCCTGTGCCGCGGTAGGTGAACCACAATTCCTGTTCGCCATCCAGCTGCAAAGTGCCCATCGCAGTCTGCCAGGTATTGCTGGCAGTTACCGGGAATACAAGGGCCGAGGCACCACTTTCCTTTGCGGCAATTTCCAGCGTACCATCGCCAGTGCAGCGATAGGTAACTGTAAGATCGGTACCGGGATGCAGCAAAAAGCTGCGGTAGCCCGCGTTGGAGCCATCGCGCAGGTTGGCAACATACTGCTGGGCAAAAATATCGCCGTCAGGGCCATCCTGGGTGATGTAGGGGTGCTCTTCGCCGATGGTGGTTTTGGCGCGGTAGGGGCCGGCACCGTTGGCGGTTTGCAGGCAACAGGCAATGCCCGCGGGGTAGCTGTATCCGATTTTCAGCGGGCCATCGTTCAGCCCGCAGGAAGTGACCCGCACCTGGGGAATGCTGCCATCCGGCAAAAGCGTGATCTTTTCGGCACAGCCCTGGCGGGAATAGGGCGTGCGGTTGGTCTGACGGTGGTAGAACACATACCACTGACCGTTGATCTCCACAATACTGCCATGGTTGGTACCGGTATAATTGCAGGGCACCGTGCGGCCATCCAGCCCAATATCGCCGTTAGAAACAATGGTTCCGCCGTAATGGTAAACGCCCTGGGGCTTATCCGCCACAGCATAGCACAGTTCGTGATTCTGGGTGGAAGAATAGATCAGATAATAACGGCCATTCGCTTTGCGCAGGGACGGTGCTTCAAAAAACGGGTGCTCCGCAAATTCGGTCCCCTCAGCATCCGCCTGCTGGGGCAGAACGATCTGTGGGGCTTCGCGCACGGTACACATATCGTCTGCCAGTTCAATGAGCTGGCAGCCCTTGGTAACCAGATGCATGGCAGCAAACCTGGGGTTGATGCCTGGAATGGGGCAGAAACCGCTGACAAGATATACCCGACCATTATCGTCCACAAAAATGCCGGGGTCATACTGGAAAGCGTCGCCTTCTTTCGCGCCCAACAGGGTTCCATCCGGGTAATGCACATGGTCATAAAATTGGAATGGCCCCACCGGGGATTCCGACACCGCCACCGAGATGCGCCCGCAGAATTCCAGTGCATAGAACAGATAATAGCGGCCATCTCCGCCGCGCTGCACATCGGGGGCAAACAGGCGCATGGCGGTACTGCCTTCAGCACACAGGGGGTCCTGCACGCTGCGGTAACTGGTGCCCTCGTACCGCCAGTTGGCAAGGTCATCCGCGCGGGCAGACCAACAGACATAATCATTCAGGCAGAAATCATTCCCGCCAAAGCGGTCATGGCTGCCGTATACATACACTCGGCCATTGAACACATGGGGTTCGCCGTCCGGCACATACTCATAGGATGGCAAATACGGGTTGACTGCCTGTTTGGCTTGGTTCATCTTGCTCTCTCCCCTATCGGGCAGCTTTCGCCGCCCGTATTTTTATTGCATTGTGGTTACACCATCAGGGTTTGCCAGATTGCCGATGCCGGCAGCACCAGCAGCAGTGCCGGGATCATGTTAGCGATGGGGTACTGCTTGATGCCGCTGACCCGCATACCGGCCACAATAGTCAGCACACCGCCGCAGCTGATAAAATCCTGCAGCATTTCGGGCGTGACAAACGGTGCAATGGCCCCGGCCGCAAAGAACAGCGCCAGCATGACCGCCAGCATGGGCAACGCGATCACTGCCACCGCCACGCCTAGCGTGACGGCAAACACTGCAGCGGTGCACAGATCTAACATAGCCTTGGATTGCAGCACGGCGGGGCTGCCGCTCATCCCCTCTACCAGCACGCCATAAATGCCAAACCCGCTGGCGCAGAACAGCACCACAACGGTGATGTAACGCTCCATATCAAAGTTGGCTTCATCGTGCGGCAGTTTGCGGGTGACAGCGCCAAACACATGGGTGATGTGCTCTTCCAAATGGAGCAGCTCACCCAACAGAGTACCAAAAATCACGGCAATGACCACGGGGGTCATCTGGTTGGCTTTCACGATGGAGTTAATGCCGATGGCCATAGAAGCAAAACCAAGCACCATCGTCAGTTTTTCCCGCAGGGCGGGGGTAAAGCGGCTGCCAAGTACAGTGCCCAGCAGCCCGCCGATCAGCACGCAGCTGCAATCCGTCAATACTCCAACCGGCATCATACGTTCTCCAGCTTCTGCAGCAGGTCGTTCACCGTCACGTTGGCAAAACCGGGGATGACCAGTTCAGCCTGGCCCAAAATTTCGGGGCTGCCAATGCCAACAGCTTTCATGCCCGCATTGTGGGCGGCCTGAACACCGGCCACGGCGTCCTCAAACACCACGCAGTATTCGGGGTCGATACCAAGATCTTCGGCACCGGTCACAAATACTTCGGGGTCGGGCTTGGCGCGGCTCACGCGGGTGCCATCCACCACAGCGTCAAACAGTTCGGTAATGCCCAGTCGGTCCAAAATCAGCGGGCTGTTTTTGCTGGCGGAGCCAAGGGCGATCTTGATGCCTGCCGCACGTGCCTGCTTCAAAAAGTTCTCCACACCGGGCAGCAGTTCGCTTTTTTCCAGCTTTTTGATGTATTCCACATACCAGTCGTTCTTGCGCTGGCAGAGGGCCTGCTTTTCATCCTCGGTCATTGTGCGGTTTCCGATCTCCAGGATGATCTCCAAACTGGCCATCCGGCTGACGCCTTTCAGGCGCTCATTGTCCTGCTCGGTAAAGGGAATGTCCAGCTCATCGGCCAGGCGCTTCCAGGCCAGAAAGTGATATTTGGCGGTGTCCACGATGACGCCGTCCAGGTCAAACAAAAATCCGTATTGGCTCATTTGTATCCTCCTGTTGTTGGTTGGGGTCAGTTGTTTACATCCGGCAGGCCGTAAAATTCGTAGGTCTGGCTTTTTCCGGGTGCGCTGGTCAGGTTGGTCACGCAGTATTGCGGGGCTTCCTTGGCGGCGCTGGGATAATCGCGGTAGCGCTCACGGTCATCACCGCCGGTCGCAATTTCCGCTTTGGCCAGCACAGCAGCGGCAGCAACATGGCGTTTTTGCAACGCTTCAGCGGCGGAAAAATCCACTCTGCGGGCGGCAGCTGCGGCAAAGGCGGCGGTTTCGTCCGGCTGGGCATCGGCCAGGTTGGTGGTTTCGTCCGGGTCAGCAATCACATCAAACAGCTGGTTGTGGATTTCGTCCCGGTGGCAGGTGATGAACTTCTGCTGCCCATGGCGGGCCATGCAGCTGTAGGTCCAGCCGCCCTGCGGCAGCTTGTCCACAATTTCACTCCACACGGTGCGGTCAGCATCGGCGGATTCACCGTGCAGCACGGCGACAAGGCTCTGGCCATCGGGTTCCGGCAGCGGATCTGCCCCGGCCCAATCACACACGGTGGGGCCAAGGTCCAGCAGGCTGACAGGTGCTGTTATCCGCTGACCAGCCGCCACGCCGCTGCCCGCAAACACCATGGGGATGCGGACGGACTTTTCAAAAAAGGACTTTTTGCCATAAATTCCGTGTTCGCCCACGGTATCGCCGTGGTCGGAAAGATAGCCGAACAGTGCAGGGGTACCGCGGTTTTGGGTGAACACATCAAAGGCGGCGCGCGCACGGCCGATCAGGCCATCCGTGTGCTCCACCAATCCTTTATAGGCAGCCTGGCAGGCCAGTACGATTTCCGCACGGGTGTTGGGTTCCTGCAAATTACGCTGCTGGGCGTTCAGCCAGGGTTCATTTCCCTGCCAGGTGGCGGGCAGCTGGGCGGTTTTCAGGTACTTCAAAAACAGCTCCGGCGGTGCAACATACGGGAAGTGCGGGCCATAGGTGCCCACCACAATGAGCTGCGGTTTGCTGTGGGGCTGGGCAAGGTACTGTTCCAGAGCATCCAGCACCATATCGTCATAACACACAACGGGCGAAGCGCCGCCACCGACCACATCAATGCACCATTTATAGCCCATCGTCTGGGTATGCACGCCGAAATCCTGTTCCAGCGTTTTTTGTGGGCGCACCCATCCGCTGTTGGTAAAATCCGGGGCCACACGGCGGGTAAAGCCGTGGCGCTGGTCGGGGCCGATAAAGTGCATCCGGCCCACCAGCACGGTTTCGTACCCGGCAGCTGCCATCGCATGCAGGAAAGTGGGCGTTGTTTGAGAGAGGGTATCGTTATTGGTAAAAATGCCGGTATGGTGCGGAGCCAGCCCGCTGAGCATGGCCATGCGCGCCGGAACGCAGAGCGGGCAGGGGGTATATGCAGCGTCAAACGCGGTGCCCTGTTCCCGCAGCGCTGCCAAGTTGGGTGTATCCACCGGCATCTGCCCGCCCGCCTGATACTGCGGCGCGTGCTGGTCACTGATAAAAAGTAAAATATCGGGAGACATGAGGGACTCCTTTCGTTGAAGTTAGGAGTTAGGAGGGAGGAGTTAGGAGTTGATTAGGAATGAGGAATTGGAAAGCGAATTAAAAAAGAATCGAGAATAATGAATAATGGTGGTGGACCGCGGCGCGTTTGCGCCGCTCAGGAGATATTAGGTTAGCAGATGTTTGAAAATAGATGAATGACCCATAAGCCGATCCGTAGGGAACGGTCTTGACCGTTCCGAAACGATTGGACCAATGCCATGATGGGATTTGCGGAAAGACCCACGGGACGATGACGAGCATCGTCCTCTACAGATCAAGGATTTGGCTTGCGGCATATCCTTCATGTTTCTCCCCGGCGCGATAAGCGCATCGCGCCTTACAAAAGAGTGGCCGTCTGTCCTAATTTTTCAACACCGAGCCTTCCCCTAGCTCCAATTCCTAACTTCTCATTCCTAATTCCTAATTAAACTCCTCCCTCCTAACTATCTCACAAATTCCGCTGCCATCTTCAGGCTGTCATCGGCCTGGGGGTACACGCCGCATTTATCCACAAAGGCGTGGCCGACGCCGCAGTAGTTCACCCAGGTAACGGGCACATGGGCGGCGGCAAGGTAATGGGCATAGGTTTTGGCTTGGCTGGTCAGATAGTCGTACTGGGCGGTGATCAACAGCGTGCGCGGCAGGCCGGAAAAATCGCTGTCCCACAGGGGCGAAACGGACGCCATGCGGGAGTTGACACCCTCCGGCAGGTAGTTATCCTCGCTGCGCTTGCCTGCGTTCCAGATGGCCAGGATGCGCGGCACGATCCACTCACTCTGCGCATCATCGTAAATATAATCTTCCAACCCAAAGTGATAGTCCTTCAGGCCGTCGGTTTCCCGCACGCTCAGCGCGGGGTAATACAGCACCTGGCTGTTGACCATGCCAAGGCTGCGGTCACGGTCGCGGTGGGCGCACAGAGCGGCCAGGTTGCCGCCGGCGCTGTCCCCTGCCACAGTGATTCTTGCGGGGTCAATGCCCCTTGTTTCGGCCTGGGCATGCAGGTGGCAGTGATCGAATATGCCCGCCATGTGCTGGGCATCGCAGATGCCAACTCCGGCGAGTTTGCTCCGGAGGGGCTGCACAAGGTTATCGATTATATGCCCGGCCAAAGTGATGCGGTGGATAAGGGCGGCACGCTGCGCCTGGGCAGCTATCCGTGCTTCATCCGCCCGGGCACGACCATGGAGCGCTGCTACGGCGTGGGGGAGATTTCCGAGCGTCACCGCCACCGCTACGAGTTCAACAACGAATACCGGGAGGCGCTGGCAGCCGCCGGCCTGACCCTGTCGGGGCTGTCCCCCGATGGACGGCTGGTGGAAACGGTGGAGCTGTCCGACAGGCCCTTCTATGTGGGTATGCAGTATCACCCGGAATTCAAGAGCCGTCCCAATAAGCCCCACCCGCTGTTCAAGGGATTCGTAGCTGCTGCCCTGGCGGCGCAGCAGACCCCAGGGCACTCAGCGGTGGCGCCGAAGGAGCCTGATATCCTTTAAGGCAGGGCTGCCTGGAGAAAAGGGCTTCCGGTTTCGCAGGAAACCGGAAGCCCTTTTTAATCGTGTCTGCCCTTATTAATCTATGGTAAGAAAACTAAAAACAATGCGGTTGCAAATACCTGATTTGCTGGTATAATAATCGTAGCAGCCGTATATAGAGGGCTTGTCAAAGGCCGCCCGGGTGTGTGCCTCAACCGGGATCAACCGCAGGAAAGAGGATGGGATATGGGAACCAGGAACAGGAAAAATGCCGCCGCGGCGCTTTGTACCGGCGTGATCGGCAACGTCATTTGGGGCTCCAGCTATCTGTTTACACGCATTGCCCAGAATGAGTCCTCCCCTATGGTGCAGCTTGCCTGGCGGTTTGCGCTGGCTTTTCTCCTGCTGAATCTCATGATTCTGTTCGGCTGGGAAAAGCTCCATCTGCGCGGGAAGAAGCTCAAGCCGCTGATTCTCCTTTCCGTTGTAGAGCCGTTGTATTTTTTTTGCGAAAGCTATGGCATTTATTATTCAAACAGCACCTTTTCCGGTGTTATGCTGGCCATTGTCCCCATTATTGCCATCGGTCTGGGAACGCTGATCTTGAAGGAATACCCCACTGCAAAGCAGGTTTTGCTGTGTCTGCTTCCCATTGCCGGTGTGGTTTTGGTGACCATTGCGGGCTCCAGAATGGGGGCCGTGCAGCCTCTCGGCGTGCTGTTGGTGCTGGGTGCGTGCCTGTTCGCTGCGTTCTATCGGGTCTACAACAAGGGGGCGGCTGCGGAGTTCACAGCCTTTGAGCGGTCCTATTTCGTGATCGGATTGTGCGCAGTGGTGTTTGCAGTGGTGGCGCTGGTTGGCGTCCGGGGAGATCTCGCGCCGTTTGCGGCGGCGCTGCACAGCAGAAAATTTGTCATGGCCACCATTTTTCTCAGCGTGTTCTGCTCTGTGGCTGCCAATATTCTGGTAAATTACAGCGCATCCGTGTTGCCCATGGCAGTTTTTTCCAATCTGGGTAGTCTGATCACGGTGTGTGCGATGTTCTTGGGGGTCATTTTTCTGAAGGAGCCCGTCAATGTCATGAGTCTCATAGGCTCCGGCATGGTTTTACTGGGCCTATTTCTCATTGCGCGTACCAATAATGCCCTGCTGCAGGGCAGCCGGGCCCTCCCTGACCAAGAAAAATCCGGAAAACAATAACCTATTCAGGCTGCTAACATGCACCAAACAAATTTGGGTCTACAAAAATACAGAAAGCCCAGGAACCATTGAGATTCCCGGGCACGAACCAGCAGCCTCCCACGTATGAAGATATAATGAGTGCCGGAAAACGTTGCAGTGCATCATTTTCCGGCGCTTTCGCATGTGCTTTCGGCTCGGTGGACAATCCACTGTGTCTGCCTGCTTTTCTCCGCATTTGGGCTATGGCTTGAGTCAGGCTCCGTGACGGTGCAAGGCGGGATAAAGCTATTTCACAGGCGCAGAGCCCGACCATGCACGGGCAGGAAATGGCAGAAACGAGGCAGTATGAGACATCCTGTTGCCGCCATAATTGCGCTATGAATGAACTGCCTGAAAAAGCCCGCAGACAGAGTTGATGGAAGCGCATTTCTATGGTAGAATCAAAATAACACACTTTTGGAGGTGCGATCTTGAAAACGGACCCTCTGGCGCAGCTGCGCACAGGTGCACCGCTGACTACCCGTCAGCAGATGTCCCTGACGCTGCAGCTCAGTTGGCCGGCCATTATGGCTCAGCTCGCCACTATCATCATGCAATACATCGACGCAGCTATGGTGGGCCGTCTGGGTGCGACTCAATCGGCGGCGGTGGGGCTGGTGGCCTCCACCACCTGGCTTTTCGGGGGATTGTCTTATGCGGCGGCCATGGGCTTCAATGTGCTGACGGCGCAGCGGGTGGGCGGCGGCCGTTTGGCTGAGGCACGCAACATTCTCAAGCAGGCGCTGGTGCTGTGCTTGGCGTTCAGCGTAGTCATGGCAGCGCTGGCAGCAGCACTGTCCGCGCCACTGCCCGGAATGCTTCGGGCAGATCGGGATATTTGGCAGGATGCCTCCGCCTATTTTTTGGTGTATAGTCTGTTCCTGCCTGCCCTCCAGCTCGACAATGTGGCGGCCGGCCAGCTGCAGGCCACAGGCAATATGCGCACGCCCGGTATCTGCATGGTGGTCATGTGCGCATTGGATGTCGTGTTCAACACCCTGTTTATTTTCCCTTCCGGCACTGTCCGGCTCGGCTCGTTATCCCTCCCCGGTGCAGGGCTGGGCACGGCAGGTGCCGCACTGGGTACAGGCCTTGCCGAGCTGGTGGCGGGGCTGTATCTGTTGTATTTTGTTCTGCGCCGCAGTCCGGTGCTTCGTTTGCAGAAGGGTGAACATCTGCGCTTTAATCGGCCGCAGCTGTGTACAATGCTCTGCATTGCCGCACCTGTGGCATCGGAGAAGGTCATACTGACCACGGCGCAGATCGTTTCTACCGCTATTGTGGCACCCCTAGGCACTGTGGCTATTGCCGCCAATTCCTTTGCCATCACGGCGGAGAGCCTGTGCTATATGCCCGCCTACGGAATTCAGAGCGCTGCAGCTATGTTGGTGGGACAGAGCGTGGGTGCGGGGCGGCGGAACATGGCCCGCCGGCTGGGCTGGGTCACGGTGCTGATAGGCGTAGCCGTCATGATCATCACCGGCGGGCTGCTATATATCTTAGCCCCGCAGATGATGGCAATATTGACGCCGAACCCGGACATCATCGCTCTGGGCGCTCGCGTTCTGCGCATTGAGGCTTTTGCCGAGCCTCTGTTCGGCGCGTCCATCGTGGCCGGCGGCGTGTTTCAGGGCGTTGGCAGCACACTGATACCCACACTTTTCAACTTGGGAACTATGTGGGGGATCCGTATACCGCTGGCATGGCTGGCCGCACCCCGCTGGGGGCTGCCCGGCGTATGGGCAGCCATGTGCCTGGAGCTGTGTGTCCGGGGTGTACTCTATCTGACGCGGCTGGTCGGCAAGCGCTGGCTGCCGCCCGGGGATCAGAATGTGCAGGCATAGCTGCACCAAATATCGGCAGCTATTTTTTATTCCTTATCAGGCTTACCGGCAGTCACGGGCCTGATCCAGTCATCCGCCTTTTATAAATCAAGCATTTCGCTTCAGCCTCAGCAAAGGGTCAAGCCAGTGATTCCGGCTTTCTTGCTTTGTAGTAGAGCAATCCGGCTAAATCCGCCAGACCCCAGCCGATCGGGACAGACCACCAGATGCCGGTGACACCGATGGCGCCGATGGCGGACAGCAGATAGGCCAGTGCAACACGGGTGCCTAACGAGATGACCGTAAGCACCACGCTCATGCCCGGCTTTCCCAAGGCGCGATACAGGCCGTAGAGCAGGAACAGGCACCCGATGCCGCAGTAAAACGCGCCTTCTATACGCAGATACCGCACGCCCTCCAGTATGACTTCGGTTTCTCCGGCATCCACAAAAATCGCCATAAGGGGTCTTGCAAATGCGAAGACGAGGGCGGATATGACCACGCAGAAGGCCATGGAAATACACACGGCACTTTTTAGCCCCGCGCGTATTCGCGCGCTCTCTTTTGCGCCGTAATTCTGTGCGATGAAGGTGGAAAATGCGTTGCCGAAGTCCTGCACCGGCATATAGGCAAAGGCGTCGATTTTTACAGCGGCGGCAAAGGCGGCCATCACAATAGGGCCGAAGCTGTTGACAAGCCCCTGCACCATAAGGATGCCAAGGTTCATGATCGACTGCTGCACGCAGGTCAGCGTGGAGAAGGAGACGATCTCCCGGATGCGCCTGCGCCGCAGGCAACTGACCTTCCATACCGAACGCACCTGTGGAAAGCGCATAAACGCATAAGCGGCGATGCCGATCCCCGAAACATATTGGGCGATCACCGTTGCCTCCGCCGCCCCGGCAACGCCCTTATTTACCCCGATGACAAGCCAAAGATCAAGGGCGATGTTCAGCACAGCGGAAACAGCTAAAAAGGCAAGCGGAATGACGGAATTGCCGATCGCCCGCAAAAAAGAGGCGAAGTAGTTATACAGGAAAACCGCGGGAATGCCTATGAAGATCACAAACAGGTATTCGCGCATATCGCCCCAGACCTCGGCGGGTACCCGGAGGAATGTGCGAAGTCCGTCCAGGCAGGCAAACGACAAGATATTCAGGAGCGCAGTGACGAGCGATATAAAGAAAAAGGAAGCGCAGAGGTTTTCGCAAAGAGCCTTCTCATCCCGCTGTCCAAAGCGCATGGAAAACAGCGCACCGCTCCCCATGCACAGGCCGAGGATGATGGAGGTCAGAAAGGTCATCAGCGTAAAGGACGAGCCCACCGCCGCAAGGGCGTCCCGCCCAAGGAACTGTCCTACGATCAGCGTGTCGGCGATGTTATAGCACTGCTGCAATAGATCCCCTAAAATCATGGGGATGGCAAACAGCAGCATGGACCTGGTGACAGGGCCTTGCGTTAAATCCCGGTTCATGGTGCGCCTCCGTATCGTAAGCTAAAATCTGCGTTTCGCAAGCATTGTAGTGCTTTTAATCTGATCTGTCAATATGGCATTTATGCTCCAAAAAAACGGTGGTATCATCAGCGATAAAGCTTATGGGAAAAACCTGATTTGCGGAGGAAACAGTATGTATATAAATGGACCGGACGGATTGGATCAACAGGTCGTGCGGATGCACGGTCTCGGCGGAGTTCATCCGCCTGACCCACTGCATTTGGTTGCTGGCGTTCAGCGTTTCCGTAATGCCCTCAGCATCTGCCATTTGTTTTACTATCCGAAGAAAAAGCGCCTCCGCCTGCCGGTCAATATCCGCAAGACAGGCGTTTAATTCGCCGCCGGTCAGGTAGCTGTCTCCGACCAATTCATACTTCAGCCCGGCGCAGGAATTGACACCGTCCGAACTACAGCAAATAACATTATCCCACTTTTCAATTAGCTCAATCAAGGAGGTATTTAAAATATGAAAAGACAAAGGAAAGATATTTCGAAAAACACAAAATATATCCTGGTTTGCATTGCATTACTTATTGGTGAAATTGGCAGCATTGTTACAAAATCCGCCAGTGTATTTGAATTAGTGAGTCTTGACTTGGTTGTACTCGCCCCAATTTTAATTAAGAGATTTAAATATGATACAGACCTGGGCGCTATGCTAATAGAGGGATTCATACGTACCGCTATTTGGGCTGTCGCTTTTATTGGCGGGGCATGCCTGTTTGAAACTGACTCTCTGATTTTTAAAATTTTGCTTTGGCCTGCAGTCTAACGGTTAAAAATGACGGAGAAGCTGTCAACGGGAGAATCGTAGAGTTATGTCAGGAGCGGGATATTTCCATCAACAAACTGTGCAATATGAACGGTGTCACGCAATCGACCGTCAATAATATTGTTAGCGGGCGCAACAACAGTGCAACGATTTCAACCATCAAAAAGCTATTCGATGGCTGGGACATTACGATTCAGTTTTTTTGCGTCAAATCCGTTTGCTGATTTGGAACAGGAGATTGAATAAGGTAGACGGCGGCTGTCTGCATAGCTTGCGCCGCGCTGATCTGCAAGGCAGCGAAGAAGACGCTCAGCAAAAAGTTGTTGACGGGACCTGCTTCATACGCTGTTCCTCCTTTGATTTTCTGCAATCATTGCAGCAGGAGGAATAGCGGAAATCGAATGTGCGGATAGCAAAAAAGCGCCGTCTTGGAATCACTCCCAAGGCGGCGCTTTTCTGTTTTGGATCAGAGCGAACACTTCACGGCGAAGCCGCCGCTGAAGAAATAGGTGTTCGTCCAATACCCGTTTGGCAAATGACTCTAATTTTGATAGGAACCCGTTAAGGGGGTGCAATTGCGGTTTGGAGGGGGGTGCATTTTTGATTTTAGGGGGGTGCAGTTCTTTGCCAAAGGAAGAGGAGCGCCTTCATGAAATAATGTGTTAAGGGAAAATTATTTTTTGTTAAAATGCGTATGTTTTTCTCCACACCCCTTGCAAAACAGAAAGAGTTATGATATAATATGACCAGAAGAACCGAAATGGTCATTTGGATGGTGAACGAGCTTGGCTTTTACCGACTATGAAACAGAACAACTTCACAAGGCGCTGCTGAAGGAAACGAGACATTGTGCTGTCACGCTGGGGATGAAGAAAACCTCAGTGGATCAACTGACAAAGGCTGTCGGTATCGCAAAAGGCTCGTTTTATAAATTCTACGAATCCAAGGAGCTGGCCTTCTTCGCGGTTCTGGAAAGTATCCACTCCGAGCTTTACGAGGTGGCCGACCGCGCGCTGTGTGAATCTGACGGCTTGCCGCCGTCGGAGCGTGCGGCAAAGGCGGTTCTTGCCGTCTGCCGGCGGCTGTCCGATACCGGCGACATGGTTTTCATTGAAAACGATGCAAAGCTGCTTTTGCAGAGACTGCCGGATGACATCAAAAATGTCCATTACCACGATGACGAGACGCACATCCGTCTGCTTTTGGAGAAATATGACCTTGTGCCGAATCGCGGCATCTCTTTGGCTGCCGCCACGGTGCGGGGACTGATTCTTACCGTTTCTCACAAGGAGCAGATTGGGGAGTTGTATCCGCAGGTGCTGGAAACGCTGGTGTACGGCGCTTGCAGGGAGCTATTTGAATAAGCCGAAAGGCCGCAGAAATGCGGCTTTTCCAAGACACGATAGTTAGCGACATCTAACCGAATAACTGCACGTATCGGTTAGGCAAATCTAACACCGAAGGGAATGACAGAGATGCAGGAACACAAGAATTTCTGGGACAAAAATGCCGGACGTTACGACCGCTTTATGCGAAAGGATCGGGCGGCGTATGACGAGATGTATGAGCTGATCCGGCCGGTCGTGAAAGCCAAGACGGTGCTGGAGCTTGCTACCGGCACGGGATTGATTGCAAAATACATCGTAAACGCGGCGGCACACATCGAGGCGACGGACGCCTCTGCGGAGATGATCGCCGAGGCAAAGCGGGATACCAGCTCTGCCAAGCTGCACTTCTCCGTGCAGGATATGTTCCGCCTGCCATATGCGGACAAGTCTTTCAATGTGGTGATCGTGTCCAACGCGCTGCATATCGTGCCGCAGCCGGAGAAAGCCCTGCAAGAGATCAAGCGGGTGCTGAAAGATGACGGAGTGCTCATCGCACCGACCTTCACCCACGCGGAAAATTCATTTTCCGGCAAGGTCAGGGCATTTTTCATGAAGCTGGCAGGCTTTCCCCTCCACAGCAAGTGGGCGAGCGAGGAATACCTGCGCTTCCTGCGGCAGAACGGCTGGACGGTGCGGAAAAGCGTTGTGCTGAAAGCCTCATTCCCGCTGACCTATGCCGAGTGTGTGAAAACGGAGGGGTAAGATGTCATTCTTTGAAAATACCCGCAAGCCCGTAGGCTTTGCCGGGAAGCTTATGGTCGCCATGATGAATGTCGGGCACAGCGCCGTGGCCCAGTGGGGGCTTCAATTTCTGAATGCTGCGCCGGACGCCAGGGTGTTGGACTGCGGCTGCGGCGGCGGGGCGAACATCCGACGGCTGCTGAAAAAATGCCCACAGGGCGTCATCAAGGGTATCGACTATTCGCCCGTCAGTGTAGAGAAATCCAAAAAGGTCAACGAGGCCGCTATCGCGGAGGGCCGCTGCGCCGTTCTGCAAGGCAGTGTGGCGGATATGATGTTTGCTGATAACTGGTTCGATGCGGTGACGGCCTTTGAAACCGTCTATTTCTGGCCCGACCTGCCCCGGTGCTTCCGGGAGGTTTACCGGGTGCTGAAGCCCGGAGGGACATTTCTCATCTGCAACGAGAGCAACGGCGATACGGACAAGGATGAGAGGTGGACGGAGATCATCGGTGGCATGACCATCTATAAGGACACCGAGCTGAAGGCGTATCTGGAGCAGGCGGGCTTTCACGAGGTGCAGATACACAAAAAGAAAGGCTGGCTCTGCGTCACAGCGCAGAAATGAGGGAGAAGCAGACAGGTGAAGGACAAGAAGCTCCTATTTGACCGCAAATGCCATGTGCTGTATTCCCGCCTCTGCAAGAAGGAGATACGGGCGAAGATCGCCCTGCACTACCCGGAAGCGGAGCGGGAGGCGATATGGGAACAGATACAGCGGCAGTATGCGGACTTTCTCTCCGACTGGCGCACGGATTTGGGCGGCAAGCGGAACTTCCACAACGGCGTAGGCGGAACCTACGACTGCATCGCCATCATGAGCTATTATGTGGCCTGCAAGGCCGTCGCATCCTTCCGCGAGATCGAGGAGATGGAGGAAAATCTGATCCTGCCGATCTTCCGCAGGCTGCGGTTTGTGAACTGCAACAAGCCGTTCTGGAGGAAGCTGATGTACAGAGCGTTTGTGCGGGCGAAACGCGGCTGCGACAAATGGCACGATTACGAGATGACGGTTGCGCCTTATGAAACCAAAAAGCCTATTTATTATGAGTTTACATCGTGTCCGGCAGCGGAGTTTTCCATCCGGCACGGCCTTACGGATATCATGCCCGCCCTGTGCAATGTGGACTTTGCTTCCATGGAGCTGCTCCACGCAAGGCTGGTGCGGACGACCACCTGTGTGGACGGCTGCAAGTGCGACTATGCTATATGCGGCGATAAAGGCCCATACCTAAAGGAGCATCCCGAATACCGTGACGAGGCGGGGTTCAGGAGGAACAAATAATACTGCAATGCAAGGCGGTGAGACGAATGGAAACCTTTCTTGGAATCATGATCCCTTTCTTGGGAACAGCACTGGGCTCGGCCTGCGTGTTCTTCATGAAAAAATCCCTTGGCGATCTGGTGCAGCGCTCGCTTGCGGGCTTCGCCGCCGGGGTGATGGTGGCGGCGTCCATCTGGAGCCTGCTGATCCCCGCTATCGAGCAGTCGGAGGGCATGGGAAAGCTGTCTTTCCTTCCCGCCTTTATCGGCTTCTGGGTCGGCGTGCTGTTTTTGCTCCTGCTCGACCATCTGATTCCCCACCTTCACGTGGGCAGCAATCAGGCAGAGGGTCCGAAAAGCAGGCTGGGCCGCACCACGATGATGGTGCTGGCGGTGACCCTACATAACATTCCGGAGGGAATGGCGGTAGGCGTCATGTACGCGGGCTTTCTCGCGGGGAACGCGCAGATCACGGCGGCAAGCGCGCTTGTCCTGTCCCTTGGCATCGCCATTCAGAATTTTCCCGAGGGAGCGATCATCTCCATGCCCCTGCGGGCGGAGGGCGAGGGCAAGGGCAAGGCGTTTTTCGGCGGTGCTTTCCGGCGTCTCCGCCGCCGCGGCTGTGGTTGCGGAATTCGCCGCCGACGCACAGGCGGACAGTGCCAGCGCTGCGGTGAGGATAAGGGGAATGCGCTTTTTCGTTTTCATGGGTACACGTCCTTTCCGGTGATTGAAAAACTCTGCGGCAGCGGGCACGGCCCACCGTGCCGTTCCCTGTAGGGCGGGCCCGTTCACTCCGCAAACGTCATCTCGCGATATGCCGACCCGCCGTTCAGAAATTCGTCCGCGTCCATCACGGCGTACCGGGCCGCGCTGTCGTGCTCCCAGTCGTAGCCGACGACCATCAGCAGGCGTCCGTCGTCCAGCATACAAAGCGGGAAGAAGGCCTCCAGCCCGGCAGGCCGCTCGTTGCGGCCAATCTCATGGCCTTGCGTGTCGTAAATCAGATAGATGCCGTCGGTGCCGCGGGTCAGAAGCCAGCGCACCTCATCGCCCTGCAAAACCGCAGAGTAATCTATGTAATCCGGCGTTTTGGTAATGCCAAGGTCGGTCCGGGTGCCGTCCGTGCCGATGCGCAGCACGGACTGGGAAACAAAAGCGTACTCATCGTCGCACTGGTCTGCGCGGAAATAGAAGTCACTGCCGCACTTGCCAAGGTAGGTGTAGATTGTAAGGCTCCCCGGCTGCGGTATGTCATAGGGGAGGGTAAAGCAGGTCTGCCGCACCGCGCCCGTCGCGGGGTCGGCCAGGGTGTATTCCAGCGTGGTGTTCTGCAAAAGCGCCTGGGACATCTCGTCGTCGTCCGGGTAGGGCACCGGATAATCCGAGACAACGCGGCAGAGCAGCAGCGCGTCCCCGACGACATCGGGAATGTACATTGTCTCCACCGGGATATTCCACGGCGCGGTCTCCCCGTTTTCCAAGTTAAACCGCATACCGTCGGTACGGCAGAACGGCGCGGCGCTGACGCTCCGGCAGTAGAGGTAGTGACCTGCGTAAAAAACAGGCATCCAGTCGTCGTAGGAGAACGGCAGCACGCGCGCCTCACCGCCCGTCGTCGGCAGGGCCAGCATACCGCCGTCGTAGCAGATGAAATACAGCGTGTCGTCTATGATCAGCGGCGCGGACGCAAGCTGGGAGTCCGTGCGGTACATCTCATAGGTCTGCCCGGTGGTAAGGTCGGTTTTGTAGACGGTGCTGTGATCAAAGCTGCCGAGACTGTCCTCGCTGCTTGAAAAATGGGTGACCGCCGCGTAGACGCAGTTGCCGCTGACTGCGCAGGCGCTATAGGCCGAGAGGGGGTGCGGCTCGCCCGGCAGTGCTGCTTCTGTGCTGTCCTCCGCCGCGGCGCTCTCCGCCGTACTCTCCGCCGGTGCGGCCTCCGAAGCCGCCGCGGTATCGCCCGCAGACGCGCATCCGGCCAGCGCCAGCATGGCTGCCGCCAATAATAAAGCTACTTTTTTCATCCTCAAAGCTCCTTTCTGTGCCTGGTTTGCCCCTATCCTACACCCCGGATGTTGCAAAGTTGTCACACGGAGCGGGTGTTTTGGAGATTTTTGTAATTTTTTTGCGGGAAGTGGGTGCGGGGCGTCGGGGACGCCGCCCCCTGCAGGCTGGCAGTAAAGTGGATGCCTGCCCGCGGCGGGATGGGGGCATCCCGCCCTACGAATGACATAAAGTGAGTGCGTAGGGCGGCATGCCCTCATGCCGCCGCCACTCGCCGCCTGCAAAAAAAGGGGAGAGCACCGTCTCCGGCACTCTCCCCATGCGTTTGTTTAAAATTCTTTTGGTTCTTTTCTTCTAAGAAAAGAACACCCGCGTCCCCGAAAAATCAGAACTCGTGCTTCTCCATCAGCTTGCGGCCCATCAGAACGCCCATGACGGAGGCCATCATCAGGCCGCGGGTCCAGCCGGAGGAGTCGCCCAGGCAGTGCAGGCCGGAAATGTTCGTTTCCAGGTCGGTGTCCATCTTGACCTTGTTGGAGTAGAACTTCAGCTCCGGGCTGTACAGCAGGGTTTCCGGTGCGGCAAAGCCGGGGGCAACATGGTCCACCATCTTGATGAACTCAATAATGCTCACCATGGCGCGGTACGGCATGGCGGCGGTAATGTCGCCCGCAACGGCATCTTTCAGGGTAGGGCGCACATTGGAATGTGCCAGCTCCTTGGCCCAAGTGCGCTTGCCGTCCAGAATATCACCGTAGCGCTGTACCAGAATGTGCCCGGCACCCAGCATGTTGGTCAGT
>OGGU01001078.1_pt1 | contig 17793 bp, 14 predicted proteins | sample 1571241 | NCBI WGS metagenome assembly OGGU01 (sample SAMEA2581934, study PRJEB24529) | metagenome | biome: Human gut stool | place: China | collected 2011
TGCTCGTGCCGCTGCAGCCCGTGCTGCAGAGCCCCGTGCTCCAGCCGGCGTTTGCCAACGTCGTCCCGGCGCTCTTCGGCGCGATGGCGTATCAGTACTTCCGCAAGAACGTGCAGGTCGCCGTCGCTCCGCTGGTCGTGATGAGCCTGCTGTTCATGCTCGTCCCGTCGCTGACGAGTTCCACGAGCTTCATGATCATTCCGAGCGGCGCATTGGCCATCGGCATTGCCTACAGCATGTACCGCAAGCAGAAAAAGGAGGCAGATGTCAAATGAAATTCCGTCCCGGTTATCTCGCGCTCGCGCCGCTGGCCCCGTTGGGGGCGGCCGTGGCGCACGCTGCGCTCACACCGCGCGAAACGTCCGCTTATCAGCCGCAGCCGGATCCCGACCGCGCCATGGCCTACGCCGAGAAGCTCTCGGCCATGATCCGGTGCGACACCACATCCTACGCCAACGTCCGCGAGCCGGAAAAGTTCGAGCGCTTCCACGCGCTGCTCGCCGGGCTCTTCCCGCTCGTGCATGAAAAGCTGGAGCGCACGGACATTGACGGCAACCTGCTCTATTACTGGCCGGGCCGCGCGCACGACCGTCCGATTGTGCTCATGAGCCATCAGGACGTCGTGCCCGCCGAGGGCACGTGGGAGCACGCGCCGTTTTCCGGCGACATTGCCGACGGCAAGGTCTGGGGCCGCGGTGCGTCGGACACCAAGTGCTCGGTCATGGCGTTTTTCCAGGCGGTCGAAGAACTGCTCGCCGCCGGATACGAGCCGGCCAACGATGTCTATATCGCCTCGTCGTGCACGGAAGAGTGGGCGGGCGACGGCGCGCCGAAGCTCGTTGCCGAGCTCAAGCGCCGCGGCGTGCGGCCGTTTCTTGTCTGCGACGAGGGCGGCGGCATCATCACCGAGCCGATCGGCGGCATCCCCGGCAACTTTGCCATGGTCGGCGTGTTTGAAAAGGGCAAGGCGGACGTGAAATTCACCGCCCGCAGCACCGGCGGCCATGCCAGCGCCCCGACGGCGAACACCCCCATTGCCCGCCTGTCTGCGTTCGTGACGGATGTGGAAAAGCACGCGCCGTTCCGCAAGAAGTTCCTGCCCGAGGTCACGGCCATGTTCACGCGCCTGGCGCCGTATGCGCCGTTTGGCCTGCGGCTCGTAATGGGCAATCTCTGGCTGTTTGCCCCGCTGATGAAGGTCGTGCTGCCGCGCGTGTCGGCGCAGGCGGGCGCGATGCTGCGCACGACGATCGCGTTCACGATGCAGTCCGGTTCGGATGCGTACAACGTTCTGCCGCAGGAGGCGACGCTGGGCGCGAATATGCGCTTCATCCCGCACCAGGGCGAGCAGGAGAGTCTGGCCATCATCCGCCGGCTCGCCGAGAAGCACGGCCTGGAGATGGAGGTCGTGCACACGAACGACTACTCCGAGCCCGTGGACATCCACGGCGAGGCGTTCCGTCAGGTGGAGCGGGTCATCGGCGAGACGTTCCCCGGCCTGCCCGTCAGCCCCTATGTCATGACCGGCGCGACGGACGCGCATTTCTATCAGGAGATCTGCGACAGCTGCGTGCGCTTCGCCCCCGTGATCTACGGCCCGGAGCAGATGAAGGGCATGCACGGCATCAACGAGAACATCGAATACAGCTGCCTGCCCGGCGCGGTCGATTTCTACAAGAATCTCATCCGCGCGCAGGAACAATAAAAAAACAACGGCGCGCCCCGGCGGAGGCCGGGGCGCGCTGCCGCAGAAAAGCGGAAACACGGCAAAGCGCCCGGACATTTCGTCCGGGCGCTTTGCCGTATGATGGTGCACGTTTTATTCAAACGAGATCATGTAGTAATACACCGGCTGGCCGCCGTTGACGACGTTCACGTCCGCCATCGGCAGGCGCTCGCCGAGCAGGTCGGCCGCGTGCTGGGCAGCGTCGCCCTGCACGTCCTCGCCGTAGTAGATGGAGACGATCTCGGGGTCGAGATCGTTGGCGGCGTCCGCGATCTTGGTCAGCACCTTGTCGAGGTCGGCGTCGCTGCCGAGCAGCGCACCGTCCATCAGCGCCAGATACTCGCCCTTGCGGATGTTATGGCCGTCAAAGTCGGAGTCGCGCGCGGCGTAGGTGATCTGCGCGGTGTGCACGCTCTCGATCGCGGCGCTCATCTCCGCCTCAATGACGTCCTCGGCGCTCGCCGGGTCGAACGAGAGCATCGCGGTGATGCCCTGCGGCACGGTCTTGGTCGGGATGACGATGACCTTCTTGTCCGACAGCGGGATGCACTGCTGGGCGGCCATGATGATGTTCTTGTTGTTCGGCAGCACGAACACGACCTCCGCCGGGGTCTTGTTGACCTCGGTGAGGATGTCCTCCGTGGAGGGGTTCATGGTCTGGCCGCCGGTGACGACGCGGTCCACACCCAGCTCGCGGAAGAGATTCGCCATGCCCTCGCCGGCAGACACTGCCACGACGCCGAACTGCTTTTCGGGCTTGGCCACTTCGGGCTCGGCCTCCGCCTTAGCGGCAGCTTCGGCCTCGGTCTCCTTGCCGGAGAGCGCAGTGTGCTGGTTGCGCATGTTTTCGATCTTCACGGTCTGGAGCGGGCCGTAGGTCAGCGCCTCGGTCAGCACCTCGCCGGGCACGTTCGTGTGCACGTGCACCTTGATGATCTCGTCGTCGTCGACCACGACGACACAGTCGCCGAGATTCTTCAGGAACGAGCGCAGGAGCTCCGGGCTCTTGCTGTTCTCGCGCGCGACGATAAACTCCGTGCAGTAGCCGAACGTGATCTCGCCGGTGTCGAACTCGGAGAAGTCCGCGCCCTCTTTCGGCGCCTGCGCGGCAGCCGGAGCGGCGGAGGTCACGGGGGCGGCGGTGCGGCCCTGCAGATAGCCGAGCATGGCGTCCATGACGAGCACGAAGCCCTCGCCGCCGGCATCGACCACGCCTGCGCGGCGCAGCACGGGGTTGATGTTCTGCGTGTCGGCCAGCGCCTCGCGCGCGGCGGCGAGCAGCGCATCGAGCATGCCCTCAAAGTCCGTGCTGTCCTTGGCGAAGTCCACGGCGGCCTGCGCGCCCAGACGGCTGACGGTGAGGATCGTGCCCTCGGCCGGCTTCATGACGGCCTTGTAGGCGGCGTCCACGCCGGCGGAGACGGCGGCGGCAAATTCCGCTGCGCTCGCAGTCTCGCGGCCCTTGAGGGACTTGGCGATCCCGCGGAACAGCAGCGACAAAATGACGCCGGAGTTGCCGCGCGCACCGCGCAGCAGCGCGCTCGCGGCGCAGTCGGCCACGGCGCCGACGGTGTCGGTCTGCTTGCGGCCGAGCTCGATGGCGGCCGAGTTCATCGTCAGGCTCATGTTCGTGCCGGTATCGCCGTCCGGAACAGGGAAGACGTTGAGCTCGTTGATCTTCTGTTTGTTTTCTTCCAGTGCCGCGTTTGCGCACAGGAGCATTTCCCGAAGCGCTGCGGCATCAATGATTTCTCTCAAATCTGTACACCTCCGACAGGGGGAATGAAAATGGCCCGGAAGCGCGGCTCCCGGGTGGGAAGCAGTGCGAAATGTCCCCGCTTAATCGAGGAACATGGTGTCCACGTACACGTCCACGCGCGCTACGGGGACGCCGGTGGCCTGGTTGACCTTGTAGCTGACCTCGTTGATGATGCTGTGGGCAAGCGCGGAAATGTTCACGCCGTGATCGACCGCGATGTGCAGCTCGAGCGAGATGCTGCCGTCATCGGCGAACGTGGCGTTGACGCCCTTGGACATGGATTCGCGGCGCAGGAGCTGGAACGGTCCGCTGTCTTTGCTGCGGCCGACCATACCCTTCACGCCGAAGCAACTGGTCGCGGCGTCGCCTGCAAGGTTGGTGAATACTTCATTGGTGATGCTGATGGTGCCATTCGATTGTTCGATTTTGACCATGTAGACAGCCCCTTTCTTAACAGCAGTGATATATTATATAACAATAGGTGAGAAATCACAAGCGAAAAATTAGCGAAAAAACTGGACATTTTCCGTGAAAACGCCGGTTTTCACCCGGAAACTTGCACGTTTTCAATAGTTGCATTTCGAAAATTGAAACAAGAATCAAAAAACTATTATTTACGTTTTTTTGAAACTGTGTTATCCTATTGACGTGAATGGGCGGATAGGTGCCCATTGCACGAATATAGGATAACATATAAGAGAAATAGGAGATGAAGTTTATGGCAAGAAAGCTCGTTACCATGGACGGCAACAACGCTGCCGCCCACGTGTCCTATGCGTTCACGGAAGTGGCTGCCATTTACCCGATCACCCCGTCGAGCCCGATGGCCGACCTGGTCGATCAGTGGGCCGCTGCCGGCCGCAAGAACATCTTCGGCACGAAGGTCCGTGTGCAGGAAATGCAGGCAGAGTCCGGCGCAGCCGGCGCTGTCCACGGTTCGCTGAATGCCGGCGCCCTGACCACGACGTACACCGCCTCTCAGGGCCTGCTGCTCATGATCCCGAATATGTACAAGATGGCCGGCGAACTGCTCCCGGCCGTGTTCCATGTGACGGCCCGCGCGCTCGCGTCGCACACGCTGTCCATCTTCGGCGATCAGTCCGACGTTATGGCCTGCCGTCAGACCGGTTTTGCCATGCTCGCCGAGGGCAACGTGCAGGAAGTTATGGACCTGTCCCCCGTGGCGCATCTGGCCGCCATCAAGGGCCGCGTCCCGTTCCTGAACTTCTTTGACGGCTTCCGTACCTCGCACGAGATCCAGAAGATCGCCGTCTGGGATTATGACGATCTGGCCGAGATGGTGGACATGGATGCGGTCAATGCCTTCCGTCAGCGCGGTCTGAACCCGCAGCATCCGCAGATGCGCGGCAGCCACGAAAACGGCGATATCTTCTTCCAGAACCGTGAGGCGTCCAATAAATATTATGACGCCGTGCCGGATCTGGTCGAGGAGTACATGGGCAAGATCAATGCCAAGATTGGTACGAACTACCAGCTCTTTAACTACTATGGCGCTCCGGATGCTGACCGTGTCATCATCTCCATGGGCTCCATCTGCGACGTGGCCGAGGAAGTCATCGACTACCTCAACGCGCACGGCGAGAAGGTCGGCCTCGTGAAGGTCCGCCTGTACCGCCCGTTCCGCGCCGACAAGCTCATCGCGGCCATCCCGGCGACCTGCAAGAAGATCGCTGTGCTCGACCGCACGAAAGAGCCCGGTGCTCAGGGCGAGCCCCTGTACCTCGACGTCGTCACCGCGCTGGCCAATGCCGGCCGCAACGACATCGTCGTCACCGGCGGCCGCTACGGTCTCGGCTCCAAGGACACCCCGCCGTCCTCTGTGTTCGCGGTCTATGAAGAGCTCAAGCGCGACACGCCGAAGCGTCAGTTCACCATCGGCATCGTCGATGACGTGACCAACCTCTCCCTGCCGGAGACGGACGCGCCCGACACTTCCCCCGAGGGCACCATCGCCTGCAAGTTCTGGGGTCTCGGCGGCGACGGCACCGTCGGCGCGAACAAGAACTCCATCAAGATCATCGGCGACCACACCGATAAATATGTTCAGGCCTACTTCCAGTACGACTCCAAGAAGACCGGCGGCGTGACCATCAGCCACCTGCGCTTCGGCGATCACGAGATCAAGAGCCCGTACTACATCAATAAGGCCGACTTCGTGGCCTGCCACAACCCGTCCTACATCACCAAGGGCTTCAAGATGGTCCAGGATGTCAAACCGGGCGGCGTGTTCATGATCAACTGCGAGTGGACGCCTGAGGAGCTCAGCCACCATCTGGACGCCTCCGCCAAGCGCTACATCGCCAAGAATAACATCCAGCTCTACACGATCAATGCCATTGACCTGGCCATCAAGATCGGCATGGGCAAGCGCAACAACACCATCCTGCAGTCCGCATTCTTCTCCCTGGCGAAGATTATGCCGGAAGAGGACGCCATCCGCTACATGAAGGAGAAGGCCAAGGCCTCCTACATGAAGAAGGGCGAGGACGTCGTCGAGATGAACTACAAGGCCATCGACCTCGGCGCGACCGCGTATGTGAAGATCGACGTTCCGGCCGACTGGGCCAACGCCGTCGACGAAGCGCCTGCCAAGGAACTGACCGGCCGTCCGGCCACCGTCAAGATGGTGCGCGACATTCTCACCCCGGTCGACAAGATGGACGGCGACAGCCTGCCGGTCTCCGCGTTCGTCGATCACGCCGACGGTACGTTCGAGCTCGGCGCCTCCGCGTATGAGAAGCGCGGCGTGGCCGTCTCCGTGCCCGAGTGGGACAGCACCAAGTGCATCCAGTGCAACCAGTGCGCTTACGTCTGCCCGCATGCGACCATCCGCCCGTTCGCGCTCACGGCCGACGAGCTGGCCGCCGCGCCTGCGCAGACCAAGGCGGTCGACTTCAAGGTCGGCGCCGGCAAGGGCGTTTACAAGTTCTCCATGGCCATCTCCCCGCTCGACTGCATGGGCTGCGGCGTCTGCACGCACGTCTGCCCGGTCGGCGCGCTGACGATGCAGCCGCTCGAGAGCCAGGAAGATCAGCAGCCCGTGTTCGACTACATGGTCGCCAAGGTCGCTGAGAAGAAAGAGCTTCAGGACTTCACCGTCAAGGGCAGCCAGTTCCGGCAGCCCATGCTTGAGTTCTCCGGTTCCTGCGCCGGCTGCGCCGAGACGAGCTATGCCCGCCTGATCACGCAGCTGTTCGGCGATCACATGATGATCTCCAACGCGACCGGCTGCTCGTCCATCTGGGGCGGCCCGGCTGCCACCAGCCCGTACACCGTCAACAAGGAAGGCAAGGGTCCCGCCTGGGCCAACTCCCTGTTCGAGGATAACGCGGAGCACGGCCTCGGCATGTACCTCGGCCAGAAGAAGATCCGCGACGATCTGGCGGAGGACATCCGCTACATCGCCGAAAACGGCAAGGATCCCGCCAAGGTCGCGGCTGCGAAGAAGTATCTTGAGACCTATAACGACGGCGAGGCCAACCAGACCGCCACGGCGGAGTTCCTCGCTGTGATGGAGGCCAAGCCCGCCTGTGACTGCGAGCGCTACCAGCGCATCATGACCAACAAGGACTTCCTCAACAAGAAGAGCTGCTGGATCTTCGGCGGCGACGGCTGGGCTTACGACATCGGCTTCGGCGGCCTGGACCATGTCCTGGCGCAGGACGAGGACGTGAACGTGTTCGTCTTCAACACTGAGGTCTATTCCAACACCGGCGGACAGGCGTCCAAGGCCTCCAACATCGGCCAGGTCGCGCAGTTCGCGGCTGCCGGCAAGGAGCTCAAGAGCAAGAGCCTTGCCGAGATCGCCATGAGCTATGGCTACATCTACGTGGCGCAGGTCGCCATGGGCGCAAACCCGGCGCAGACCATCAAGGCCATCAAGGAAGCGGAAGCTTACCCCGGCCCGTCCCTGATCATCGGCTACGCCCCCTGCGAGATGCACAGCATCAAGAAGGGCGGCATGACCAACTGCCAGGGCGAGATGAAGCGCGCGGTCGACTGCGGCTACTGGAATCTCTTCCGTTACGATCCGTCCGCTGAAAAGCCCTTCGCGCTCGACAGCAAGGAGCCGGCCGGCGGCTACCGCGACTTCCTCATGAACGAGGCGCGTTACGCCCGCCTGACCAACGAGTTCCCGGAGCGTGCCGAGGAGCTGTTCGCCAAGTCCGAGGCCAACGCCAAGGTCCGCTACGAGCACCTGCTCAAGCTCAAGCAGCTTTACGACGAGGCATAAGTTTACCTACCCACGCAGGCGGGGCTGATTTCAGCCCCGCCTTTTTGCGCTGAAAAGCGCAAAAAGGCACCACCGCAAGCCTTCTCCAACGCCTTGCCCGCCGGAACGTGTTGAAAACCGGCGGGGCATGGCGTATACTAGATAACAAATCCCGCACGAAAGGGGAGACCGCCATTTGAATACGGACACCTATCAGAACGCGCTCGAATCCACGAAAGACAGCATCGAGGACGTGAATAACGCCATCGGCTTCAGCCTCGGCAGTCTCACGCTCGAAAAGCTCATCACCTCCGCCATCACGCTCGTGATCTGCGTGCTCGTCATCTGGCTCGTCATGCGCGTCGCGCGGCGCATCTCGGCGCACTCGCGCCTGTCGGAGAGCCTGAGCCGATTCATCCTCAAGGTGCTCAAGATCGCGCTGGAGTTCATGGCCATCCTCATCGTGGCCGACAGTCTCGGCTTTAACGTCACGGCGCTGCTGGCGGTGTTCAGCCTGCTCGGCCTGGCTTTGTCGCTCTCGGTGCAAAACTGCCTGTCAAACGCCATGAGCGGCATCACCATCCTGCTCACGCGGCCGTTCGAGGACGGCGATTTCATCGAGGCCGGCGACGTGAGCGGCACCGTCAAGGACATCGGCCTGATCTATACGCAGCTGTGCACGCTGGATAACAAGGACATTTACGTGCCGAACAGCGACCTCTCCGCGTCCAAGATCGTCAACTACAGCCGCGAGCCGCAGCGGCGCGTGGATCTGACCTTCGGCGCGGACTATACCTGCCGCCCGGAGCAGGTAAAGGCGGCGCTGCACAACGCCGTGTCGCTCGTGTCCGGCATCCTGCCGGAGCCGGCGCCGTTCGTGCGCGTGTCGGGCTACGGGGAGAGCAATATTGAGTATACGGTGCGCGTCTGGTGCAAAACGGCCGATTACTGGACCGTGTATTATGACCTCGTGGAGGCCGTCGGAGCGGCATTTGACGCGCACGGCGTGTCCATGTCCTACCCGCAGATGAACGTGCACGTGCTCGATACGCCGGAAAGTGCAAAAAGGGATTGACTTTCTCGCTTTTTCAGGTATAATAATATGGCCTGCGTGTTGACGTGGGTGATCCTTGCTCTCATTTGAGATGAGGGCCACTAGACCAGAAGGAGGTGCAACTGAAATGGCAAAAACCACCGAAAAGTACGAACTGATGTATATCATCAACCCCAATCTGTCGGAGGAAGAGACTGCAGCAGTCGTCGAGAAGTTCAAGGCGCTTGTCGAGCAGAACGGCACGCTGGAGGAAATGGAGGAGATGGGTAAGCGCAAGCTCGCTTACGAGATCAACTACATTTCTGAGGGCTACTACGTGCTCGTCAAGTTCACCAGCGGCCCGGATTTCCCGGCCGAGCTGGATCGTGTGCTGGGCATCACGGACGGTATTCTCCGCTCCCTGATCACCCGTCGCCCGGAATAAGGAGGCACGGCAATGCTGAACCACATTGTGCTCATGGGCCGTCTGACCCGTGACCCCGAGCTTCGTTATACCCAGTCCCAGATCCCCGTGGCGTCGTTCCGGCTGGCGGTCGACCGTGATTTCGGCGGCCGTGACGGCGGCGAGCGGCAGACGGACTTCATCGACATTGTCGCCTGGAGAAGCACGGCGGAGTTTGTCTCCAAGTACTTCACCAAGGGCAGCATGGCCGCCGTGAGCGGCCGTCTGCAGATCCGCGAATGGACTGACCGCGAAGGCGGAAAGCGCACGACCGCGGAGGTCGTGGCGGACAATGTCTACTTCGGCGAGAGCAAGCGCCGCGACGGCGGCGATACGTCTCGCCCGGCAGCGCCGAGCGCATCGGCCCCGGCTCATCGCGGCAGCTATGGCGGATATGACAATGTCCCCCAGGGCGGCAGCGCATTTTCCGAGCTGGACGACGATGACGGCGATCTGCCGTTCTGATTTTGATAAAGGAGGATTACAGTCTTGGCTTTTGACAGAGATAAGAGCAAGAACCGCAAACGCAGAAAAGTTTGCCAGTTCTGTGTGGACAAGTGCACTTATATCGACTACAAAGACACCGCGAAGCTTCGCCGCTTCCTGTCCGAGCGCAGCAAGATCCTGCCGCGCCGCACGACCGGTACCTGCGCGATGCATCAGCGCGAGCTCACCGAGGCCATCAAGAGAGCGCGTCAGATCGCCCTCCTGCCGTACGTGACCGACTGAGTTTCTGTTCACAGACAGCAAATCGCCCCCATCGAACGATGGGGGCGATTTTTCTTTTTCTTTTGCGCCGTGTCAGTCTCCGAGGTGCAGCGGGATGTTCTCGACCTGCGCGATAACGGAGACCATGGCGCGGATCTGCGGCGTGAGCACCTTGTCGCGGTGGTGCACCAGCTGGCTCCACTGCTCCATGTGGCAGTCCGTGACCGGCAGAATGGCAAGCCGGCCCTCTTCCGCGCGGCGGCGCGCCGTGTAGCGCGGCAGCACGGACAGATAGGGGTTGTGCTCGAGCAGCTGCATGACCATGCTCGTGCTCTCCAGCTCCAGAAACGGCCGGATCGACAGCTTCTGGTGCGCCAGCTCCATGTCGAACTGGTGGCGATAGCTGTTGAACTGCGGCATGAGCACGAACGGCTCATTGACGAGGTCGGCCAGCTTGAGCTGCTTGGCGGCGGCGAACGGGTGCTTGGGGCTGGCGACGATGACGATCTCCTGCGGACACTCGAACAGCTTGATCCGCTGCGCGTCGTAACCCATGTCGTCGAGCGTGTAGATCAGGTCGACTTCATTGTGCATGAGCATATCCGAGAGCGTTTTCGTGTCGCCCTCGATCAGCTGCGTGTTCACATGCGGACAGTGCTCATGATACAGCGGCAGGATCTCCCCGAAGCTGGCCGTCATGATGGATTCGATCGTGCCGATGCGCAGCGTGCCGGTCAGATCGCGCTCCTGCACCGTGAACGACACGGCGCGCGCCGCGGCCGACACGACATCGCGCGCGTAGGGGATGAACTCCTGCCCGTAGTGAGTGATGGATACGGTTTTTCCGATGCGGTCAAACAGGCGCACGCCCAGCTCGTTTTCGAGCTGCTGGACCTGCACCGTAACGGCGGACTGGGAATACCCCAGAGATTCTGCGGCCTTGGAGAAGCTCTGTAGCTGCGCGACCTTTAAAAACGTGGTCAGCAAACGAAGTTCCATAAGGCGATGCCTCCTTATCCCGATTTGGTTCCGTTTTTTTCTCGAGCTTATAATACGTCGCAAATCCGGCCTGCGTCAAGCATTTTTTCGCCTATCCAACAGGTGGCAGGGAAGGATTGACAGGAAAATATCATTTTTGTGAAAGAATATCATCAAAATTTTGAATTGAATCGAAAACGCAAAACGTACCTTTCGGAATTGTGAATTTTACAACAGGCGCGCGATATGCTATCATGCAACTGTAAGCGAGGGGATCGGCTGACGGCCTCCCCAGAACCGAAAAAATTTCAGGAGGTAGCTGCTATGAAAAACATTTGGCTGAACATTCTTGCGTTCGTTGCGTTTCTCGCGATCGAGATCGTCGCTGTCTCCTTTATGAGCACGTACTCCGCGGGCTCTGCTGCGATGGCGCTGCTGGGTGTGCTTGCGCTCGTGATCGGCGGCATTTACACGGTCCTGCTTGGCAGAGACATCGTGAGCATCCGTCGCTGATCTCATTTTCCTTTGCTATTTTTCATCCATTTCTGTTTTTTTCTCCAAGGTTTCCGGGAGTAACCGCCTCCCGGTGACCGCCCCCAATGTGCGGTTTCCCGCACAAAAAATCTCCTCCCGTAACCGCCGGGAGGAGATTTTTTTATCTGTGCCGACGCTCGGAAAAAGATTTACAACCGTTCCGGCCTGTGATACACTACGCTCAGAACTGTATATTGCGCAGTCTTCGCCGCTTCGGGCGGCAGGGGAAATGTGGGTGCAAAGCCCCGCGAGTCGGTCACTGTGAAGCCGCCGGAAGGCGGATCAGTCAGAATACCCGAAGGCTGCAGGCATTTCTGCCGGAACCGGAAGTTGCATGGCTGAACGAAGGAATTTCGTCCGGCCGGTTTTGTTGTACCTGTCCGCCGGTTTCGGCGGGCAGAATTTTTTCTTTCAGGAGGGAATCACATGAAAAAACGGTTGCTGTCCCTGCTGCTGGTGCTGGCAATGGTGTTCAGCCTCATGCCGGCGGCACTGGCGGCGGACAAGCCGAGCTTCCAGAGCTTCTTTGAAAGCGTCCCGGCCAACGCCGAGACGGAGCCCGGCTCCCCGAACAGCACGAACAAATGGAAAGTGGCCTCGTTGGGCGGGGACTATGTGCTCAAGTCCGGCGGAGCCGGAAAAAGCAGAGCCAGAAGCACCCTGCAGTTGACCTTTACCGCAGACGCAGAGCTCACATTTGAGTACAAGGTCTCGTCCGAGCCCAATTACGACTACTTCACCATCACCTATGACGGGGCGGAAAAGGTCAAAGAGAGCGGCGACCTCGGCTGGAAGACCTACACGCTCTCGGCCGAGTCCGGCAAGGTGCTGACGCTGACCTATGCAAAGGACGGCAGCGGCGACAAATTCGACGACTGCGTCTATGTCCGCAACTTCACGGCGGGCAAGGCCACGGTCGTCACCTTCCACGCCAACGGCGGCGTGGGCGCCGACTACACGCAGAATTTCTACGGTCAGGCCGCGCTCAAGCTCAACGCCTTCACGAAGGCGGACGGCGTGTTCGCCGGCTGGGCGACAACACCGGACGGGGAAGTTGCTTACACCGACGGCGCGAAGCTCAACCCCACGGAGGCGATGGATCTCTACGCCGTCTGGACGCCGGCGTACACCGTCACCTTTGCCTATAACGACGGCACAACAGCCGACACCACGGTCGCCATCGCGTGCGACACTGCCATCGGCGCCGGCGCCATCCCGCAGCCGACGCGCACCGGCTATACGTTCGGCGGCTGGTTCGCCGGCGACACCGCGCTGACGGCGGACACGGTCATTGCGGACGACACGACCTATACGGCCGCGTGGACGGCCAACACCTACACCGTGCAGTACCTGCCCAACGGCGGCACGGGCGAGATGGCCGCGCAGACCTTCACCTATGACGCCGAGCAGGCGCTGACGGCCAACGCCTTCACCCGCGCGGGCTACGACTTCCGCGGCTGGAACACCTCTGCTTCCGGCAGCAGCGTGCAGTATACCGACGGCGCGGCCGTCAAGAACCTGAGCGCGGAGAACAACGCTGTCGTGAAGCTCTACGCCGTCTGGGCCGGTCAGCCGGTGCAGGTGACGTTGAATCGCAACGACGGCTCCGAGCCGACCGTGCGCACCGGCGTTGTGGGCTATAACTATAACTACATCTACGAAAACGGCAGCGCCCGCTACAACCAGATCCCCGATCCCACCCGCACGGGCTACATCTTCCTCGGCTGGTTCGACGCGCCGGAGGGCGGCACGGAGATCACCAACCAGACCAAGTTCGCCGACGCCACGCCCGTGACGCTCTATGCGCACTGGCAGGAGGGCATCACCGTCCATTTTGACGGCAACGGCTACAAGGGCACGATCTCGGACAAGACCGTGCGCAAGGATGCCGTCGGCAAGAATCTGCCCTACCTGTCGGAGTACAGCTACCCGGCCAACAAGGCGCTCGACGGCTGGTATACCGCCAAAGAGGGCGGCGAGCGCGTGACGCAGGACACGGTCTTCACCGAATCCGAGATCACGCTCTATGCCCACTGGAGAGACTATCAGTATCAGGTCGAATTTAACGTTCGATACAGCGACAAGAGCAGCGTGACCGGCGAGATGGCCACCGTGGCCGTCCCGTTCGGCGTGGACTACAAACTGCCTGCCTGCACGTTCCAGCGCGAGGGCTACAAGTTTGCCGGCTGGAGCGAGTCGTCTTATGGCACGACGGTCAAGTATGCCGATCAGGCGACCATCCACCGTGATTTTGAAGACGGCGACTGGGACGACGGCAGCGAAGACAACGAGATCTACAAGCTCTATGCCGTCTGGACGAAGGATGTTTTCGGCATCGCGTTTGACGCGGTAGCAGCCGCGCTGCCGGCCGACGGTACCATCCGCACCGCGGATGCGCTCACGCTGCCCACGAGCGGTGACGGCTATACGATCACCTATACCAGCAGCGCCCCGGCGGTGCTGGCTGCCGACGGCACGGTCACGCTGCCGGCCTCCGGCGTGCAGACCGTGACGCTCACCGCCACGGTTATGGACACCGACGGCACGGTAAAGACGCGCGACTATACGCTCACGGTCTATTCGGCTGCGGCCGCCGCGGCCGAGGCGCGCCTTTCGCAGGCGGCGCAGACGCTGGGCGAAACGTTTGAGCCGGCCTACGGCAAGGATACGAACGCGGCCGACGCCCTTGCCGCGCTGCTGGCGTCCAAGGGCTACGACGATGTGACCGTCACGGTCAAGGCCGCCGCGGGCGACGCGAAGGCCTCCATTGACGCCGACGGCACGATCCATTATTACTTCGATGCCGGCATGAGCAGCCGCAGCAGCTATTTCTACGCGACGTTTGTCCTCAGTCTGGACGGCGCCAGCGTGGAAAAAGAAGTCTATGTGCACATCACCTGGGATCTGGCGCGCGCGCAGGCCGTGCTGCAGGCGGAGCTGGATCGCATCACGCTCCCGACCGAGCCGGTCACGTCTCTGACGCTGCCGCGCTACCCGGTCAAGGAAGGCATCGACCCGTCGCAGGTCGATTACAGCAAGTACGACAACTTCAACACCTGGGCGACCGTCACCTGGACGAGCGCCAACGACCAGATCGTCAAGGTCGGCTCGGCACCCTACACGCCGTACTACGCGCCCTACGCCACGACGCTCACCCGCACCGCGGCAGACCAGCAGGTGACGCTCACGGCGTCCATCGTCTGCAACAGCATTGAGGGACTGACGCTGACGAAGGCCTTTACCGTGACGGTGGCCGCCTCGCAGGAATCGCAGGCGACGCTGCGCGAGCAGCTTCAGGCCAAGCTCGACGCGGGCTTTGCCGCCTATGGCGGCCTGCGCGATGCCGTGACCGGCGAGGTCCTGGAGGAGCGCGACGGCAAGTACATCGCCGCCAACGACATCCACTTCCCGAACACGCGCGATTTCGGCGTGGACGGCAAGTATACCCCGGTCATCATCACGAGCAGCGATGCGGACACCATCGTGCCTCCCGGCGTGAACAACGCCGCGCGCGTGGAGGTCTACGGCGAGGAAAAGGCAGCCAAGCGCCCCCAGACCCTCATGGACATCGCCACCATCGGCTGCGCGGCGGCCGTCAGACTTGACGGGACGGTCATTTCGGGCATCCGGCTGGCCTATTCCGTATCCGCGCCGATCCCGGTGCGCTGCCCCAGCGCCGAAGCCGCCGCCCTGGGCCGTTCCGCGACGCCCGAAGCTCTGCCCGCCACCCTCGCCGCAATCAGCGCCGCCGTGGAAGCGGACGTGCAGCCCAGAACCTCGTGGCGCGCCAACCGGGATTTCCGTATGCACATCATCCGCACGCTGGCGGAACGCGTCATTGCCCGGTGCGTCGTCCGCGCCGTCGAACTTCAGGAGGCCGCCTCATGCTGAAAACCATACGCTGCACCGTCAACGGCAAGGCGCGGGAACTTTCCTTTGACGTCCGCGCCTCGCTGCTCGAAGTCCTGCGCGCCGAAGGCCTGACCAGCTCCAAACAAGGCTGCGGCGTGGGCGAATGCGGCGCGTGCACGGTGCTGCTCGACGGCGAAGCCGTTCACTCCTGCCTGACCGCCGCCATCCAGCTCGAAGGCCGCGAGGTCACGACGATCGAGGGTCTTGCCGAGATGGGCCCGCTCGATATCATCCAGACCTGCTTTGTCGAAGAGCTTGCCATCCAGTGCGGCTACTGCACGCCCGGCATGATCATGTCTGCCGAGGCGCTGCTGCGCAAAAATCCTGATCCGACGGAAGATGAAATTCGTCTGGCACTCTCCGGCAATATCTGCCGGTGCAGCGGCTATGTCCAGATCGTGCGCGCGGTCAAGCGCGCCGCGAAGGAGAGGAGGGAAGCACAGTGCAGAGCTTAACGCCCAAAACGCTTGCCGAGCTCGCGCAGGCGCTTTCCGCCGCCACGGAAAAGGCGAAGATCATCGCAGGCGGCACAGACTTTATCATCATGGAGCGCGCGGGCAAGTTCGCGCCCGACCTTTTGATCTACCCCGGCTTCATTCCCGAGCTGAACACCGTCACGAAAGAAAACGGCGTACTGCGCATCGGCGCGGCCGTGCCGATGAACGGCATCACCGCCGCACTCAAGGACGACAAGGCGTTCTGCGCCATCGCGGACGCGGCGTCCGACGTCGGCTCGCCGCAGATCCGCGCCAAGGGCACGATGGCGGGCAACCTCTGCAACGCCTCGCCCGCGGGTGACATGCTTCCGGTCTCGTGGCTGTATGATGCGCAGCTTGAGCTGATGAACGCGGACGGAATGGCGAGTGTAACGCCGGTGAACGGCTTTATCACCGGCCCGCAGAAGACGATCTTGCAGACGGATCAGGCCGTCACGGCCATTCTGATCGACTTGAAGCAGTTTGAGGGCTTTGTCAGCGCGTTCCATAAGATCGGTTCGCGCGAGCGCGTGTCCATCTCCCGCGAGGGACTGGCTGCCGCCGTCAGGCTCGACGAAAATGGTAAGGTCGAACAGGCGAGACTGTCGCTCGGCGCGGTCGGCGGCACGCCGATCCGCGTGACGGACGCAGAGGAGTATATGCGCGGCCGCGTGCTCGATGAAAAGCTCGTCGAAGAGATCACGCCGATGGTTGCCGAGACCATCCACAACAACTGCCGCCCGGCAAACCGCCTCTATAAGACTGAGGCCGCCCGCGGCCTGACGGCGGATACCTTCGCCAAGTTGATGAGCCGCCTGTAACGCGAAAAACAGCATAGAAAAAGGACGCATCCAGTCGGATGCGTCCTTTTTCATTTGCGATTGTATGTTACGCGCGCTCGGCCTCTTCGATGACCTTGAGCAGCGAGCCGTTCTTGATGACCTGATAAGACTTTTCAATGTCGATGCTGAGGTTGCGGTCGGCATCATAGTAGGGGATAGTCTTGCGGTAGGCGTCCTTGAGGGGGCCGGTGACCTTGCCGAGCTTGAGCAGGTTGTCAGCGCGCTGGTCGCGGCGCATTTCGACGGCCTGGGCCGCGTGCATGAGCTCCATGCCGAGCATGTAGCGCAGGTTGTCGACGATGCGAAGAGAGCGCATGCCGGCGAGCGGCAGGTTGCTGGCGTGATCCTCAATGCCGTTGGCGAAGGAAGTGATGTCGAGCGTCGTGGTGTTGGCGAGCCAACGGTTCTCGGCGTCGAGCGCGGCGAAGGTCTTCTGTATCGTGGAGAACGCGATGGTCTTGACCTCGTGCGGCGTCAGGAAGCGGTTGAGACCCGTGAAGCCGGGGTCGACGATCTTGTAGAGGCGGTTCGTAATGGCGTGGGACATGTGGCACAGCGCCGCGGCCAGCATGTCGACGCCGAGAGAGAGGGTCGTGACCTCAAAGTTCGGGCTGACGGATGTGGTGCCCTCCTCATAGAGGATGCAGGGGTTGTCGTCCGTGCGGTTGATCTGGAGTTCGAGGATCTTCTTGACGTACTCAAGAGAATCGTAGACGGAGCCGTTGATGGCCGCGCCGCAGCGGAAGGAGAGGGGGTCCTGCAGCGCGCGCTTGGAATCGGGATGCTCAAGATAGCTGCCCTCGAGGAAGCGCACTCTGCGGCGCAGTGGATCTGACCGGGCAGGCCACGCACCTCGTTCACGCGCTCGCCGAGCGGCTGGAGTCCGCCGTTGAGACCTTCGAGGTGCAGGCAGTAGATGGCGTCGCTCAGCTTGATGAGCTCTTCGACCTCCTTGACGAGCAGGACCACCATGGATTCGCCCTGCGCGTTCGAGGAGACGATGGAAAGGCCGTCCTTCGGGCCAAGGATCGCGGGCTCGATGCCCTCGGCGCGCATGGCGTCGATCGCGGGAATGATCTCGCCGTGATATTCGACCTCGCCCTGGCCGATAATGGACTGACCGATCAT